>Ga0255049_10001207_pt1 | contig 14493 bp, 32 predicted proteins | sample JV7_2_3_MG_FD_183615 | JGI IMG/M metagenome (GOLD analysis project Ga0255049, IMG submission 183615) | Seawater microbial communities from Jervis Inlet, British Columbia, Canada - JV7_2_3 | ecosystem: Environmental > Aquatic > Marine > Inlet | place: Canada: British Columbia | collected 2016-10-06
GAGGGGAAATCATAAGTAAAACGCGCTTGCGCGCCAGTGGAAAAACGAGGGGAAATCATAAGTAAAACGCGCTTGCGCGCCAGTGGCAAAACGAAGTAGTAATACAACCGAAAGTGATACTCATTCTCACATTATTTTTGCCATTTCCAGCTATAGCCTTTTTCGTTCTTGACATATATCATAAACAGTTTATTAACTTTCATTATGCCAAAGGCAAATTTATATGTGACTCGCGTTTCATTTAGTCTGACCTCACGGAAACTAAAATTTATTCCGGTTGACCCAACATAAAACGCAAAGCGTGGCGAAAAATAAGCTCTGAACTTATTGTTCCCGCTCCAGCCATATGAGTTTTTTTGTTTCTTTGCCATGATATAAATATAACACAAACATAATGACCTGTCAAGGATATTTTATTGTTGACACACATAAAACTTTCGTGTATTATAAAACAATGATGAACAGTGATATGATAAGAAAACAACCAAGGTTATTCAGTTGGCAAATTAGAATGAAATTTCCCGAGCAAATAGCACGACATATTGCTTGCCCGTCTAACGCTAGATGGATGCTTCGGAATGTTCCAACGTCTCCATTTTCTCGACTTGAAAAACGCGAATTAATTGAATGGAGCAAAGTAAATGCAACGTAACGAAACCGAAATAATGAAAGCCGAAACCAACTTGAAACTTTGGAATATGAAGGACAAGAAGGTTAAGGCAATTGTCGCAAGACAGATTGCGTCTAAGTGCGCGAAAGCCGAACCAACCGATATCTTTGTGTTCGATAGAATTATGTCCCGACTATTGGAAGGGTCGTTTTGTCCCGAGGATTTGGGATTTCATATCGAACGTGACGATATTGTGGTGGGGGATGCTAGAAAGGTATCATTCAGCTAATGCGACGTAAATGGTTGCTTTTTTGTCTTTACTGTGAATATATAATGTGTTACACTGATAAAGATAGGCAACTCGAACAGCGAATTGTCCAACTACAGAAAGCAAGCTAATGTTTGAAATCAGAATAACGGATATGTGGGTTGCAACTCAAATTGGTCCTTATTGGGCTGATGCAACCATAACTTTATTAAACCATCTTGATATGATGGAATTCCCTGATTGGGATAACCAGCTAAAGGTGATAATCGAGGACGTTCACTTTTCCGATTATCCTGATGCACCTAAAAAGAAACATATAAAACGTATCTTGGATTTTACGGCTGGTTTGGAAAATCAAGAATGCAAACTGTTGATACATTGCGCGGCTGGAATATCTCGCTCAACGGCGGCGGCAATCGCGGTGTTAGCCCAGCAAGGGCTTGACCCCGATAAAGCGGTGCGCCATGTTTCGGGAATTAGAAATATCTCATACCCGAATGAGCTTATAACGCAACACGCAGACGAGTTTTTGAGTTTAGGCGGAATGTTGAATAAAGCTGTTAAACTCCGACACAAAGAACGGATGAACGCCTTAACAGGGCGAGCGATGTAATGGGTTGGGGATAGGAAACTATCCCTAATTCGCGCCGATTTTACAGGAACGGGGAAGCAATGTCAAGCGTTTTTTTCACTTTATTTGTGAATGATTCTCATTATTAGCCTGAAATTAGTTGTTGACAATGCTTTACAGACCTGATATATTGTAAACCTTATTGCAAAGGAATTGAAAATGCAAGACCCGACCAAAAAAGAAATTAGAGCCGCTGTAAATCATCTTGACTTTGGGGAAGATTTCGAATTCGATTTTGAAGCTGCCTGTTATTGGTTCGCTAATTTTTATCATAGCGGGCAAAGCTCAAATCTTTATTCTGTGCTCTCAACTTCGGAATATACACCCGGTATGATGGAAACCGGACCAGATAATGAATCATCAGTTTATAATATTTATTTGGAAATAGTTGCAATATTCGGTTGACAATGCTTTGTAGTCCTGATATATTGTAATCATCGAAACACAGACAAGGAAACACGAAAATGGATAAAGATATTTTAATTGCGGCCAAGTTGGCGCAGTCAATGGCATTTCGGTCACACCGTTCTGCCGCTGGAGCAATGTTACGGGCTTTTGTCGATAAATACTTGACCGATGAAGATTTGTCTGATTTGTTTTGTTCGGTTGAAATACCGAAGGAAGTCGCTGCGACATTACATACCGTGGTTATCGACGGTTTAGCGGTGGACTATGACTTCAAAAAAATAAACGCAATCAAGGCGCTCAGGAATGCTATCGGTTGTAGGCTGAAAGAGGCAAAAGAAACTATTGAGATGGGTGCGCAAGGCCCTGTATATGTTTATATCACCAACCCGAAGCACGCGGATACTTTGGTTCAGGAATTGTGCGATTCGGGAGTTCGCGCATATATTAAATAAGATTGGGGCGCGAGCCCCTTTCTTTTTGTTCGCCAAAAGAACAAAACGTGAACAGATTTCGCGCCGATTTTACAGGAACAGACAGACAATGTCAAGCGTTTTATCGTGTTTTTTACTTTATTTTTTTGATTAAAAGTCTTGACATTGATACTCTTTAGCATTATATTATAATTACTGAAACACAAACAGAGGTTTTAAAATGGCTTTCCCTCCTGAGTTAGAAAAGTTGATTCAAGAATGTGCTGATGATGTTCGCGAATTAGTAACTCAAATAGAAAATGATATTCAGACCACCGAAAATCATTATGGAAGATACCTGACAATTATCAGCCGATATAATACAAAGGCTGAAAAAATGGTTGTCGGGTTAGCTCTTATCAGGTCTGGGGCTAATAAAACCGGCGTAACATCTGCAATGAAACTTGCAGGCGCTTTTTAATGTGATATGGGACAGCTTTGCTGTCCCATTTCGCGCCGATTTTACCACACCCCAGAAGCCTTGTCAAGCGTTTATTTCGCTTTATTTGCGAATGATTCTCATTCTCAGTCTGTGAAAAAAAAGGAGCCACCCGAAGGCGACCCCAATTTTTTACTTGACTTACTCGGTCCGACCTGCATCACTACTTTGAATAATTTCGGCGCGAGCATCGCACAAACGCGGGAATGTTACATCGAAAGGCTGATTTTTTGCGCCTTTGTCCCGAACACCGTAAAAATTGGCAACGCCCGTTTGGACATTTGACGATTTGACGATTTCGCGACCTTCACGGACTTCAATAACTCTCAACATTGCAATGTTTCCTATATGTTGTTTCGACTTTCACAATATAACAGAACGGGATAATCTTTGCAACAAAATAATCACTTATTTTCAAATTAAATGGAATGAGAACAAAACGTGAACGGCGCCGATTTTACAGGAACAGGCAGGCAATGTCAAGCGTTTATTTGACTTTATTTGCGAATAATTCTCTTTTGCAGTCTGAAATTATTTTCATTTTATTGCATTATTTTCTTGCAATCCGATAGCAAAGGGCGTATATATAGATAGTCGAAACAAACAAGGAAACGCGATTATGACTTTGCTGGACCAATTAGTTGCTCTCGAAGGTGTTCGCCCCACGCAACCGCGCGTTGCGATTTGTGCTGCAATCGAAAGCTCAACCGACCATCCCGACGCCGAAGTTCTTATGGCGCGAGCTAATGCAACTCATGCAACCGTTTATCGCACGGTCAAACTTTTGACCGAAATCGGCGCAATTCGCGCGTTTGATTTTTTCGGTGACGGTCGCAACCGTTATGAAGTAAATTCTGGCGATTTTCACGGCCACGCAATCTCCCGTTCAACGGGTATTGTGACCGATATTGATATTGCGCCCTATGCGAAAATCGTTCGCGAAACGGTTGAAAAAGCCGGAGAAATGAAGCTTTTGGTTATCACCGAATAATAATTCGGGGAAAGTGATTTATTTTCGCTTTCCCCGGTTTTTTCTCTTGACAATGACACTCTATAGCATTATATTATAATTACCGAAACGCAAACAAGGGATTTTGAAAATGGCAAAACGGTATACCTTTCAGGCGCGCGATAGCAAAGCGAATTCGTCGGTTGCTTATTCCAGCGGTTCGCCAGTTCGCGTTAGCAAACTTTCGGTTGACCCGGTAACGCATAAATCGGTTATTATCAAGGTTCATACGTTCCGCAAGGGTCAATTTGAAACTTTGACCAAAGGTGTGATTAACACTTTCGGAGTGTTGCACGGAAACCGCGACCGCCTGATATACGAAATCGGGCGGTGACATAAAAGCAACGGGTGTGGCAGAAATGTCACACCCACCGCGCCGATTTTTCGTTCACGTTTTGTTCTTCTGGGGAGTATGTGCGAATGATTCTCATTTGCAATGGTCGATTTAGTCAATTATTTTCTTGACTTATTTTTGCCGATGTGATATTCTGTACATACTGAAACATTAACTTTAACAAGGAATATCGAAATATGCCAAAATATATGCCGTTTGTTTCTGCGCCCGATTGGAACAATGAGGAAACTTCACCCGTTCCATATGCGAAACGCTATCGCGTAAGGTTCAAGGAAATGAAAATTTCCCGCACGTATAACGTGAAAAACTTGGACGAATTGCACGCGTCCATGATGGCGATTGGTTTGCAACGCTCGCTTTATACAGCGCGCGCACTGTGACATAAATACATCAGGAAGGGTGTGGCAGAAATGCCACGCCCTTTTTGGCGTTCTCGGTTTGTTCCTTCTGTGACAAATTTGTCACAGATGTGATATATATGTCACTACAACCACAGATTGTATTACCATAGGTTGTGCAACCCTAGGTTATTCTATTGACAGTTGTATACAAGCGCGCGTTGCGCACCAGTGGGAAAATGAAGTAAAAAAACGAAGACATAGACAGCCAAAAAATGCGCGCCAGTGCGAAAACGATTGAGTCTCAGTCTCAAAGATTTATCTGGACAAGTGGTTAAAAGTTTGGTATAGTTAGTTTATGAGTGTAAAAAAGATGCAAGGCTATGGAGCCTTATTTGGACTATTTATTTTGTGTTTTATGTTCGCTAATTTTGCAGCATTAGTAACACATATTGTATGGGTGTTTAGCAACCTACAGGCTGAAAATGTTAGAGACATTTTAATCTTTGGATTGCTGGCATTTCTTATTATGCCTGCTGGGATTATTCACGGCTGGTCTCTATGGTTTAACGCCGGAGATTGGATAACTCCAGTATATAATAAGTCAACAAGCTTTCTTGAACCATTAACCGTGGTGGTGGGGAATTGGGCGTAAGCCCTTTTCTTCCTACAATTGTTTGTGAATGATACTCTGTATCAAAGATAATTCTTGATTAATTAATGAGATTGTGTTATTCTTATAGAATGGCAAAACAACATAATATTGAAGGTTACCTAAACGAAACCAACTTAACCCCTATGGAGCTATACGACGCTCAACGGGCAGCACACGGAACAACAAACCATAATTGGCCGTTGGTTACGTGGGTTAAGTATCTTTTGAATATGCATAGACAGACGCGAAAGAAAATGGCTGTTCTAGAAAAACGTATCACCCGATTGGAGTTCGAACTTTACAATGGCAAAACGACCAAAGAAAAATCATTCGATTTCTTACCGCATAACCAAGCATTGGAGAGCGCCGATAATGCAATCCAAAGTGATAGTGGATAAACGGAAAAGGGAGGACAGATTAAAATGTCGAAAACATGGAAACATAGATTAGAAAAAGGATTTGCAATCATATGCTTTGTATTCGCATTAAGCATGGTTATATTCGTGTGCTTTTTCTAACTTAAAAAAATAGTATGTTTGTGAACGATACTCAGTCGCAATTCGCGCCGCCGCGCTGAGAACGATTCTCATTAGCAAAGATAATTGTTGATTTAGTCTGTGCAATGTGTTATTGTTAGTCATGATTAAATGGTGTGATAAAAACCGACTATATATGGAGATATCTAGAACTATAACAGGTTTGATATCTGCCATTTTTTCCCTGTTAGGCTTGATTGCTTCGGGGTTCATTCTTGCACGACTATATGGAGTAATCTGATGCAATTTAAAATTAATAAATCAAAAAAGCCTGTTAAAGATTATACAGAATGGCATAAATGGTTTGCTTGGTATCCTGTTATGGTAAAACCGGGCGATACTTATATTGTATGGTTAGAAAGTGTAGAGCGAAGAATATACATAGGCTATCTTAGCGAGCTATGCACCGATTATAGGTTTGAAAGTTTCGAAAAAGCCAATGCCTTAATGAATTATTCAGGAGATTAAGTTGTATATTGAAAATGAAGATTACATAAAACTAGTAAGAGAAAACGAACGTATGAGAGTTGCTCTTGCCAATGTTATGGCTGTTTGCATAAAAGGCTACGCAAAAGGCTGGCGTGAAATTATAACTGAAATAGTAAAGACGGGTATGCAAATTAAATAAAAATAGTATATATGAGAATGATACTCTGTGTCAAAGAAAGTTGTTGATTATCTAAATAAAATCTGATATATTAAAAGAATGAAAAATAACCTGTTAGACAGTTTTCTGTCATGGATTGAGAAACGCGGCGGAGCAAGGATGATTTATCGTCCTGAGTATCCCGGCGCTGAACCTTCTCCATATTTGGAAAGGTATTACATTATCAAATCGCCTTTTTGCGAATTGATGATACATCGTTTCCATCAAGGTGACCGGGGTGATATACATGACCATCCTTGGTATTCTTTTGGCTGGATTTTGCGTCACGGCTACCGTGAACACGTTAAAAATACCGATGGTACAGTTTCGGTATTTGAACGACGGCGCGGTAATTTTGGGGCACGAAACGCCAATGCTTTTCATAAAGTGGAATTGCGACCGGGCGAGGCTGGTAAGGTTTTGACATTGTTTGGAACTGGAAAGCGAACACGCAATTGGGGCTTTCAAACCTCAAACGGCTGGATTGATTGGGAAACCTATTCGAATAAAGAGAGTAATCTTATTAAGAATAGTGAAGACCAGAATTACCACTATAAGGGATGGCTATTCCCTAAAAGAGTAGTTGTTCAATGATACATTCCGAAGTAAGCGAACAAACAATGGCAGATTATGCCGTTAAAGCGATGCGCTACGCCTATTCACCCTATACAGGGTTTTGTGTTGGCGCTACCGTATTGAGCGTTGAGTATCAAGTATTGCATACTGGCGCTAATGTGGAAGCTGGTTCGTCAGCTTGCGGGATGTGCGCGGAGCGTATAGCTATTGCCAAATGTTTGATGGCTAATCAAATACCTGCGGCAATAGCTATTGCTTCCATCGGCGGTTTATCATGTTGTGGTATTTGTAGACAGTTTATGCTTGACTTTCCAGAAATGAAAGTGTATATTGTTGATAGTGAGACGAACAAGATAATACAGAAAACAACACCCCGAAAAATGTTACCTTCGGGTTATCAAAGGGTAAAGAAATGAATATACACTATCCGCGAACAGAAACTAATGGAATGTATCCTTGGTATATGATTGCATTTAGATTGCCTTGTTATGTGATATATAAGGTGTTGCTTTCTTTTACCGCAATAAGTATAATACCGATTGAAGGAATATCAGGCGCATTAGAATTTTGGGAAAAAAACTAATGACAATGGAACATTTTGCGTATTTGCTATATATGACTGGTTCTCAATGTTTCTTTTTTGGAACACTGGTAATCTGGTTAAAGTAATCAAGACGAGCCGTAAAAATACATATTTCGAAAACGGACATATTCGAGTTTTTGCACGTATGTTATTAGGCTCGCACATTGAGCGCGTTTTTTAGTTTTCCTTTCTGCGCTCCGAAAAATCAAAGTGGTTCAGTAATCCATTTTGATTTTTTGTTATACGGTGTGTGATAATGATACTCAGTCGCAATTCGCGCCGCCCGGATGAGAATGATTCTCATTAGCAAAGATAATGCTTGATTTAATGGTGGGGATTTGGTATAGTTAGTCATGGTAAAAAATTACAGAAAGCGTGAAGCGAAAAAAGAAACCTATAAGCAAGATGCTAATGGGAATGTGATTAAGCCTTGCGCCTTGCACGGAGTTGGGATGGTGGGCGTTTTGAATAACGTAGTTATTCGACGCGGTGGTAAACCCGTGCCTTATAGCAGGCTTATAAATGGTGGCAACTATGGTTGATAAGTGCAAGGGTGTAGTTTGCTGCACCCTTCCCACCGCTTTTAAAAATAAATCAACCGAAGCGATGCATTTGTGTTCTTTCGGTGGTTTTGAAATGTTTCAACCGATGTGTCGCTGTTGTGACGTTTGCAAAGAACAATGCGAGAAGGATATATCTAATGTGGAATAAAATTATCTGTTTCTTTTTGAGTCATAAATGGGAACGATATAACAACCACAACCTACAATGTAAAAGATGCTATAAACACGTAAATAGGAATTACGATATGTAATCCCTATTTACTTGTAATCTTATTGAGAATGATACTCATTCTCAACTAATATAAGAAGTCTCACCCCGCATCGCGGTGCAAGTCTCCTATCATATGGTCATAGCTGTATTCAATTGCAAGCCTTTGTTGTTCAGTTTCATAAGGACAATCGGCGCTTGGTTCAAGTTTTACACCGTCCGCCTTTGCTCCTACTTTCCTCGACTCACCGCCGATACCGCAAGGCATTACTTGTGGTTGCACTTTTCCATCAATTAAATAAACATTGATTGTGCAAATAGGGCATTGACTTACAGCCTCTAATTTCTCATATTTTCCCATTTAATCTCCTAATTATTATTCACAAAAACAACTGAAAATAGAACCTATTAATACACCGACAGGCATCCAAGCCATTCTTAAAAATGTATCAAAATTAGGTGCCATAATAACCACTGCTATTACAATCAACATTATAATAATAGTGGGGATAATCATCGCTGGATTTGCTATTTTCATATTTTTATAATAACACAATCAAAGCATATTGTCAATTTCTATCTTTGCGAATGATACTCGTTTGCAATAACTTATTTAATTTTGATACTGGGTCTCAATAGCAAAGAAAGTTGTTGATTAACTTTGCGGATTAATGTATATTAAGGGAATGAAAAACAAACCAACGCTATTTGTTGTAACTGATATTGAAACTACGGTGAAACACCGTATCGCTTTTGATGTCGCATGGATAACCGTTGACCGTAAAGGTCGCATATATGATAAGGCTTCATATTTAGTTAATGAGGCTTTTAAACTGGATATTCCCTATTTTAAAAATAAAATCGGGGATTATCTAAGCGATGCTTACAAACACGATATAAAGCCCGAAAGTATGGGCAATATCCGAAAACATTTTAACGATAGTATTCAAGGGTTTATAGACGCTGGACATAAGGTTGTGTTCTGCGCGTATAATGCAGCTTTTGATTCGCGTTATTTGGGCGAAACTTCAAGGCGTTTTCTTGAAAAACAATTTGTTGTGCAACCCATAAAAATGCTTGACATTTGGCATTTTTGGGTAATGTCAGCCCCGCAAGCGTATAACTATGTAACGCCAAAAGGCAATCCGAAAACGTCAGCGGAATGTGTTTACCGTTTTGAAAGCAATCAACCGGATTTTGTTGAACGCCATATTGCGTGGAACGATTGCCAAATCGAAGTTCAAATTTTGCTTACAACTTTACAGCGAAAAAAGAAAATGCCTCTGGTCAATCACCCGTCGCATTTTAATGGTCAACCGTGGCGCTTGCTTTTGGGTCGCAAACGGTTTAAAAATCCCGAAGGATTGGTTGTGGTGGCGTAAGCCCCACAACTTTTGCGTGCAATTGATACTGCGTCTCAATAGCAAAAGCGCGCCACCGCGAATGATACTCATTATCATATCCCCGGATTTATCTTTGCTACTGAGTCGCAATAGCGAAGAAAAGTCTTGATAATGTCGTTCAATTTTGGTATTCTATAAAAGTCAGCGAGACGGGACATAAGTTCTGGCGAGGCTGATCACTGAAACTCTATAATTTGGAGAAAAAAACACGATGGCGAAAGTCAACTACACGACCGAACAAGAAACCGAATTGCGCGATTTTTATATCGCTCGACGCGGTGAAAACGCGAGCAATGAAACCGTTCTCGCGGAAATTAACGAAAAATTTTCACGAGCCACGAAGTCTGCACGGGCGAAACTGGTTAGCATGAAAGTTTACGTTGCTGATGAGAAACCGGCTGCCCGTCCGAAGGATGACGGCCCGACTAAGAAAGAATTGCAAGCCTCGGTTGCATCTTTTGGGGTCAATCTCGACGGTTCCGACAATGCCTCAAAAGCGTTTTTCGTTAACTTGATTACTTTCCTTGCCGATAACGGCATTGAACAGGCGGTTACTGAAACCGAGTAATTCAACCAAAAGGGGAAGGCGCAAGCCTTCCCCGAAAGGTTTCCCACAATTGGATAATGAGACTCATTCTCAACTACCATTTATCTTTGAGATTGCGTCTCAAACTCAAAGAAATATGTTGTTTTATGTGTTGCTTTGTGGTACTATAAAGAATGGAAAATATGATAGGAGAAACCAGACATATGCAAAACATGGGATTTTTGAGCAATCCGTCAATTTATTCTGCGGGCAAAGTTTATAACGCTGAACGGTTTCGCGAAATGCGAGACAAACGGGGTTATAATATCAACGCGCGATGGATTGACCTTAACGCCGAACAGTCTAAAGATAAAAAGCTGGTTTGGAAACTATGCCACGCTGATGCTTGCTCGGCTGATATGGTTGTAATTTATTGCCATAAGCCAAATGATTATTTGCTTGGAACGCTTGTGGAAGCTGGTCACGCAATGGGGAAAAATAAGCCGGTTTATTGCATCAATAGTTGCATCCATACGGTTGAAAATGAATTGTCGGATTGCGCCTATACGTCACATCCGTTGTGGCATAATTTGGTATTGTCCGGCGGAAAATTGACAATCGAGGCGGGTTATCGCCTTGCAATTCAGGATTATTGCGAGAATTTCTGGGGCTGATTAATCGGGGCGAAAGCCCCGATTTTTCAACCATATTGATTGCTAATGATACTCATTCTCAATTGGCGCCGCCGGGACGGGACTGATACTCACTATCAAAGATAATTGTTGCTTTATTGGTTTGGTTTTGGTATATTAAGTCATGCCTTATATAGATGATGAACGGCGAAACGAGAACCTACCCAATAGCGGCAACATTGACATTAGTCATAGTCGTAAAGATTTGGGAATAGCGGTTGGAAACGCAATGGATAACGGCGGTGATTTTCAATACATAATTGCCGTAGCAATCCAGACCTACTTGGAAAAGAAAGGTTTGCGATATAAATATTGCGAGGAAATTATGGGCGCATTGACGGGCGCACAAATGGAGTTTTACCGTTGCGTAGTTGCACCATACGAGCAAGAAAAAATAGCTGAAAATGGTGCTGTTTATAATACGCGACTATTGAAAAAGGCAAAATATTAATTTGTGGCATGGAAACACCCTAACTAGCGCGCGCTATCGCTTAGGTGATCCAAAAGTTGCAAATAGGAAGGGGTCATTCCCCTTCCGCTTTTATTTATTACTGCTAACGATACTCATTCTCAAAGATTATTGTTGCTTAATAATTCAAAATGTGTTATTCTAAGATTATGGAAAAATCAATTGACGTATTGTATAGATACATAAAATCCGACCATAGGACCTACACTAACACACAACAAATGAACCATATGCTATGGGCGGCTATTTGGCGCTCAGGACCATCAGAACAAAAAGAAAAGCTATCCAAATATAGAATGGAAACGGATAGGCAAGTTGTAGAAACTTTAGAAATGATAATGGCTATTGAAGCTTTTAACAAAGCTGTCAGAGGCTTGGAAAGAAAAGGTATTGACATTGATACCTTAATAGAGTATAAAAAGATATGATATTTCACGAAAAACTAACTATGGCTAAAATCGCAATGGATAAGGCTGAATTGACTTACCTTGCAAATATGGATAAACCTAATGCAGATGATTTCAGGGCTAATCTGGACCATTACGTTAATGAATATAAGAAAGTGATTGCAAACCAATGAAGACTTGGCGAATAATTGACTTTTGGACACGAGCCTATGCGGTTGCCTGCATAGTTGCGACCTTGATTTTGTTGGGTTGCGTGGGATATCTACTTTTTTAAAATAGTATTGGTTGCGAATGATACTCATTATCAAAGAAAATTGTTGATTAATGTTTTATTGTGTGATATATTATGAGCATGAAAACAAAACGAGCCGTATCAGAGAAGCAAAAGCAAGCCCTTAACATAGTTTGGGGTGGAAAATGTGCAGCATTTAGATTTGACCCTGCGGAGTTTGGAAGAAAACTACATATCGACCATGTAGTTCCATTAGCAGAAGGCGGTTCTAATGACTTTGGAAATCTATTGCCAATAATGGATAAGTTTAATCTGTTTAAAAGTGCTACTAGATTTCCAAAAGAAATGGAGCAATCATTTTTGTTTTTGGCAGCGGGGCGGCGTAATGAGGTAGAAAGAGTTTATGCAAAACTTACGCATAAACCTACACCTATCCCAAGCATGAAACGGGTAAAGGAAAGTCAACGTGAACAGATAATTGACAACCTTATTCCCACCGCTCGGTGGGATTTGGAAAAGACTAAGGCACTTGTTAATGGTTGGTTGACTGGCGGAATGAATTTTATTAAATACCATGCAATGGAGTTTAGTAAAACCTATCGTCAATGTGTTATGAAACTTACAAATCTATGTCTTTATGACAAAGATTTCCAAGGGATTAAGACAGCATAAGCTGTCTTTTTCTTTTAATGTAGTTGCGAATGAGAATCATTCTCAATTCGCGCCGCCCGGACGATACTGAGTCTCATTGTCAAGAGTTAGTTAAGAAAAAAGGGGCATTGCGCCCCTTCCTTAGTCTGAATGTTCCGCCCCGAATGTGGCATGAATAACATTTGACTTAGGTTCTTTGTCGGTCAACTCAGGATTATGATTTAGAACAACCCGAAAACCGTCATCATCATCAAACTCAACATAATCATAGACTACAACTTTGTATTCCGATACGCCTGTATCATCTATAATTACGTCCCATTCGAATTCTACGCAGAAAACAAAGTTACCATTTACTTTGAATGGTAATTGCGTTTCCGGTGTTGGATAAAAAGATATATCCAAATCGAACGTAGGATTACTACAAGTTTCGCCCTGATTTTTGTCACTATCATCCAAATGGATGAATTCAACATCCTTAATTTCCATTTTCCATACTCTCTATTGTTTCTATACTTTAATATAACAAATCACAGACCAGATTGCAAGCTTTTTCTTTGTGAGTGATACTCATTATCACTACATAATAAAGAAAAAGAGGCTCTCGCCCCTTTCTCCCCCAGATTAAAATTCAGCCTTTGCAAACACCGTTAGCATTTCCATGGCTTGCTCACTGCTACCAATCATAAGCTCATCAAGAACTCGCTGCACTTCCTTGTCAAGTGCTTCGGTGCGGCTATCCTGCATCGCTTTATCAGCCTTATTGGCTTCCTTGTATTCCTCATCAAAAGCGGAGAAGTCCCAAATATCATCCGGGGAACTAACATGGGGATTATCCCAGCAAGGTCGGTCGTGATACCTCCACATTTTGAAGGTAGGCTCATTATCCAAATATTCCTGAAATTTTGGCTTTACAGGAACGGCCCCACTAAATCCTAAGAGCCACTGTTCAACTTGCGGCATTTCAAAGGGTTTAGCACTCTTAACGATTGTGAGGCGATGCTTTTTTGCTTCGTCTTCAATCCGCTTAGTCACATATTTCTTTTCTGTTGCATTCATTCTTATACCATACAGCAAAATGAATATTAATGCAACATTTTTCTTTGTGAATGATACTCACTATCACTATATATAAAACGAAAAAGGGGCGTTAGCCCCTTAGTCGTCTGTGTTATCGGTTTTGTGCCTATTGTTTCCGGGCTATGCAGCCGCTGTTACTTTTGTTTCCCAACCGATAAATACATAATACCACAATTCAGGATTAAGTCAACAAAAAAGTTTAACTAAATTGTCGTGACTAATGAGTCTCATTCTCATACGGCTGCTTTTTTAATTACACTTTGGACAATCTACAAAATCCGAACAACCAGCACTGTCAATAACCGTTGGAACATATCCAGTAAAGTGACAGGCTTTACAACCTATTACTTTAACCATCTGAACGGATTTGCCTGTTGTAGAACAATATGTTTTACCGTTAGACGGTTGGCTACTATCATAATCTACAACTTTATTACACTCGGGGCATTTCCATAGATTTTTCATCTGTGTTCTTCTTTCCAGCCACAATCGCAGCACGATTTTGTTGAACCACCTATAAAATGCTTTGTTTTGGTATGGGGGTGGTCGCATTCAATTTCTAACCTTAATTGTTTCTTTTTGAGAAACTTAAGTTTAGTGTTTAGGCATTCTCGCTCTTGTTGTATCGCTTGAGCGATTTCTCTGATTTCTTTTCTATCCATTTGTCCATCCTATCATATTGCAAAGCGAATTGCAAGAATATTCTTCAATAGTGATACTCATTCTCACGGAGTGAGA
>Ga0255049_10001208_pt1 | contig 14491 bp, 13 predicted proteins | sample JV7_2_3_MG_FD_183615 | JGI IMG/M metagenome (GOLD analysis project Ga0255049, IMG submission 183615) | Seawater microbial communities from Jervis Inlet, British Columbia, Canada - JV7_2_3 | ecosystem: Environmental > Aquatic > Marine > Inlet | place: Canada: British Columbia | collected 2016-10-06
AGTGCTGGACCGCGACGTCATCAAGGTGGATGTCTTTGACCTGTGTGGACGACTTGACCTCGCGCAGGCCCCACCCTCCCCCACTCAGCCGCTCGAGGACATCGACCCGGATGCGGACGTTCTGCGCTTCAAAGGCCGCCTCGAAGATCGCCGGGGCATCCGAAGACTGCATGAGCTCGCGAGTGCGCTCGACCGCTCGCGCGTGCTCCCAGGGCTTCTCCCGAACGTGTACGCCTCCGGGGAAGAGCTTATGCGCGACCAGCCCCACCTCCGTGCCCTGCTCGAAGATCGCCTGGAGAGCTTCGTCGGGCGCCGTCGCGAGCTTCCGGGCATGGCAAGTCAGCCAGAGGCGCTTCGGGCACTGCAGCCCCGCCGTGTAGCGAGTCTTGGAGAGGTGAGGTGGCTGAGTGCGGTTTGCCATGTGGCTCTCATGGCCGGGAGTGGCCCTATCCCTCCCCACTCTCCTCAATGATTCTCTGAATTGCCATCTCCATAGGGGAGGAACGCAAGAGGGAACTCTCCTGTTCGCCAGGAATCTTGCGATCGGGCGTCTGCCTCCACGCAAGGGAGGGGCCTCGAGCTAAATGCACGGCCGGCTTGGATCCACGCCGCGAAGCGACCTTCGAGCCAGTTGGTTCTCTGCCCGGATGCAGGAACCATCTTTCCATGGGGGCCTCTGTGGGCCAGGGCTTCGTTGGATTCTCGGGAGGGGCATAGCTTTATCAGCCGGGCCTACGCCTCGCAGGCCCTCGCAAGCCAGCAGACGTAACTATGCGTCGCCATTGGGGTACTCGGGCCCTTCGTAATCAGCAGGTCAGCGGTTCAAATCGGTGATCGGCTCCAGCGTCCACCTACACATGCTCGAGGAAGTCTCTAAGCGCCCGAACGAGCTCGCGGAAAAAGCACATCGGGTGCTGCTGCCCGAGAAGCGCGTAGAGCTCGGGCACCCACCGGCCCGGATGCCGCTTGATGAAGTCACGCTGCGCACGCTGGTAGGGCCCTGGATCTTCCCCGCTCTGAAGCGCCTGCGCCTCCCGAAACGAGAGGTAGTGGAGGAACTCGAGTTCGGTCGTGAGGTGGTCGGGTAGCTCGCGCGGCTCTTCGGATAGCGTGAGCCCGAAGTGATTGTAGAAGCGCACCGCTTCCTCCATCGTCTTCATCCGGGCGCCCCCGTAGAGGCCGCCGCAAAGAGGACAGGGCGGGCCGGACACGCCGACTTCGAAAAGGCGGGTGTGCTCGATGGCCAGGTCATCCTTCTGGCCGGGGTCGCGAAGTGCGTCCCAGTCGATCTCGTCGACGAGCTTCGGATCGAGCGCCCCGAGGGCCTCCCCTAGCGCTTCCGCGAGCTTCCCCTGCCGAATCATGTCGACACGCGATTCATCGGGATACTCGAACGCCTCGGCAAAAAGGCGGTACGCATGGCTACGGGCTGCCGCGCCTTCCTCCTCAGGTCCAACCAGCCCTGGCAGAACTTCAACGCTCACCAGACCGCCTCCCCTATGGGCTGGGCCCGTTCCACCGCGACCGGGTGAGTCCCCTTGGTGATCCGGTCCCAGGTCCGGCGCTCGCGCAGGCGGCAGAGCCCCAGGCCCAGCGCGGTTGCACCTGCTCCGGCTCCGACCATGAATGTGTGTCGCGAAGTCCGCGCGAAACCAGGATCACTCATGCGACCTCTACCTCCACCCGCGTGTCGCGGTCCGTATGACTCGGCTGCAGGCAGGTGATCATGGGGCGGAGATGGTACTGGCCTCCCGCCAGCTCGACCGGGTTCAACGGTGTCGGGATCAGGTTCTGGAAACCTTTGCCGTCTTTGAACTGGAAGTTCTCCCAGGCGTGGTAGATGATCAGCTGGCCCGTGCGCACGCTGGGAGAGACCTTCGCCATGATTTGGAACTCGTCGAGGTCGTTGAACACACGTACCTGTGCGCCATCGCGAATGCCTCGCTGCGCCGCGTCCTGCGACCCGATGTACATCACCGGCTCGCCCCGCTGCTGCTGCAGCATGAGCTTGTCGTCCCGCCAGCTCGAGTGGATGCTCCAGCGCGTGTGCCCGCCCGTGAGCATCAGCGGATAGTTCCCTCCCGCCAGCGGCGGATCCTTGTGCACCGGCAGCTCCTCGCCCATCTCCAGGTAGAGCTCCTGATCGAGGTAAAACTGCATGCGCCGGGAGAGGGTCGGATACGGCATCTTCTCGAAGACGTGCTTGGTCAGTGGTGTGATCGTGTCATCGGGCGGAATCTCGGTCGCGTTTCCGATGCTTCCGGTGCTGCCCCCGATCGCTGTGAAGCGCGCGAAGCCCTTCTTCTTCAGGTCTTCCCACTTGACTCCCCCCAGGTTCGTCGCACGCTCGAGCAATGCCTCACAGACCTTCTCGTCGTCGGTAGGTCCGTACTCGCCGTTCTGCGAGAACTTCTCATAGAAGCCGTGCAGGGGCCGCTCATTGCCCCGCCGATCAACGTAGCTCGACATGCCGCGGTCTTTCGCCCGCCTGTCCACCGCCATGGCGAGCCGCGAAAGGATCTCCCAGTCTGACTTGGCCTCGTAGTAGCTGGTCGCCTTCTCCCCGGAATGGATGTAAGGCATGAGGGGCGTAACCCACTTGTGCTCGCTGCGCTCATACCACGCAGCCACGGGGAGAACATAGTCTGACCGAAGCCCGGTGGAGGTCATGCGCCAGTCCAGCGTCACCACCGTCTTCAACTTGGGCCAGAGATGCTTGAGGATCAGCGGGTAGGCACGGATCCGGCGTAGCGGATTGCTACCAAAGACAAACAACATCTTCGGATCGTTTCCCGGCCGCGGCCAAAGGGTTTGCCAGCCCTTTTCGAAAGACTCCTCAAGCACTTCCCGCACCGGACGCTTGAGATAGGGGTCCCACTCCTGAAGTTTCTCGCTCGCTTCGAGCAGGCCACCGTGGACATACCAAAACAGTGCGCCTGAGGTCATACTCCCCGAGGCGACAATATCACGGCTCCGCTCATAGACAATCATCTCGTCGGTGTACCCCTGGAGCTTCATCCGAGCCGTGTCAATAAGCGTTTTGGAGATGATCTTCATGGCGGTCGTATTCAGCATGTCTGTAAGGCTGAACATGTCTCGGACGTGGCCCTCGAGGCCATCCATGTCCAAGAAGGGGAAGGCGACGAAGCCGCTGCCCTTCTTGCCGTAGTTTCCGGAGAGCGCAAACACGAGAGCTTGGGTGCGCTCGATCAGGTTGCCGTGGTAGTACTTGCTGAAGCCGCTCGTCGTGACCATGCAGGCCGCCCTCGCCCGGCCGATCCGCCGGGCCAGATCGCGGATGACGGATGCGGGAGTGCCGCAAATGCGCGAGGCCTTCTCGGGGCTGTAGTCCTCCAGCCGCTTCCTGAGCAGGGAGAACACGGGCCGCGCAAGGACTCTCTTCCCGTCCTTGAGCGTGACCTCGAAGCGACCCTCGAGGGAGGGCTGCAGACCCTCGAGCGCAAGGCTTCGCTTGCGCGCCTGAACGACCCCGCGCTTCGCATCGTGCAGGTAGAGCACTTCATCGCTTCCACCCTCCTTGAGGTCGGATTTGCGCAGGTAGAGACCGGTGTCCTCACGCACCAGTAGGGGCAGATCCGTCTGCTCGACGATGAAATCGCGGTCGACAAGATCCTCCTCGATGAGGACATGAGAAATGCCGAGCCCGAGGGCCGCATCGGAGCCCGGCCGAACCGGCACAAAGAGATCGGAGTGCACCGATGACGCGTTGTAGTCCGGCGCGATGCAGATGAGCTCAGCGTTCTTGTAGCGCGCTTCCGTCAAGAAGTGCGAATTGGGGATCTGGGTGTAGATCGGGTTGCCGCCCCAGATCAGGATCAGGTCCGAGTAGAAGTAGTCGTCGGCCGAGCGCTCGAAGGTGATCTTGCCGAAGGTCTCGGCGGCGCCGCGGTGGCCGTCTCCGATCTCGGTGTTCATGTCGAGATTCGTGGAGTCCATCAGAACGGATAGGCGCTGATGCGCCGCGGACATGGTTCCCTCGGTGTAGAGGGGACCCATCTCCCAGACGATGCGATCGGAGCCGTCCTCCTCAAGCGTGTCGAGCATGGAGTCCGCGATCGCGGACAGGGCATCGTCCCAGGAGATCCGCTTCCATTTTCCCGAGCCCCGCGGGCCCACCCGCTTGAGCGGGTAACGAACGCGGGCGGGATCGTACATACGTTCACTGAAGCAGGCCCCCTTCTGGCAGCCACGGGGATTGAAGTCGGGCAGGTCAGCTCGAACCTGCGGGTAGTCGGCGGTCTGCTCCTCGCGCCAGACGATGCCGTCCTTCACATACACGTTAAAAGCGCAGTTGGACTGGTACCAGCAGTTCACGAAGTGGCTTGAGCGTACGACCTTGTCCCAGCGCCAGCGTTCGCGGTAGACATCCCGCCAGTCGCCATAGGTGAGAGGTGCGGCAGCCTGCGCCATCGGCATGGCTGTCGCGGGTCGCAGCCGCCAGAGACCGAGCCCCACCCCCGCGACACCCGCAGCCGTCGCCTGCAGGAAGAGCCGCCGATTGATGCAAGATCCTTGGTTCAAACTTTCGTCCATTCGATGGTCGCCGGGTCGCGGTCGAAGCCGCCAAACATGTCCTTCCACCGGTACGCGATCAAGAGATCCATGAGCTCGGACTTCCCGCCGGCGCGCGTCTTCGCCATCTCCACCTTCAGGATCTCTAGCGCGTCGAGCACCTTCGGGCCAAAGAGAGAAATCAGGTATTCGTTGGGGATGCGCGGCTTTGACTCGTCGATCTCACCATTTTCATCGAATCGCAGCGGCGCGAGCGGCGGCACGTAGAACACGTTCGGGTCCGTGCCGTATTCCGGGTGAAGAGGAAGCGCGACCTTCCATTTGTCCACGAGCTTGTAGATCGGCGCGTTCTCATCGTCCCGGTACCCGAGAAAGCGCACCCGGCCCGGACACTGACGTGCGCACGCGCTGGCGACCCCCTGCTCGATGCGCGGGAAGCAGAAGATGCACTTCTGCGCCACCTGCCTGGCGTGATTGAAGTAGATCTTCTTGTAAGGGCACGCCTCCATGCAGAAGCGGTAGCCGCGGCAGCGATCCTCGTCGATCAGGACGATGCCATCGTCCTCGCGCTTCACGATCGCCTTGCGCGGACAGGCCTCGAGACAGGCCGGATGGGTGCAGTGGTTGCAGATGCGCGGCAGGTAGAAGTAGTACGAGTTGGGGTATTTGCCGGCGCCCTGGTCCTCGTCCCAGTTCGGCCCCCAGTCAGGCTCCTGACCGACGACCTTGAGGTGGACCTTGTCGCCCTTGCCGCCGAAGAAGACCTCTTCGTGGTTGAACTCCCAGGCATCGCCGAACTCGCGACGAGTGGGGAGCCCGCCCGGCTGCGCGACGCCCTTGCGAAAGCCGCCGCCCATCTGCTCCCAGTCGCGGGGGGTGCCGCGACCCGGCTGGGTGTTGACCGTGTTCCACCACATGTACTCCATGCCCTCGTCGCGGATCCAGAGGCGCTTACATGCGATGGTGCAGGTCTGGCAGCCGATGCACTTGTTGAGGTCCATCACCATCGCGAGCTGCCGCTTGCTCTTTGCCATCGTCAGCTCCTCGGCGTGGGCACGGCGTCGAGACGGAGCTCGCGCCAGTCGCCCGAGAAAGCTTTGATCCCGCCCCGCTCGCCACTCGCGCCGTCCCAAACCGTGACCGCAAAGCCGGTCGTCTTTCCGGGCGTCAGCTGCACGACGGGCTCGGTACTCTGCGCCCGAAGCGCGCGAGCGATCACCACGCGCCAGCGACCTTCCTTCCACACGCCGCGCGCGCGCACCAGCTCCAGGTCGAGGGTGCGCGTGGTACCAATCCCCTCGGAGATCACGTTCCGTCCGCGACCCTCCTCGTCGGCCCGCCAGTACCACGCGTTCACTGGGCGGCCCGGCGCCCCCATCGAGAAGACAGCAGCGTCCGGCGCAGCGGGAAGGAGGACCGCAGCCGCATCCGGGAAAGAGGTCGTGTCCGTGAGCTCGCGGTTTTCGCTCGGATCCTTCCACTCGAGTCGAAACGCGAGAACGCGTCCGTCGTGGACCGCCGCCACCGCCACGCGATCGACGGCACCGATCTTCTTATTCGCCCAGGTAGCCCGGATCGCAGCGGTCGGCTGCAGGCCGAGGGGGGCGCCCATGAGCGGCAGCGACTCTGCTTTCACTCCTCTCCAGGGCTTCGCATCAGGGTCGAGCAGCGCCTCAAGCTCAAGCTTCGGGATATTCCCGGCGTGCATCGTTTGGTCTCCTGTCTACGCGAACGGTCAGGCGAGAGCCGCGCGTGGCCGGATCGCTTCTCCGATGAAGGCAGCCGCCTGACGCATCCGTTTTTCGAGTGGATATTCGGGGTCGTTCAGCCAGTTGGCGACCGCGGCGTTCAACGCACCCACAACCATCTCGGCCAGGAAAGTCGCGTCGAGATCGGCGCGGACCTCACCCCTGTCCTGCCCCTCACGGAGGATCGCGGTGAAGGGCTCGTGAACTCGCGACAGGTACGGAACGGCTTTGCCAGAACGCGCACTGCTGCGCATGAGCTCGAGCAGGACGTCGTGTGTCAGACCGCGCGCCTGCTCGATCTCGTTCGCCGCGCAGTCGGCAAAGCCTGTGATGCGTTCCTGTGCCGAGGCGGGCCCCGCGAGCTGCTGGTCGATGATGGCCTGAAGCCGGTCAGAGACCTCGCTCGTCATATCGCCGAGCACGGCGTGCTTGCTCTGGAAGTGGTTGAAGAAGGTGCCCGGGGCGATGTCAGCCGCGTCCGCGATTTGCTCCACGGTGGTGGCCTCGAAGCCGTGCTCGAGAAAAAGCTGCCGGGCCGTCTCGTAAATGCGAGCCCGCAGCTCGCGTTTCCTTCGTTCGCGGCGTCCTTCGACGGCGGTACCGTTCATGGGAACACCTTCAGAAGTTGGCTCTAACTATAATGTATACTCTAAGATTAGATCAAACTTCACCGAATCTGCGGTGCAGCAGACCTCGCTGGAACGCTGACAAGCCCTGAAAAATCAAGTAGTTAGAGCTTTCAGGCCACCCGCCAGCGTAATCGGGTTGATGGGGCTTCCGATCAGGGCCTGATGCGAGCTCCGGCCCTCGAACCGGCAGGGCTCCCAGGCGTGGTTCACAATCAGCTGACCAGGGCCCAGGTCCGCCTTGGATACGCGGACGAAGAGGTCTTCCGCGTTCGCTCAATTCCCCGCGGTCGAAATCGAGGCTAGAGCTTCTGCAGCGCTCCCACCGAGAAGGAGAGACCGCCCATCCAGGTGAAGACGATGGGCCGGCGAGGCAGGCCCAGGCCGCGGAGATCACGTGCGATGGGATGATCGCCGAGGCTGAGGCGGCCGCTCCCGACGCTCACGCCCACGTCTCGGTACTCGTGCTCCAACAAAGTGACGTGGGGCGCTCCCTCGTAGATGGTGTAGACGGAGGATGCGCTGCGGGGCTGGTGCCGCTTCCCGGAGGCGACGACCGAGTAGCTGAGAACCTCGCGGCCACCCATGCGCAGGGTGAAGACCGCGCGGCCGCCGAGAATGCGAATGAACTTCCGGGACAGGACACTAGGTCGACACCCTCTCGACTTCCACGCCGACGCCGCGCGGATTGTGGCTGGGCGCGTTGTAGAACATGCGGTAGTGAAGCTGGCCGTAGCCTCCGGCGAGATGGGTCGGCTTGCAGGGCGATACGACCGGTGCCTGTTGGCCTTCCCAGTCCTTGAACTGGTATGGCTCCCAAGCGTGGAACATCTGAACCATGCCCGGCTGCATACCATCGGCGGGCTTCACGCGCGCTTCGAACGCACCGTGCTCGTTGTAGACGCGAATCTCGTCGTGGTCCTCGAGCCCTCGATCGACCATATCCTTCGGGTGCATCCAGACCACGGGGCCCCCTCTCTGGAGCCGCAGCAAGAGCTTCTGATCACGCGAGATGGCGTGAATACTCCAGCGGGTATGTCCGCTGGTAAGCCTCAGCGGATAGCCGCTTAGCATGCCCGGCGAGCTCTTGTGCACGGGAAGAGATTCTCCGGCCTCCACAAACCAGGGGTGATCGATCAGGAATTGCATGCGTCCGGTGAGCGTGGGCCAGCGAATCTTGTCCTCTCTGAACCACCGATAGGGGGTCAAGGTATCGCCGGGCTCGAATGTCGTGCACGCTTGGTTTGCGAGCGTGTAGTCGCCTGCTTGGACCACCGGCACCGCGCCCAGCTTGAACGCCTGTTCGGCGCTGATATTCCCGATGATATCGCTGCGCCGAAAGATGCGATCCATCGCGGAGAGGGGATCCATGGGGTCGAACTCGCCGTCGAGGGACCAGACATCGAAGCTCTTCGTCAAGTCCAGCGGGCGCCCCTTCGGACCCTTCACGGGCTGCGTGATGCCCCGCGCTCTGGCACGCTCGCTGACTCGCTGGGCCAGGGTGCCGAAGATCTCGTAATCGCTCTTCGCCTCGCCGCGGGGTTTCGTGGCCTGTTCGCAGGGAACGATGTAGGGCATCGCTGAGACACCGTATTTGACGCCATACTTCTCGTAGTAGGACGCCGCAGGCAGCACGATGTCGGAGCACAGGGTACTCGTGCTCATGCGAAAGTTGAGCGACACGATGAGGTCGAGCTTTGGCCAGAGGTGTTCTTTCGCGGTCTGCGGCGATGGCCAGCGACGCAGGGGATTGCTGCCGGAGAACATGAACACACGCGGCCTCGTTCCGGGCTCGGGGTGGATCGGGATCCAGCCCTTGTCGATCGCCTCCTTCATGTACGCAGAGAGCTCGCGCGGAAACGACTCATCCCGGTGTTTCGGATCATCCCAGATGGTGTCGTAGCCAGCGTGGTGGTAGAGAAAGGGCATCAGCGGGGTGATGGGGGAGTAGGCGGTGTACTGGGTGTAGAGCTCCTCCCAGTCAGAGGGCATGAGCCCCCGCCACAGACCCTTTGCGGCGAGCCCCACTATCTCCGCAATCGAGGGCCGAAAGTCCCCGCCACTGATCTCCTCCAGGCCTTTGAGCGGCCAGAACGACGCGATTCGAAGTCCACCGCCCTTCTTTCCCTGATTTCCGGTGAGGGCCATCAGCAGTGCGATGGATCGCTGAAAGAGATCGCTGTGGTAGTTCTTGCAGGAGCCGAGCGAGGCGTAGACCATGGAGGCGGAAGCCTCCGCCATTTGCAGGGCAAACATCCGCACCACCGACGCTCTCACGCCGGTGATCTCCTCCTGCTTCTCGGGCGTATAGCTCGCGTTCAAGTGCTCACGCAACGCCTGGAAGAGCGGGCGGACCCATACACGGGTGCCATCGGCCAGCGTCACGGACCAGCGGCCATCGAGGGTGGGCTGAATGTCTCCCAGTGCCAGCCGGTAGCCGCCCTCCCCTTCGCAACCGGGTGCCGGCACCATCCCTTCTGTGACCTGGTCCCATAGATAGAAGAGGTTCTGTTTGCCGTCGCGACGAACATCCGATTCACGCAGGTAGTGGCCATTGTCCTCGCGGACGAGGAAGGGGAGATCCGTCTGCTCTCGCACCGCTTCCTCATCGAAGAGCCCCTCTTCGATGATCACGTTCGCGGCCGCCAAAGCGAAAGCGGCGTCCGTCTCCTGCTCCACATTGATCCAGAGATCGGCGTGAATGGCGGTCGCAGACAGATCCGGTGAGACCACGACCAGCTTCGCACCCCGATATCGCGCCTCGTGAATGAAGTGAACGTCGGGAATGCGCGTGTAGGCCGGATTCGCGATCCAGACGACGATGTAATCGGAGAGAAACCAGTCATCCGCAGTTCCGTCGACCATGAACACTCCCTGGGTCTGAACGACACCGTTCGGCATGTCGCCAACCCCGGCCCAGGAATCGATCAGCGTCGTCCCCATCGCATGGGTCCAGCGCATCTCGGAGAAGGCGTCCGGTCCGTAGTCGATGTTCGTCGTGCCGTGGTCGTGGACGATGGTCTCCGTACCTGCTTCCAGGGCCGCATCGATACACGCATCCGCTATCTCGTCGTAGGCCTCGTCCCAGGAGATTCGCTTCCACTTCCCCTCTCCGCGCTCGCCCACGCGCCGGAGCGGATGGAGAATGCGGGCCTCGCTCTGCTCGAGATCGGAATGGCAGGCTCCCTTCTGACAGCCACGTGGATTAAAATCGGGTAGCCCCTCGCGTGAAGCGTCATAGACGGCATTCTGCTCCTCGTGCCAGACGATTCCGTCTTTGACGAAGAGATTCCACGAACATGCAGAGAAGCAGTTCGCGCGGTTGTGGCTTCCCTTGGCGACCCGATCCCAGGTCCAATTCTCACGATAGAGATCACTCCAATCGTCGTAGGAGATCTGATCGACTGGGGACTTGATGGTGTCCGGGTAGGTGAGGCCCTGCTTGGGCTTCGGCCTGAGCGCATAGAGGCCGAGGGCCAGGCCCGTAGCCCCGACTCCAGTGCCGACCAGAAAATTCCTACGCGATACCTCCATGCCCTACGCCTATCTCCCCTTCGACCCGAGGCGAAATGCGAGGGTCATCAGGCGCTGAAAGCCTACCGGGAATAGGCGCTTCAAGAAGACTCCAATGTGGGCATCCACACCGATCAAAACCCGACGCCTGTCGCGCTCGATTCCCCGGATAATCTTCGCGGCGGCCCGTTCCGCAGACATGCCGAAGCGTTCCTGGAGCCCCACCGCGCGCACTTTGTCCTCTGGGTCCATTCCCCGCGCAGCGCGAATCACATCGGTGCGGATTCCCCCAGGATGTACGGATGTCAGACGCACTGGAGTCCCGTCCAACTCGGTCCAGAGCGCCTCCGTGAAGGCGCGCACCCCCGCCTTGGACGTGGAGTAGATCGCCTGTCCCGGCATCGCGAAGATTCCAAACATGCTGGACAGGTTGACGATGTGCGCGCGCTCGGCCTTGAGAAGCTCGGGAATGAAGTACTTGCAGCCGTAGATCACTCCCATCAGATTGATCTGCAGAAGCCACTCGGCATCGTCGATCGAGTGGTCCGCGAACATCGCACCAACACTGACACCGGCATTGTTAATCAACACATCCACGCAGCCGTGCTCGGCCACCACCTCGTCGGGCAAAGTCTGCATTCGCCGCCGATCTCCAACATCCGCCACATGACTGCTCACACGCTGCCCTGACGCCTTGAGCTCTGTGGCGATTTCAGCGAGTCGAGACTCATCGATGTCCACCAGGGCGAGGTGGGCTCCCTTTGCACACAGGCCTCGTGCCAGTGCCTTTCCGATCCCGCTTGCGGCGCCGGTGACGACTACGACCTTGTCTCGGAGATTGCGCAATCTGGGTCTTCCTCTCTGCCAGCACTCAAGCACTCGGCGAGGCGAGTATTCCATACTCTTGCTGACAGAGGCGAGCGGGGCTGCCCGCGAAACAGCCCCATGATGCGTCGCCGGAGCTCGTCAGTGACCCGCCCCCGGCGGCAGCGTTGACGCTCGGTGGCCGCCATGGGGGACAGGGCCTCGGGGGTGAACGACCGGCGCAGGGGCTGGATCTGCAGTAGGGAACGAGTGGACTCCAGGGCCGTCGTCGGGTCCGCCAGTGCTCACGAATGCTCCGCCATACGACCATCGCGAGGATGAATCTGATGCCGTACGAACCGCTTTGCGCGAACGAGAACGCGAGCACGCCGAGCTCACTGATGGGGTCGCGGTCATATCCGGTGAGCACGTGCCAAAAGTCGTGCACTTGCATGAGTCGCTTGCCCAGATCGGCGAGGTCGGGGTCGCTAGCGGTGGACTCCCGCTCCATGAGCCCGGGCGTGAAGCCGTGATGACGCATCCAGGGTGTAAACTCGTGCCCGCAACTACCTTCCGGCAGCGTGGCGAGCGGGTCAAGATCGACGGTCGAATCGTTGAAAATGGGTTGTTCGCGCGGGAGCCGCTCGCCTGCTGGCGTGCGGCGGATGCGCCGAAGCAGCCGCAGGGGCTGCTTCCCCCCATCGCCCGTGTGATCTCGAAAACGCGCTCCGTCTGCTCCGGATTCTCCATGAGCTCTTGGAGCGCCGTTCGAGCCTCTTTCAAGCAGATCCCGTTCCAGCGAGCCACGGGCTGGCACTCTAGAGGCTGCCCGGCCCGATATGACCGGCATCATATCGGGACTTTTCCCGATGTTATAGCGTCAGCCGGGAGAGTCCGAGCCCATGACCATCCCTACATCTGCTTCCGGCCCCGCCATGATCGCTGGCTTCGAGCCGATTGATTTTGACGAGTTTCACGGCGGTGAGCTGCTTCGCCGTCTGCAGGCGGGCAACGGCGCCCTGGCGGCTGACGAGGCGATGGTTCACGGCGCGCTGGCTTTTCGTCTGGACCAGGGCGGCGGAGCCTACACCTATCTGCCGCGGGATGGCGCGATTGAAATCGTCTCCGGCGACACGGAGGCTGAGACGGTCATCGGTCTGAGCCATGAGTCTTGGGAAGGGCTGGTGCACGATCTGGAGTCGCCCGCCGACGAGGATCATCCTCGACATGGATAGCAGCGTCAGCCCGACCCACGGCGAGCAGGAAGGAACGGCCTACAACGGTCACTTCGGCTGCACCTGCTACCACCCCCTATTCCTGTTCAACCAGTTCGGTGACCTTGAGCGGTGTTCCCTGCGTCCCGGCAACGTTCACAGTGCCGATGACTGGGAAGGCGTGTTGAAGCCGGTTGTCGTTCGCTACAAGAGTCGGGAGGTACGGCTGTATTTCCGGGGCGATGCCGCCTTCGCCTCGCCGGAGATGTACGAATACCTCGAAGCCGAGGGCTTCTGCTACGCGATCCGCCTCCCCGCCAATAAAGCGCTCCAGGAGAGGATCGCGCATTTGCTGTCCCGTCCTGTTGGCCGTCCTCCCAATCATGTGCGGCGTTACTACGCCAGCTTCAGCTATCAGGCTGGAAGCTGGGGCAGGAAGCGGCGCGTGGTGGCCAAGGTGGAATGGCATCCCGGCGAACCGTATCCCCGCGTCGGCTTCATCGTCACCAACCTGTCCCGCCCCGCCGAGCGGGTGGTGGCCTTCCACAATAAGCGCGGTACGGCAGAGCAATGGATCAAGGAGGGCAAAAACGCCATCAAGTGGACACGACTTTCGTGCAGGACGTTCCGCAACAATGCCGTCCGGCTCCAGCTTCATGCCCTGGCCTACAATCTGGCCAACTTCATGCGGACTCTGGCTTTACCGAAGGAGGTGGAGCACTGGTCTCTGACCACACTGCGGGACAAGTTGGTGAAGATCGGTGCGAAAGTGGTCAGCCACGGGCGCTACGTCACATTCCAATTGGCCGAGGTGGCGGTGCCGAGAGGCTTGTTCCGGAAAATCCTGCGGCTGATCGATGATCTGCGACCAAGACCCGCCCGGGCCTAGACCGAGGCAATCGACGGCAAGGTGAAAATGACCGGAGAGATGCGTCTGGATGACGAAAAATAGGGGCAAATGGCCTTCCGGACACAAGAAGACCGAGAACATCAGGTCAGCGGATGCCTGCGGAGAACATTCTGTTCCCTCGACGATGGTACGGGGGTATGATTTCCACAAGCCTGGAGGTTATCTGGGAAATGTCGGTTAAGATGGCAAGTGGGCAAGACCTGGGGGCGGTCAGGCTCTCGGAGGAGGCGTGATGGAGAAATTGCTCGACGGCAAGGTGGTGGTGGTCACTGGAGGTGGGCGTGGTATCGGGAGATGTTACGCAGTCGCGCTGGCAGCCGAAGGCGCCCAGGTCGTGGTGAACGACGTTGGCAGCACCCACGATGGCGATGGGAGCAGCCACTCCCCGGCCGATGAGGTGGTCCGGGAAATCGAGGGTGCTGGCGGGGCCGCGGCCGCCAACTACAACGACGTCTCGGACTTCGAGGGTGCGGCCGAGATCATCCAGACTGCTCTCGGCAAATTCGGGCGGGTGGACGCGGTGATCTGCAACGCCGCGATCGAACGGTACAACTTCCTGTTCGAGCTCACCGAGGAGGACTGGGACAAGGCCCTTGCCGTCAACGCCAAGGGGACGTTCAACGTGGCCCACCACGCCGCCCGCGCGATGCGGGAGCAGGGGGGCGGCGCCATCATCCTGGTCACCTCCGGGGCGGCGTTTTCCGGCACACCTCGCATCGGGGCCTACAGTGCCTCCAAGGCCGCCGTCTATTCACTAAATCTGACGCTCGCCGCCGAACTCGAAGACTCCCAGGTGAGCGTCAATTGCATTTCGCCCGGCGCCACTCGGACCAGACTGGTGGACTCCTGGATCGCGGACATGAAGCAAGACCTGAACATGACCGAGGAGCAGATCATGGCCACTTACGGAATCCAGCAGCCCGAGAACATGGCGCCCCTGGCGGTCTACCTGTGCACGGATGAGGGCCGCAAGATCACCGGGCGCACCTTCGAAGTTGCCGGGGATGCGATTCATCTCGTCCCTCCCCCAGCGCGGCACCCGAGCGCCATCAACCCCCGCGAGGGTCTATGGACGACGGAAGACATGCGGAAGGTCATCCCCAGATTGGTGGCGGGACAGCCTTAGGTCGAGCGGCTCTTCTG
>Ga0255049_10001210_pt1 | contig 14473 bp, 10 predicted proteins | sample JV7_2_3_MG_FD_183615 | JGI IMG/M metagenome (GOLD analysis project Ga0255049, IMG submission 183615) | Seawater microbial communities from Jervis Inlet, British Columbia, Canada - JV7_2_3 | ecosystem: Environmental > Aquatic > Marine > Inlet | place: Canada: British Columbia | collected 2016-10-06
AACGCCCTGGGCGTGCTTAACGACATTTTTGTTATAGATAGTGTCGCCTGAGAGAACGACCGAATGGCCACCGTATTCGATCTTGTAGCCAAAGGCGGTATCCGGACCTGTGTGCTGGACCTCGAATGCCGTCACTCGGACGCCGTTGCTTTCATAGGTGTACCCGTCATGAACGGTCGTAGTTTCGAATTCCATGCCCGCTGCACGTTTGCCACCGTATTGCTTGATTCGAATGTTGACGTCAAAATCATAAGCCTGGCGCAAGCCGGCTGTCAGATTATCAACTCCATTTGGCCCCCAGACTTTCATCGGCGTGGCCCGGAATGAAGGGGCTAGAAATCCGGTCAGCCAGACGTCGGGAATCCCGACTACGTGATCGGAATGCAGGTGAGTTAGAAACAACTTATTCAGCTTTTTTAGATTTGCGCCGGATTTTTTCGCCTGCAGCATTGCGGCTCTGCCGGCGTCGAATAGCAATACCTCATCGCCAGCCTCAATCAACGTGCTGTAACTCATTCGCCGCGGATTCAGTTGAGGCGTTCCGGTGCCAAGCAATGTCACCTTGATTGAATTAGCTTCAGGTGATGATTGTTCCTCGGCAATCGATTGCTGGATGCCGGCAAAACCAGTAGCCAAAACGACCAAGCCTAATGTTATCCAGCGCATAACTACCTCTGTGTTGGTTGAATTGTAAACAAAATTATCTTAAAGAAATATTTGATCTATAAAATGCCAAGATATACTCTAATTACTGCAAAATCAGCTATTTTGTCAAAAAATCGAAATTCTGACCCCGGGGGGGGGCTATCATGATGTTATACCAACGAATTTTCACCGGTACGTTGATTCTTTCTACACTCGCTGTCGCTTTTCCAGCGTTTGCGCAGCTGGACGAGATCGTCGTAACCGCGCAAAAACGTGAACAAAACCTGCAGGAGGTCCCTGTTTCAGTTAGTGCGCTGACCGAAGGACAATTCGAAGTATTCGATGTTACGCGGGCGGATGACCTCGAGTATGTTTTTGCAAATGTTGGCACGAATCGTAATTCATCGGGTAACACTGGAATTGCCATTCGAGGTGTTGGTACGGATAACGTGCATCTCTCGGGGCAGCAGTCAGTAGGAACCTATGTCGACGACGTGTCATTGGTATCTCCATTTGTCAGTGCCGTAGCTGTTTACGACATGAAACGGGTGGAGGTGCTAAGAGGACCGCAAAACACGCTTTACGGGCGCAACACGACGGGCGGAGCGGTTGCCTGGCACACCAACAAGGCGAATCCCGGTGACGGTACGAGTGGTTATGGCCGCCTTCGCGCAGGGAATGGCGGACTGCTGCGGTTTGAAGGAGCCGTGGGTTTCGACATGGGTGACACGTTAGCCGGACGCATAGCGGTGCTTACCGACGAGTTTGACGGCGTCTGGAAGAATGTTGTCGACGGCAGTGACACAGGTGGCGCATATGATCGCACAGGCGTCCGCCTGAACCTGGTCTGGAACGTGAGCGAAAAGGCCAGTTTCGGTTTGACGGTGTCGACCGGCGATATGGATGGGCAGGATTTGCCAGTCAAAATGAGCGGTAATTTGCTATCGACTGGTCTCGTGGACCCTGATTTCACCAATCGCAGGGCGGATAGCCTTACAGGGACGGATAGTAATTGGGTCAATGTCACGCCTGGCGATGTCGCGGCGCAGCCGTGGCTGCAAGACCAGTATGACCAGGGAACCGGCGTGGTGATCGACAACCCGCAAGGGGGTAGTCATAGTCTTCTGGTCAATTATTCGACGCCGCTCGGTCTGACATACGAGGATCCCGAAGACGGATACAAAGCGGAGTGGGACGGTATCAGGCTGGCCTTCGAATATTCGTTCAACAACATGGACGTCACCTCCCTGACGTCTTATGACGAAACGTATGTGCTTGAAAGGAATGGCCAGGAGCTGACTGGATTCCGGCCGGCTCGAGAGGGTGACTGGGAGGTTCTGCAACAGGAATTTCGGCTGACGTCGACGACCGACAGTGCCGTGCAATGGCTTGCCGGACTGTACTTCACGGATTCGGATTCGACCGAAGACACGTGGGTATCGAATGTTTCGGGCGCTGGTGGTATGGGTGTGCGCCCCGGTATCGATATCAACAGCACATACGAAGCGTGGTCGGCATACGGCCAACTCGATTGGAGCGTTACCGATGCGCTGACCTTGTCTTTCGGTCTGCGACATACCGACGATGAGTTGTCGGCCGACAACGATAACTGGATTCGAACTGTGTGCGGATTTTTCCCATCTGCGGTCGGCTCCCGTGCACAGAATCGAGATTACAGGGCCGAAGATTGCCCCGGAGCCATCAGGTTGACCGGCAACACCGACTCGCCCGTGCAGGAGCTCTCCGAATTGGGTTATAAGGTCGGCGGCGACTACAAGTTCGGAAATGGGTCTATGATCTTTGCCAGTGTCTCGGACGGATTCAAGGGTGGCTCATACGATAACCGTGCCTTGTCTACTGGCGACGATCCGATCGGTCCTGAATACCTGACGGCTTACGAAATCGGATACAAGGGCTCTTTCGCTGATAACAAGGTGCAGTTGACTGCCGCGTATTTCTTCTATGACTGGGAGGGCATGCAACTGTTTGAAAGCTATGGTGGCATACCGGCGTTGGTTAACTTGCCGGGCGTCGAAATTTCGGGTATTGAAGTTGAGCTTAAGTGGGCGCCCAACGACAGGTTTTATTTTCAGGGAGGAATTGGCACGGCTGATAGCGAGGTAACTGACACGACAGGCCTGAATCCTCTCTCATTGGCAGAGGTTGGGAAGGAAGTCACGAATGTACCGGATCTGACGGCTAATCTGCTAGGTACCTACAGCATTCCGATGGGAAATAGTGTGCTGGATCTGACGCTGAACTACCGCTATCAAGCGTCGATGTATTACACATTCCTGCAGAATTCCGCGCGTGACGAGTCGAGTGCGTACAGCTTTTTGAATGCCCGGGCAGCTTACGCGTTTGGAGAGAATCAACAGTACAATCTTGCTTTGTGGGGCAATAACCTGACCGAAGAGTTCGCTTGTTCGAGCGTGATTTGGGGTCCGGGTGCGGCACCAACATCGAATTTCTCGTGCGAGGTATCCGCCTTTGGTGAGGCTATGTACGGCATGACGTTTGAGGCCAACTTCGGCAAGTAATCAGCCAGGATTCTGGCAGGACACTACAGATCGATCGAACGGCCCGGTTACCCCGGGTCGTTTCGCGTTGCGCGCGTCATAAAGGTTTACATTGACTAGAATGTACCCATGAAAACAGACAAACGCTCGAGTCCGGTCGTCTTTGTTGCCGTCAGTCTGTGCTTTTTTCTGTCCGGATTCGCTGCCCTCCTGTACCAGACCGCATGGATGCGGCAATTGTCGGTTGTATTCGGGACATCCGAGCTTGCGGTAGCAACAATACTCGCTGCCTACATGGCAGGGTTGGCGCTCGGTGCCGCAATAGCGGCACGACTAATGCACAGGATTCGAAGGCCAATCCTTGTCTACGGGCTCCTCGAAGCCACTGTCGCAATATCTGCGATCGCCGTGCCACTCCTGCTGCAACTGGCGGGAGTCATTTACGCTGTGATTTTCGGTGGATTGCCACAACCTCCAGACGCCAGCGGCATGGGGCAATCATTGTTCTATCTCGTCGTGACGCTTGTCGTCCTCGCTGTACCAACGGCATGCATGGGAGCGACCTTGCCGATGGTTACGCGCTATGCCGTGCACAAAGACGAGGACGTTGGCCCCAGAGTCGGTCTGCTCTATTCGATTAATACGGCCGGTGCGGTCGCGGGCACACTGGCTGCCGCCTTCCTGCTACTCCCGGCGCTTGGCCTCTGGGGGACGATTCTGGTTGCTGCGGCAATCAACCTGATTGTATTTATTGTTGCTGCCTTGCTTGCCAAAAGCGTCGATACTGAAATTTCGAGGACTAGCGGCCAAAGTTCAAAATTCGGTTGGCGGCCCGAGTCGTGGATTCTTCCGCTCATGCTCATTTCCGGCTTCGCGACCTTCGCTTACGAGGTGCTTTGGACGCGTCTCCTGTCGCACATTCTCGGGGGCAGCGTGGTCGCATTTGCAACCATGTTGGCGAGCTTCCTGTCCGGTATCGCGATTGGCAGTGTCGTTGCGTCGCGATTTTCAAAAACGAGAACCACTGCCCAGGTCGGATTCGTTGTTTCCGAGCTTGGTATCGCGGCGACGTGCGTTGCCATATACCTAACCCTGGATCAGTTCGTACCACCGACGGCCGGGCTGCTGGGCAATGTGGGCATTGCAATAGCACTCCTGTTGCCGGCCACGCTTTTTATCGGGGCGACCTTTCCGTTCGCAGTTCGCATTCTTTGCGCGGATGAGTCGGAGGCATCGGTCGCATCGGCCCGGGTTTATGCATGGAATACGCTGGGTGCGATAGTTGGCGCGGTGGTTGCTGGATTCTTGCTGATCCCGATGCTGAGGTACGAAGGAGCAATCAAGGTCGTGGTTGCCATTAACGCTGGATTGGCGATTGTTGCCGCACTTGCTGTTCCGCCACCACGCGTCCGGTATGCGATCGGATCAACTGCAGTAATCGTGATCCTGCTTGTTGGCTTTTCTCCTGGCCCACCGGAGGCGTTGTTACGTGTTTCGCCACTTAACGATCTGCGCAGCGGCGATATTCGTTATTACGATGTCGGCCGCTCGGCAACGGTGTTGATGCTGGAACGCGACGGTTACTTTTATTTGCGGACTAATGGTCTGTCCGAGGCTGCAATCGACCTCAAAGGCGCGCCGCCATCCAAACATACACAGCGCCTGCTGGCGGCGTTGCCGGTTCTTGCAAGACCAAACGCGGAGTCGATGCTGATTATCGGCTTTGGTGGCGGGGTAGTCGCAGAAGACCTTCCAACGACTTTGACCCAGATCGATGTCATAGAGCTCGAGCCGAAAGTACTTGCAGCAAACCGATCCATCAGCGTGGAGAGGAATATTGATCCGCTGCAGGATCCACGCATCAATCTGGTAATAAACGACGCGCGCAACGCGTTGCGATTGACGGATAAACGTTACGACGTGATCGTTTCGCAGCCCTCACATCCATGGACTGCAGGGGCGTCGCATCTTTACACACGCGAATTCATGCGCCTGGCCAAGTCCAGACTGAATTCTGATGGTATTTTTCTGCAGTGGATGAATACGCAGTTCGTCTCCGAGTCCTTACTGAAGTCATTCATTGCGACGCTGTTGGATGTGTTTCCGCATCTCCGTGCTTACCAGTTTGATGCGAACATTCTGTTCTTTTTGGCATCAGAATCGAAGATCGAGCCAGAACTGCATATGGTAGCGACGGGTGAGCCGTTCAAGAGCCGCGCTGAAGAGTTCAAACGCAAGGGTATTGGCTCAGTAAACGACCTTGTTGCCGCGCTGGCATGGGATGAGAATGGCCTGGATCAACTCGCCGCTAATGCTCCATTGATTACCGATAACGACAACCGCATGGCAATGCAGTCAGCTGCGGCATTTGAAGGCAGTGCGCTCCCCTACTCGAGATTGCAGGAGTTGATTGGGCAATACGGAAGCCTATTTGATGCGCAGAGCAAGCTACATCAGGAAATGTCGGTCGCGATCGATTTTGTCTATGTCATGGACCGACTGGAATTGATTCATGCGCGGCTCCTTTCCAGGAGCCTCGCTGATACGCTTCGTGAGAACCGAAAACCGACATCGTTTCTGCTAAGAGCCAAGATTCTGCAAATGCAGAGCCAGGGGCCACGTGCGGATCAAATGCTACTGGCCGCGCTGGAAACTGAACCAGGCAACCCTATCGCAAGCTTTATGTTGCTCAAGAACCGGGGTGATGCAATTCTGGACGATTCGCTGCCAGAACGTATACGACCGTATGTTGGCAATTTGACGGATGTTGCCACTGCGGTAATCGAGTCCATGGAGTTTGCGGAGCGTCGTGATCTAAGTCATGCACGAAACAAAGATGACTTGCTTGCACAGGCGGCACCCTATGACCAGTGGTATCTCAATGCGGCGAAATTGCGAGCCGATTGGCGTATTACGGCCACCCGCTTGGGCGAGTCCAGTGACTACGCCGTTGCAGCACTCGACATTATCGATGAAGTAATCGCCTTAAGGCAGGACGTCAATTTCTACGGCATGCGTATGGCCGCCGCGTTTCTTGCTGACGACTATGATGCGGTTGTTGAAACCGCGCGCCGCATGGCGTGGCTGATTCGGCAGGGTCTGGAGTTTCGGTCTGGGGGATCTGCTCGGGAGATGTCAGCTACTGAACTCTCAAATATGTTGGTTCGATTGGAGTCCATGCAAACCGGCCTGTCAATCGTCCGAGAGTCTGGGCGCGTTGCCGACTACAAGTTCGTTACGCTCGATGAAAGCATTTCTGAACTCCATCAAAAAATCGAGTCCTACGCAGCACGGTAGCATCGGTCGATACGCCGAGCAGAGTGATTTGTCGGGCAACTAATAATGACGCATCTCATACCGGTGCTGAACACCCTGTCACACGGGCCTTTTCAGAGTGCCGGGCGGGGAATTGAACGCTACTGATTTCGAGTCAGCGGCTCAAAGTAGCGGTTTCGAAGGGAAGATTTACGTGGGCGAAGACCTGCTAAGCGTCAGATTACCTTAGAAATATGTACGACAATGACGATATTGACAAATAAACGATAATTTTTTGATTGCGTTCATTCTGACGATTATCTATAGTGGAACGCTGAAAATATCGTAATTCACAGATTATCATTCAGAGCTCCCGGGGGGGGACGTATGTTCACACAATCCAATTCAGGCCTGTTGCACGGTTGGCTATCCGCCAAAGCTGGACTCTTAGGAGCCAGTCTTGGTATCACATTGCTGGTCGCGGCACCACCGGTGCTGGCACAGGAAGGTGCTGGCGACACCGCTCTCGAAGAGATCACGGTTACCTCTCGTCGTTACGAGGAATCCATTGAAGACGCGCCGGTCGCGGTCAATGTCATGACCGAGAGCTATCTGAAGAATAACCGCATAACACGCGCAGATGACTTGATGGAGGTCAGTCCTGGCACGACCTGGGAGAGCTTCAGCAAGATGCAGCCGGTTGCCAGCATGCGTGGTGTTATCGCACCTACGCCGGGTAACGCGTCCAGTGAAGCGTCTATTCAGACCGTGTCAGACAACGTCGTGATCACGAAAGACTCCATGAAGTACCCGACGATCTACGACATGAATCGTATCGAGGTTATGCGTGGCCCACAGGGAACCGCATTCGGTCGTAACGCATCGGTTGGCCTTATTCACTTCGTATCCAATCGTCCGAGTCAGGGTCAGTCTGGCGGTTCTGTAACCGGTACGGTTGGTACTGATGAGCTGATTGAAATCGACGGCTTCATCACAGGCCAGTTCTCAGACACGGTTTCAGCTCGTCTCGCGTTCAACTACGACTCGCAGGATGGACCAACAGAGTCGATTTCGACAGGCGACGGGCTGGACGGCGATCAAAACACGGCGTTCAGGGCATCTCTCCTGTTCGAGCCCAGTGACACGTTCAGCGCTTACTTCAAGCTCGAGCACAGCGCAGACAGAGATGATGCGCCTGTTCGAAGTGCTTACTATCAGCCGGGCACAGGGCTGGACTATGCGACGGATCCGTTCGTCGGGGGCCGAGACACCGGTCAAGGTCCTTATGCCGAAACGTTTTTCGCCAGCAGCGATTTTTTCAAGAACGAGATCTCGTCTGGCTTCGATTTTCACACGGACCGGGATATCACGACGCTGGCGGCGGAATTGGTCTGGAACCTTGATAGTGGCTTAACTGTGACATCAATCACCGGCTACCTTGATGGCGATACGGACTCGTTGATGGATCTGGTGGGTTCACCCAATAATGTGTCCTTCCAGCAAGTGCAAAATGACGCACAGTCGTTCAGCACCGAACTGCGAATCGATAATGTCGGCAGTGACTCCAGCGTGCGCTGGCTGGCGGGTGTCTATTACATGACGGACGAAGAAGACCGCTTCGAGCAGAATATCTTCCAGGCGGATGGTGCTCGACTAGGGCCATTTGTAGAAACTCACATGGGAACCGTCGCCAACAACGTCACAGATAGCTATTCAGTATTTGGTGAAGTGACATTCGACGTGTCGGACCGTGTGTCCCTGACCTACGGCGGCCGCTTCGTAAATGATGACAAGGATTACCTGTATGGCGTACGTGCCTGGGGTGTAAACAGACAAATCGGTGGCGTACCGGGAGTCGGGCCTGGCATTGACGGCGTTGCTCAAGTCTGCCGACCAAATCCACCGCCCGGCAGTCCTCCCGACCCCACGTGCGGTTCGGCAGCAGACCCGCTCGGCTTTGAAAACCATCCGGTTAGCGATTCCTGGGATGACTACATCAGCAAGTTGTCTATCAGCTATGCGATCAATGACAGCACGAACCTGTACGGTCTGTACTCGGAAGGCTTCAAGAGTGGTACGTTCCAGCCGGATGCTCGTAACAAAGCGAGCGCGGATATCGTCGTTGAACCGGAAACATCAACCAACTTTGAGATTGGCTTGAAGGGTGCCGGAGAGCGTTACCGTTATGCCGTAACGGCGTACTTGCTTGAGGTTGAAGACGTGCAGACAATTAACCTGGTGCCGGTTGGGGCAGGGTTTACAGGCTTGATCAGCAACGTGGGTAGCGTCGAGTCGACGGGCCTTGAGTTCGAGGGAACATTCCTTATAAGCGATGACTTCCTCGTCAGCGGCACGGTCGGTCTTATCGATGCAGAAATGAAAGATACTCTGGATCCGTCCGGCGCAATCGACCCGAGTACTGGTCTGGTTTATGACCTTGCCGGTCATCGTCCTGCAGGCGCACCCGAATGGACCTACACGTTTTTCGGCGAGTACACGTTCCATTTTGGCAACGGTTCGGATTTGTTGTTCCGTGCTGATTACCGCGCGCGTAGTGACGTATTCAACCAGACATCGAATCGCTTTACGACGCCACCGCTCCGACTGCGTCCTGAAGTTGGCAACTGGGGCGCGCGCGCTACCTGGGTTGCGCCCAATCAGAACCTCAGTATTTCTGCGTGGGGTAAGAATCTCAATGAAGACGTCGATATTGAGAACTTTGGTCCGCCCAGCCCCTGCTGTGCCTCATTCGCAGCAGGATTTCGCGGCAAGATCAGCTACGGTGTAACCGCGAGTTACGACTTCGGTAGTTGATGTTAAGTCGTTAATAGCGATATGCAATAGCAAAGAACGGCAGCCAATCGGCTGCCGTTCTTTTTTGTGTTCCAGGCAAAGGAAATTGTCATGATAAAAACGTTCCCCGTTGTCGCACTGATTCTCATGCCGATTCTGACTTTCGCAGGTGAGGTGCAGACACTGAATCCTGACTCTGTGCCAGCACCGTTCAAGAATCGTTTCAGTCACGGCAAGCTCGTACCTTCCGAAGCTGAATGGCTTTGCACCGCCGGGCAAACCGGACGCGATGTGGATGGCAGAATCGGAGTTGGCATTGAGGAACAGGCCGATTTAGCGATGCGTAGTCTGTTTAACATCGTTGTCGAAGCAGGTATGTCGAGTGATGATGTGATCAAAATGACGATCTATTACCTCGATCCGTCCCACTTACCGATTATTGTGGCCGCTCGTAATCGACGCTTTGGAAAGGACTTCAGGCCAGCCAGCACGGCAGTCGGTGTCGCAGCGCTTGCGAACCCGGGTTACCTTGTTCCCGGCTGAAGAACTGCCAATAGCCAATCCCTACTAGCTTCGCGGTGCGGCCGTCGACTCGCGGATTACTAGTTGAGGGTCTAAAGTCAGAGTCCCGGGCACCATTCCGGGATTGCGTATTTCTTCCAGAAGCATTAACGCTGCCTGCACGCCCAGCTCGTCGTGTTGAATGTGCAGGGTTGTCAGGGGAGGCGAGAGGCGGTCGGAGAACGGCATGTCATTAAACCCTGTGACAGACACGTTGTGCGGACACTTAAGACCGTGCTCGGCGAGCGCGTCGTAACATCCCATTGCCAGCATGTCGTTCGCCGCTACAACTGCCGTGAATAACTGGCCCGCTGCCAGAATCTTTTTCATACCCTCATGGCCGGCTTCCTCGGTGAATGCATCGCAGCTGTGCACAAGCCCCGCCAACAATTTGAACTTGCCGAGTTTTCCTTGTTGTTCAAAGGCTTGTAAGCGACCCAGGCCAGTGGAGGTATTCTCCGGGCCACCCAGAAAAGCAATGTGCTGATGGCCGAGATCGGTCAGGTGAGAAACCGCCAGTTGGATACCGAGTTCGTCATTATTAATAACTTCGTTGACGTCCTGTTCATCGGCTGTACGATTTACCAGAACCAACGGTAAGCGCTCTTCAATACAGTCCAGAACGACGGCATCTTCTGTATGAGCGGTAGCAAGGACAAGTCCATCAATGTGCCGCGCCTTCATTGAGTCGAAGATCGCCTGTTCGCTCTTGGGATTGTTTTCGGAGTCCGCGAGTATGGCTATGTAACCCTCTGCACTCAGTGTGCGCTCGATGCCTCGTACAACTGGCGGAAATACAGGGTTACAGAGGTCTGGGATGATGACACCAATCGTGTAGGATTTTCCGGTGCGTAAACTGGAGGCTAGTGAGCTTCGCGCATATCCCATATCCATTGCAATTCGTTGCACACGGGTTGCGACGTCAGCGGAAACCATTGACCGGGTAGCAGGGTTCAGTACGCGCGATACCGTCGACGGATGCACATTTGCCGCCGCCGCAACGTCCTTGATGTTGATCTTTGATTTTGCCATAACTCTTACAATACGTCGGCCAGCAATTTGATTTCCATCACCAGAAATGCTGAGGCGACCAGGAATGCGTATGCCTCGGGTTTGATTATTGGATCGTGAAAGTAGGGCGCAACGATATGTGCGGACACGCCGGTCGCACCGACCAAAGCTGCGAGGAGAAATGGAATGATCATCAGAACGACCGCCTCCTCGACTGAGGTAATCGTTGCTATCGCCGGGACCGCAAACAGTGGCAGCCCCAACCCGGTCACGCCCTTGAAAAAGGCGCCCAGCGAGATCGCTACAAGCACGGCGGCTACCAGCCACGGTCCAATTACACTCAGGTCCAACGGGTATTCCTTGCGCCGATGCAGAATCAGCTTGTAATCTTAATGCAACCGATTGCATAAAAATACACCGAACTTGCGGGTGACGATGAAATGGGTGAGAAAACGTCTAATAAACATGACCTTGGGGGGGGGCATTCGATAGGCTGGATTGGAGCCGGGCGCATGGGCTTTGCAATGGCACGTCGTTTGCTCCGGGCTGGTGCGGATGTCGCTGTTTACAATCGGACTCGTGCCAAGGCTGAACCGCTTAAGGCCGAGGGCGCATCGATCGTTGATCATCCGTCGGAGCTGGCTGCTCGGGATATTGTCTTTACGATGGTGTCGGGGCCGGTCAGCGGGAATGCGAAGGTGGTTGCGGCATCATTCAGTCGTCGAGCTGGACGCCCAAGGACCTACCGCCGCTGCGATCGCGAACGCAATATTTCATGCCGGCGGCAAGAGATTGCGGCAGCTAGCGTTTACTCCTGATCGACTGGCGTAAGCTTTTCTGGTGGTAGTATAAAGCCACGCGTGTTCAATTCTGGATAAGGAGTTCCAATGATTATCAGTAACACTGAAAGCATTCCTGGTCGCCGGATTGTCGAATTTTATGGCGTCGTCACCGGGAATACGGTTCGTGCAAAACACGTAGGCCGCGACATCATGGCAGGCCTCAAGAATATCGTCGGCGGCGAACTCAAGGGTTATACCGAATTGCTGCAGGACTCTCGCAAAGAGGCGACTGACCGCATGATCGAGCAGGCCCAGTCCATGGGCGCGAATGCGGTCGTTAATGTTCGATTCGCAACGAGTTCGATATCTCAGGGTGCCGCTGAATTATTCGCCTACGGTACTGCCGTAAAGGTCGAATGAGATGGATGACAACTTTGCAAACCTGGAGCTCTTTTTAAATTTTGGGTTGCCACTGCTGATTCTGATGGTCGCCTATTTCATTGGCGATCACATAGAGAAAAGGCATTTCCGCGATATTCGTGAGCGTGAAGCGAAACTGCACGATTTTCCCGTAGTGTCGTTCGATACGATGCCAGACGATTGGAAAGTTGGCCGATCGGATATGGTTACCGGTAGCATCGTGATTTCCCTGGACTACTTCAAACGTGTTATCGCGGGTTTGCGGGGCCTGATCGGTGGCCGCATAAAAACCTATGAGCCACTGTTGGAACGGGCTCGCCGTGAAGCACTGTTGCGCATGACGGAAGAGGCGCGCTCGCAGGGCTATGACGCTATTTTCAACGTTCGCCTTGAGACATCGCGACTTGCGAATGCGAGAAGAGACGGCAAAGGTGTTGCCGGTGTCGAGATGCTGGCATTTGGCACCGCCGTCAAGTTTGCCAGCAGGTTTGCTAATTCGTAATGCGGTTCGTCGCAAAGCAGCCTAAGGAAGGAATCAACGTCAGCGATACGCATCCGCTGGTTGAGGCGGGCACGCTGGTAGTAGGACTAACGGCGATATTCGCGCTCATCGCGCTCGTGCTTATTTTTATGATCGAGCTGGCGCTGTACTTTGTATCGACAGAAGACGAGGTGAATCTCTTTGGCGACTGGTTGCCGGAGGACCTTGTAACAGTCGCGCCGGATGATGATCGCCTGATTGAAACTCAACTGCTGGTTGACCGGCTGGCACAGCACTGGCCTGAATCGCCATACACGTTTCGCGTCGAGATCGACGACTCTGATGTCGCTAACGCTATGGCATTGCCAGGTGGTTTGATCATTGTGACCCAGGGATTGCTGGATCAGGTTGAGTCTGAAAATGAGCTCGCGTTTGTTCTTGGACACGAGTTGGGGCATTTCAAGAATAGAGATCATATACGAGCGTTAGGTCGTGGTATCGTTCTGTCGGTGTTTTTCGCGGTTGCTACAGACGGCGACGTCGCCGGAATTGGTATCAAAGCAACTGACATCACGTTACGTGGATTTAGCCGCCGACAGGAGACCCAGGCCGACGAGTTTGGGCTGGCGATCGTCAATTCGGAGTACGGACATGTGGACGAAGCCTGGCGTCTTTTCGAACGCTGGGATATCGACGATAGTTCAATTGTCGGCCTGGTCACCTACCTCTCGACACACCCGGAAACAGGTGAGCGAATTATTGACATGAAACGTCAGGCCGAGACGGAAGGCTGGCTCTTGACTGGCAACGTAACGCCTCTGAACTGGTAGTCCATCAAAAAAATGCCCCGCTACCGTTTGGTAGTGGGGCAGAGCTATCAAGGTGGCGAGTGCAGGGGGATCTACGCCGCCTCGTAATCAGGGCTCAAGAAGATAGACGCCAATCTTGTACGCCGTAAACATGTTCGTGTCTGAGTTGTAATGGCCACGAGCGTGCATCGAACGCGCCGTTGTCGTGCCGTTCAGACTCAAACTCAAATCGTTAACGAAGTCATCAAAGACTGAGTACTGACGCAGGCTGTCGGCTGTCTTGATGTAGAACACGCTACGATCCGCTGCACGTGGCACGATGGTCGTATCGGAATCGAGCACCGTTAGATCGATAAGTACCGGACCGTTCTTGATGTGGTGTCGCAGTGCAATGTCCTCGTTCTGATTGTTGAGAATCAGACCGTCAATGCCCAACCTGCTGAACGGCGATGCTGTTCCCGCTGCTCCCCAGCCAACACCCAGCGCACTCCGAACATCCGTGTAGTCAATGACGGTGCGGCCTGCAAAATCGGGCGGTGCCATGCCGAACGCTGTCGGAAAGCCGTACGCCACAATTGGTTTGCCGGCTGCAAAGTCGGCGAGCACCAGATTGCCCGTAGCGACTTCGTAGTTAGCGGGGTCAGCATCGTCCCCAGCGAACATCCCTGTCCCGCTGAAGTCGAATATCTGTACACGTCGTCGATCTATACCGTGCAGTGCGATGTCGGTCTGGCCAGGCATAACCGTGTTGACAACACCAAGCAGGTGGGTCACGTGCATGCGAATCGCGCCAGCGGTTGCATCAATATGAATCTGCGGAGTGAGCGCGTCAGTAGCAGTCTGTGCGACGATGCCGCGTATCGTTACGCGTTGCCCGATCGATACGGCATCGATACCAAGACCACCTGCCCGGTCGCCATCCTTAAAGACCCTTGTCTCAGGTCCGACTTCCACTGTCACGTCGTCATGGAAGTGCGCGCGGCGATCCTTGGCTATGACGGTGGCACCACGAACCGTCAGAAGGTCACCGTTACGAGCAATGACGTTGCCAACCACGGCGTCTCTGTCGATTCCTGGGACGCTGGACCCGGCAAGGACGATGTTCGCAGTGAATTTTCGTTCGGCAACGTTCAAAGTGCCCTGTGCGATTGTTGCTGTGCCGACTCCGGTGGCATTCAGTGCGCGCAGTCCCTCGAC
>Ga0255049_10001211_pt1 | contig 14468 bp, 13 predicted proteins | sample JV7_2_3_MG_FD_183615 | JGI IMG/M metagenome (GOLD analysis project Ga0255049, IMG submission 183615) | Seawater microbial communities from Jervis Inlet, British Columbia, Canada - JV7_2_3 | ecosystem: Environmental > Aquatic > Marine > Inlet | place: Canada: British Columbia | collected 2016-10-06
GGCGCTCGAGGCCATCGTCATTCAGTGGCTTCGAGCGTCCGTCGTAACGTACCGGATCGCCCAGCAGGCAGGCGCTGACGAGGAGCTTGTTCATCGTATTTCCACGTCTGTGTTCGGCCTTGTCCGCGATTGATTGGTGGGCACTATTTGGGCGGTGGGTTGCCGGTAGTCCAGCGTTTGAACCTTTTCCTGCAGTACTGCAGCAGCGAATCGTAATCTGGAAAGTAAAGCTCGAAACCGTCTTCGGCGGGAGCGTCGTACTCGCAGTAGTCGTTGCTGTGCGAACGGCATATGGTGGGTCGATCGTCGTATATGTTGCAACGCCCGTCGCCGAGCAGATGCCGGCAGCGTGTCTCGAACATCACGAACCAGCCATCGCTGTCCCTGTAGACACCCACACCGTCATGCGATACCTGCCATAACAGGATTTCAAAATCATATTTGGAACGTGGCCGGTCGATTTGCTGGGTCACGTAGGTACAGCATTTCGAACTGGTGCACAGGTCGCATTTATTGTAGTCGTCGACCGGGTTAGCGATTTCGATGTCGGGGAAGGTATTGTCCATTGCGTTATTGTGCCAGCCAGTCTCTCGCTTTCAGGTAGTAATCGGTCAACTCTGCCTCTGCGCTGCCCGCCTCGGGCTGGTAATTGTAGCGCCAGTTGACCACCGGCGGCAGCGACATCAGGATCGATTCGGTGCGGCCTCCCGACTGCAGGCCGAACAGGGTGCCGCGATCGTAAACCAGGTTGAACTCGACGTAGCGGCCGCGGCGGTACCACTGGAACTGCTTTTCGCGTTCACCGAAGGCGTCGTCGCGGTGGGCATTGACGATCGGGATATAGGCCGGCAGGTAGTGATCGCCAACGCTGCGCATGAAGGCAAAGGCCTGTTCGAAATCGGGCAGGTTCAAATCGTCGAAAAAGAGGCCGCCGATTCCGCGTGCTTCGTTACGGTGTTTGAGGTAAAAATACTCGTCGCACCATTTCTTGTACTCGCCGTAACGATCGGCGCCGAAGGGGTCGCAGGCCTGTTTGGCGACACCATGCCAGTGTTCGCAATCGGCCTTGAATCCATAGTAAGGGGTCAGGTCAAATCCACCACCGAACCACCAGATTGGATCCTGCCCGACTTTTTCGGCGATGAAAAAGCGCACATTGGCGTGCGAGGTCGGAATATAGGGGTTATCGGGATGAACCACCAGCGATACGCCCATGGCGCGGAAGCGTCGCCCCGCGAGTTCGGGCCGATGGGCGCTTGCCGATGCCGGCAGGCCATCACCGTGTACCTCGGAATAGTTGACTCCAGCCTGTTCGAAGACCGCGCCGTCGCGTAACAGCATGCTGCGGCCTCCGCCACCGGCAGGGCGTTCCCAGGTGTCGGTGACGAAGGGCGTCGTGCCGTCGACAGCCTGCAGCTCAGTGGTGATACTTGCCTGCAAGTCCTGCAGGTAGTGTTTAACCCGATCGATATCCATCAGCCGGACGACCTCAGGGTAGTTCCGCTGGCAAGCGATTTTATCTCACTTGGTTTACCGCTGCCCGTGTTGAATCCGGTGACGATGCAGTCCAGCTCGCCCTGGAATTGCCGGCGCAGCTGTAGCGCATTGCGTACCGCCGAGCGGCCTGCGCGATTCGCGCTGGTCGAGATCAGCGGCGATTTCAAGCGATCGCATAAAACCTGTAGTAAGGGGTGATCGCAGATACGAATGGCGACCGTAGGATAGATTCCGCGAATCCACCAGGGGCAAGCTTCACTCGCGTTCACCAGCCAGGTGGTCGGTCGAGCGCAGGGTGCGAGTAACGATTCGCGTTGTCCCGCATCGATATCGATATAGGGGGAACAGTACTCGAGCCTCGACGACAGCAGTATCAGGCCCTTGTCGGCGCGCCGGTTCTTGATTTGCAGGATGCGCGCAACACTGGCGAAGTCTAACGGATCGCAGCCGAGACCCCAGATGGTGTCGGTCGGGTAGCCGATAACGGCGCCGGCCGATATCGCATGGACGAGCCGATTTAGTGCCCAGGGACTCATATCAAACCGTGAAACGGGCTAGCCAGCGTCAGCTGTAACTTCTTCGCTGGCGGCTTTCTTCGGGGCGGCTTTCTTGCGTGCCGCCTTCTTTCTGGCGGCCTTCTTTTTGACAGTCTTTTTGGCGGCGGCCCCTTTCTTGACAGCGGATTTCTTGACCGCGGCCTTCTTGCGCCTTGACTTGGGTAACGGGGCCTTTTCGATCAGTTCCTGGCAGGTTTGCAGGTCGAGGGTAGCCGGGTCTTCAACGTCCTTGGGAATGCGTGCGTTCTTGATTCCATCGGTTATATAGGGCCCGTAGCGGCCGCGCAGAATCTTGATATCGGTATCCGCGAATACCTTGATTTCACGATTGGCGTCGAATTCTTTCTTTTCGGCAACCAGTACCAGCGCGCGCTCCAGGGTGACGGTAAAAGGATCATCGCCTTCGGCAGCTTTGAGCGAGACGAACTTGGAATCGTACTTTATATAGGGGCCGAATCGTCCGATGTTGGCTGAAATCTGCTCGCCTTCGGGAGATACGCCCAGTTCGCGCGGCAGTTTGAACAGCTCCAGCGCGTCCTCCAGCGTAATCGAATCCATTTTCTGACCCGGGCGTAGTCCGGCGAAGCGAGGTTTGTCCTCATCCTCGCGCGTGCCGATTTGAACGAAGGGTCCGTAACGGCCCATGCGCACCGAAATTGGCTTACCCGATTTCTCGTCGGTGCCAAGCTGGCGCGCCTGAATCGCCTCGTCGCGGCTGACATTTTCCATCTTGTCGTCGACCTGTTGTTTGAAGGTCGACCAGAAGTCTTCCATCAGCGGCACCCAGTCTTTCTCACCGCGTGAAATCTCATCCAGCGAATCTTCCAGTTGCGCGGTGAATTCGTAATCGACGTATTGCTCGAAGTGCTGGGTCAGGAATCGTGCGACGACGCGGCCGACGTCGGTCGGGTGAAATCGCTTGCTTTCCAGTTCGACGTACTCGCGATCGACCAGCGTAGTAATGATGGAGGCATAGGTAGAGGGGCGACCGATGCCGTATTCTTCGAGCGTCTTGACCAGCGAGGCTTCGCTGAATCGCGGCGGTGGTTCGGTGAAATGCTGTTCCAGCCTGATTTCCTGCACATCGACCAGATCACCTTCCTGCATCGGCGGCAACAGGTTTTCCTTGTTGTCGTCCGGTTTGGAGTCATCCTTGTCTTCGATGTAGACGCGCATGAAGCCAGGGTCGCGGATGGTCGAGCCGCTCGCCCTGAAACTGTTGTCATTGCCACAGGCCAGATCGATCGCCACGGTGTCCAGGGTCGCGTGGATCATCTGGCAGGCGATGGTGCGCTTCCAGATCAGGCTGTAGAGCCGGAACTCGTCGTCGCCGAGATGCTCCTTGATTTTGAAAGGTTCGTTGCGCGCGCTGGTCGGGCGAATCGCTTCATGAGCCTCCTGCGCGTTCTTCGACTTGGTCTTGTATTCACTCGGCGATTCGGGCAGATTGTTGGCGCCGAATTTTTCAGCGATGAATTCGCGAATCTCGTTCAGTGCATCGTTCGATAAAGTCACCGAGTCGGTACGCATGTAGGTTATGAGCCCGGTCTGGCCGGCGCCGATGTCGATACCCTCGTAGAGTCGCTGCGCGGTGCGCATGGTGCGCTGCGCGCCGAAGCCGAGCTTGCGCGCCGCTTCCTGTTGCAGGGTCGAGGTCGTAAATGGCGCGGTCGGATTGCGCTTGCGCTGCTTCTTTTCGACCTTGTCGACCCGCAGCTTGCCCTGCGCGGCATCGCTTAAGCTGCGGTGCGCGATATTGGCCTGGTCGGCGTTGGTGATGGTGAACTGCTTGACTTTTTCATTGCCAAGGCGGTACAGGCGCGCACTGAATCCCTGACCCTCGAAGAGGTTGTCGGACTCGATGCTCCAGTACTCCTGCGGGTTGAAGGCCTCGATTTCGAGCTCGCGCTCGACGATCATGCGCAGTGCCGGACTCTGCACGCGACCAGCCGACAGTCCGCGTCGAATCTTGCGCCACAGCAACGGCGAAAGATTGAAACCAACCAGGTAGTCGAGTGCCCGGCGCGCCTGTTGCGCGTTGACCAGGTCCATGGTGATTTCGCGGGGATTCTTGATGGCTTCCGAAACCGCCTGCTTGGTTATTTCGTAAAACGCGACACGGTAGGCGCGCTTGTTCTTCATCAGGTTCTTTTCCCTGAGCATCTCGTACAGGTGCCAGGAAATCGCTTCGCCTTCGCGGTCGGGGTCAGTCGCCAGGTAGATGGAATCGGCCTTCTTCAATTCTTTCTTGATGCTGGCGATGTGCTTCTGGTTACGTTCGACCGGCGTGTAGTTCATTTTGAAACCGTTGTCGGTCTCGACCGCGCCTTCCTTGGGAATGAGGTCGCGCACGTGTCCATACGAAGCCAGAACCTTGAAGTCCTTACCCAGGTATTTCTCGATGGTTCTTGCTTTGGCCGGAGATTCTACAATGACGAGGTGGCTGGCCATTTAATCCTGCTGGTCTGCATTACGGTTAGACACGATTTCTACTCAGTGAAATACGGCGGGTTGATCCGCGAATACGATGTCTTCGTAGTGCATCAATGCGTTTTCGTCGTGCTCGTCCGAACTATTGAACAACACCATCATGACAACCCACTTCAGCTCTTCTATATCGACTTCGGATTCCGAATCGAGCGCCATGACCCGGTTTATTACCATTTCGCGCAGTTTGGGTGTCAGTACGCCGGATTGTTCGAGGAACAACAGGAATCCATGGGCGCTATAGGCGAGACGCGCACTCTCTTCGGGCGCCAGCACACGGGTCGAGATCGCGGATTGAGCGCTAGCGCCGTCATCCTCTACCTGCGACAGGCCGTCAAGCCATTCGAAAGCCTTGTCAATTTCGAGCGGATCGAAGCCCGCGGCACGCAGGTCCGCATCGATGCCATCGCGGTCTTCGGGCAGGTTTTCATCCTGGTCCGCATAACTCGAGAATATGTACATCAGAACGTCTATAACGCCTTCTTTCATGGGTGCCTCATTTAGATCCTGACGTAGCAGCCGCCAGGTGCTGATTGAATTAAATCATTGAGCTCAAGTATTACTAGCATGGATGAAAGCTTGTCGATGGTCAAGCCACTGCGTTGTACAAGTATGTCACAGTTGACCGGGTCGTAACCGATACTGTCTAGCAGGGCGCGCTGCTCGTTATCGAGTGATTCGACCAGCCCGGGAGCTTGCGAGGATTGCTGCTGCAGCGCGAAATTAAACAGGCTGCCAAGCTCGCCCGCTATATCCCGGGTCGTTTCTACCAGCGTCGCGCCATCGCGAATCAATTGATGACAACCACGCGTTTGCGGATTGTGGATCGAGCCGGGTACCGCAAGCACATCGCGGCCCTGTTCGGCAGCCAGGCGCGCCGTGATCAGCGAGCCGCTGCGCCGCGCCGCTTCGACTACCAGCGTGGCCACGGCGAGGCCGCTGATTATCCGATTACGCTGTGGGAAATAGGCCGCTCGCGCCTTTGTCCCGAGCGGAAACTCGGACACTATCAGGCCGCGTTCGGCAATCTCGTCGGCCAGACCCCGATTGCGCGACGGGTAAACCTGGTCCTGTCCGGTTGCTGTCACCGCGATCGTTTTGTCGCTAACGCTCAAGGCGCCACGATGCGCCGCCGAATCGATGCCCAGTGCCATGCCGCTGGTGACTACCAGGCCCGCACAGGCACACTGCGCGGCGAAGTCGAAAGCATTTTGAGCCCCTCCCGGGGTACAGTTGCGGCTACCGACGATGGCGATTTGCGGCGTGCTGAGCAGGCCGGGATCACCGCGGGCGTAGAGCAGGGCGGGGAAGTTGATGGTTTGACGCAACAGTTCGGGGTAAGCGGTGTCGCTGTAACAAAGCAGCTGATTAGCGTCGCGCTCGGCCCACTCCAGGTCGATGTCGACCTGGGGGTGCCTGGCGCCGCGTAATCTACAGATTGCATCGTGCCTGAGACCGTGGGTTCTCAGGGTGTCGGTGCTACTCACGAGAAGTTGTCGCGGGTTGCCGTCGAAGCGAGCCAGCAGTGCAGGCAGCCTGGCGCTGGCGGATTGAATACTATGGTATAGATGCAGAAAATCGGCGAGCAATTCCTTTTGCATGGCGGTCTCCATTTCCATTTGCAGACGCGCAAACTATAACACCAGGCAATCGCCTGGCGCCAGTTCAGATATTGGCCCTGTCGTTTGCGGAAAAACCGCTTACGGGGATTCGACGTAGTCGTTGATGCTGATCGGCATATCCGCTTCCATGATGAGCGCATAGCTCATTTTTTCGAAGGAACGAATCACCATCGCCACGCCGATCTTCTCGTCCGGGAGCCTGACCGTGAAATTGGGATCGATTTCGGTTTTGTCGGCGATGACGCTGCCATTGCGGAGAATGCTCAGAATGTTACCGCTTTCGACGCCATCGCGGTTGCCCAGGTTTATCGCTATGGTCTGAAACGCGCCGGACTTCGAAATGGCATCCAGCAGCGCGACGATTTCACCGGACACTTCGCTGCTCGGTGGCTTGGGGAAGAAATCGCGTTCGAAATTAGTGTTATCCATCGGCATTACGCGGTCATTGCGCAAGATCTCGCGTTCCGAGTTGGTCACCCTCACCGATGCCGGGTCACCGCGTAACAACAGTTTCGACTCGCCCACGTAGAGGGCTTCATAGCCCAGCAATTCGTTGGTGATGGGGTCGAACAACGCGCGGTTCGGACGGTAAATGTGATAACGGCCGTTGCCCGACGTAGTGTCCAGCTTACGCACGTAAAGTTTGTCGTTAATACTGTTGATCAGGTGGTTGTCGAGACTGGAGAGCACGTAAGCCGATTGGTTGAGCGTATCTTCGTCGACGATGATCGGGCGTTTCAGCAGGTGGCGAATCGACTCGATCGGAATCGATGGAATGGTCGCGTCGATAGGCTTCGCGCGAACCCGGGGGTTGACCTTGATGACCTTGAGGCCGCTCGCGGTTGGGGTCTGGGTTTGTGTTTGTGTCTGGGTTTGTGTCTGGACGGTGCCATCTTCGCCGCGCGTAAGAACTTGAACCCTGACTTCACCACCGACGTAGACAATGGCGAGCGTATCGCCCGGGTATATCAGGTGTGGATTTTCGATCTGGGGATTTTTGAACCAGATTTCAGGCCAGTACCAGGGATCGCGCAAAAACACCGAGGAGATGTCCCATAGCGTGTCGCCTTCTTGTACAATATAGGTTTGTGGATGCTCGGGTTCATAAACCACGGTTTCCGCCGGCTTCTCGGCCTCCACGGGGATGGCTGCCTTGACGGTTTGGGATGCGGGTACGGGTTCGGGTTCGTCAATCACCGCGTAGGGTGGTGGTGGTTCGGCGCAGGCGACAAGCAACAGACCTGAAAGCAGAATTAATCCCTTTATAAGCTGTCGATGGTTGGTTGTAGGCATTAAGAACCCCTGAAAATGCGATATCACGACTGATTGTAGACGAAATTTAATCGACTACAAGTTTTTTTGAGTGGAAAGATTCTAATATAATCATTAACTTGGAGCAACTAGTTATAATTTTTCTTGAAGTTTATTAACCATGGCTTTGTTGAATATTTTACATTTTCCCGATCCTCGTCTCAGAACCGTAGCCAAACGGGTTGAGGAATTTGACGATAACCTCCGGCAATTGGTCAGCGATATGTTCGAAACCATGTACGAGGCGCCCGGAATCGGACTCGCCGCAACCCAGGTCAATCAGCATATTCGACTGCTTGTGATGGATGTATCCGAAGCCCGTAATCAGCCGATGTGCCTGATAAATCCGCAAATTCTGACAGCCGATGGCGATGAAGAAATGGATGAAGGTTGCCTGTCGGTACCGGGATACTATGAAAAAGTACGGCGCGCCGAGCATATTCGGGTGCGCACTCAGGATGAAAACGGTGAGACCGGTGAATTCGAAGCGCATGGACTCGAAGCGGTCTGCATACAGCATGAAATGGATCACCTCGAGGGCAAGCTGTTCGTCGACTACCTGTCGGCGCTGAAGCGAAACCGCATTCGCAGCAAATTGCTCAAGGCGCAGAAACAGCAGGCCGGCTAACGTTTCTTAACATGCTTAACATTATTTACGCAGGTACTCCGGAATTTTCCGTTCCGGCGCTGGAATCGCTACTGCGCAGTGATCATCGGGTCGTTGCCGTATACACGCAGCCGGACCGGCCCGCCGGACGAGGGCGCAAGCTACAGCAAAGCCCAGTCAAAACCTGTGCTCTCGAACGGGGTTTGCCGGTTCAGCAGCCCTCCAACTTCAAGTCAGCGGATGACCTGCATCGTCTGCAGCAATATAATGCGGACATTATGGTTGTCGCCGCCTATGGCTTGCTGTTGCCGAGCGCGGTTCTCAAAGCGCCCAGGCTCGGTTGCGTCAATATACATGCCTCGCTGTTGCCTCGCTGGCGCGGCGCATCGCCGATCCAGCAGGCGATCCTGGCGGGCGATGAATGCAGCGGTGTGACCCTGATGAAAATGGATACTGGCCTCGATACCGGGGATATGATCCTGCGGCGCAGCCTGCCCATCGATCCTGGCTGGAACGCTGCGCAGCTGCACGATGTACTGGCGCCGCTCGGCGCCGAGCTATTGCTTGAATCCCTGCAAGACATCGAACAGGCATTACTACAGGCCGAGCCGCAGGATGAGGCTGGCGCCACCTACGCGCCCCGCCTCAGCAAGCAGCAGGCCGAGGTGGACTGGAACAAACCGCTGGAGATACTGCTGCGGGAAATTCGAGCATTCAATCCCTGGCCGGTGAGTTTTACCTTTCTGCAACAGAACAGTATTCGTCTGTGGCGCGCGCGTGCGAGTCGTTATCGCGACCCTGGATCACCCGGAAAAGTCGTGGCGCACGACAACGAGGGTGTGCACGTCAGTTGCGCGGATGGCGTGCTGCGTGTGACCGAGCTGCAATTTGCCGGACGCAAACGGTGTAGCGCGGCACAGGCGCTGAATGCCGCCGATCTGAGTGGGTGCGTGTTGGGGAAACCGAGGTGAATGCCGACAATCCAAGATGGATAGCGCTACAGGTGATGCTCAAGCTGGTCGAGCAGGGCCGCTCGCTGGACGATATTTTTAATAGCGACTGGTTTCGCGCGCTGACGGTGAGTCGGCGCGACCTGGGGCTGAGCAGGGAACTCGCCTTCGGTCTGTGCCGCTGGCATCACGTGTTGTCTCCCATGCTAAAGCAGCGGCTGCAAAAGCCGATACGTGCGCGTGATCGCGACATCGAAATTATTTTAATGATGGGGCTGTACCAGTTGCTGGTAATGAAAACCGAAGCCCATGCCGCGGTAAATGAAACCGTGAAACTCACCCAGGCTCAGAAAAAGAAATGGGCCTCGGGTCTGGTGAACGCGGTATTGCGAACCGTGATTCGCGAAGGAGGCGTTTGCGATGACAAGCTGCAGGCGCTGGCTTACCCGGACTGGATGATCGCCAGAATCGAGGCGGACTGGGGTGAGCAGGCTGGTGAGGTGCTGTTGCAGGGGAATCAACGTCCTCCCATGACGCTACGCGTCGATAGCGAGCGCTGTGGTGTCGAGGAGATGATCGCGAGGCTTTCCGGACAGGGCATCGGGGCAAGCCCGCATGCGCAGGTGGAGACGGCCATCGTGCTGGAATCTCCCTGCGACGTCGCTCAATTACCGGGATTCGAAGCCGGTCTCCTTAGCGTCCAGGATGCGGCGGCGCAAATCGCAGCAAGCTTGCTGGCTTGCGATCCGGGTGCGCGCGTTCTCGATGCCTGCGCGGCGCCCGGCGGCAAGACCGCCCATCTACTGCAGCGTTACCCGGGTATCGAGGTCGATGCACTCGATAGCAGTGAATCCAGGCTCGAGCGGCTGCGCCAGAACCTGCAACGCGTTGGTCACAGCGCGCGAGTTCTGGTTGCCGATGCCGCCGATCTGGACAGCTGGTTTGACGGCAGTCCTTATGACTGCATCCTTGCGGACCTACCCTGTTCCGCCAGTGGAGTGATGCGCCGCCACCCCGACATTAAACTATTACGGCGTGAAAGCGATATAATGCCGCTGCTGGCGCAACAGCGTAAAATTATCGATGCGCTGTGGTCCGTGCTTAAACCCGGAGGGAAAATGCTTTACAGCACCTGTTCCGTATTCAAGGATGAGAACGAAGCCCAGGTCGCCGGCTTTCTGCAACGTCATGCCGATGCCGTCGAGGTTACCCTGCCTCCTGTGGGCTGGGGCGAAGCACGGCCGCACGGGCGCCAGGTTTTGACCGGTAGTCATAACATGGACGGCTTCTACTACGCCCTGTTGTCCAGGGTTGGGAAGTGATGGTGCTGCGCTTAGACAAGCGTCATTGGGCTGTCCTTGCGGCATTGCTGTTGCTCTTCGCCATCAGCGCATCCAGGGCCGATGACGGCGATCCGTTCGTCGTGCGTAGCGCCGAATTTACGCTCGACCAGTCGCTGATGATGCTCGACCTGGCAATCGACAGCGACATTCCGGACTATATCGCGATCGCAATCGAGCAGGGATTTTCGGTTCCGATCATGTTCGAGGTAGAGATTCGCGCGCACAAGCGCTTCTGGTTCGATGACCGGTTGGTTTCATTGAAACAGCAATACCTGCTGCACCATCAACCCATGCTCGATTCCTACGTGGTGTTCGATGTCAATAACTCGGAACGGCATTATTTTGATGATCGCGATGCAGCCCTGCGATTTATCGAAGTGGTATATAATTACCCGTTGCTGAATATCGACAACCTGGCGCACGATCGAGAATTTTATGCGCGCGTGCGATTCGGCATAGACACGGATGAGTTACCCCTGCCGCTGAAGTCGAGTTCGCTGTGGGATAATGACTGGGACCTGAAGAGTGACTGGTATGAGTGGGAGGTCGAACGCCCCGAATCATGAATAGTACGTTTCGAAATACCGCGTCCATAATCGCCCTGGTACTGCTGTTGATGGTATCGCTGTATGCGATCAGCGAAGCCACCTCGCATTCCGCGACCTTCGGGAAGTATTACAACTGGCTGTTGTTTTTCAACGCGATCGGCCTGGTCGCGTTGTTGTTGTTGATCGCCATCAATGTGTACAAGCTGGTCGTGCAGTATCGTCTCAAGGCGATCGGTTCACGCCTGACCGCGCGCATGATTGGAGTGTTCGTGTTGCTGACCATTATCCCGGTAAGCGTGGTTTACTACTTCTCGCTTTCCTTTCTACATCGCGGCATCGACAGCTGGTTCGACGTGGGTATCGAAACGGCGCTCGAGGATTCGCTGCACCTCGGGCGCAACGCCATCGACCTGCGCAAGCGCGACGCCCTTAACAAGACGCGCAGCATGGCGACCGAAATCGCCGAGATCGAAAACGAAACCCTGATCGTTTATCTCGACGGCGTGCGTGAACAGTACGGCGCCAACGAAGTCACCGTTTACGACCATGTCAAGTCCATCATCGCCTACAGCGGTATCGAACCGACGGAATTGCCGGATGCCCTGTCATTAACCAATATTGGCGATCTCGATATCGATCGGCCTTACCTGAAACTGGTTGACGATCCGGTTTACGGCCTGGCGATTCAGATTGTAATGCTGGTGCAAAGGCTGGACGCGACCGTGCCGGCGAAGACGCTGCAGGCGCAGTACCCTTTTACCGACCGCATCAATGAGCTGACGGTCGGCGTGCAGGAGGCTCATGACCGCTACAAGGAACTCTCGGTGTTGCGCGATCCGCTGAAAACCAGTTTTACCATGGCCCTGTCGATCATCTGGCTGTTGAGCGTGTTGTCCGCGATCTGGCTTGCTTTTGTCGCCGCGCGAAACCTGGTGGCGCCGATCAACGAGCTGGTTGAAGGCACCAAGGCGGTTGCCGCCGGAGACTACGAAAGGCAACTGGCGCTGTCGGGCAATGACGAGCTCGGGTTCCTGTTGCGCTCATTCAATACCATGACGCGCAAGATATCGCGCAGCCGCGCCGTTGCCGAGCAGAGCCAGCGCATGGAGGCCTTGCAGAAAAACTACCTCAAGTCGGTCCTGGAGCAGCTCACCTCGGGCGTGTTGACGATTGACGCGAGTGGCTATATCAGGAGCAGCAATCCCGCTGCCTGCTCCATTTTTGATGTCGAAAGCAGCGCCTTTACCGAGCTTAACCTCACCGATGTGGTGCACACACACCCGATGATGGCGCCGTTCTTCGATGCGGTGCAATCGCATCTGAACCATTCCGGAGAATGGCAGGAAGAGATCGTGTTGCTGGTGCAGGGTGGTAAGAAAATTTTACGTGTGCGCGGTACTACCTTGTTGTCACAGGCCGACGAACAACAGGAACAGGTTATAGTGGTCGACGATTTGACCGAATTGATACAGGCGCAAAAAGAGTCTGCCTGGAGCGAGATGGCGCGCCGCCTGGCGCACGAGATCAAGAATCCATTGATGCCGATACAGCTATCGGCGGAACATTTGCAGCGCAAACTGTCGGGCGAGGTCAATACTGAAAAGCAGGCCCTGCTCGATCGCTACACTCATACCATCGTGCAGCAGGTCGAGGCGATGAAGTCAATGGTCAACGCGTTTACCGAGTACGCTCGCTCGCCGAGACCCGTGGCGCAGCGGATTGATATCAACGCCATGCTCGAGGAAATAGCGGTCCTGTATCACCAGGATAATACCGAAGTCGAGATCGACCTCGATCTCGATCGGACGATTCCCGTAATCGAAGTCGATAATGTGCGCCTGCGCCAGCTAGTCCATAACCTGATCAAGAACAGTCTTGAAACCCTGGACGCAAAGGGCTGGATCAGGTTGAAAACCGCCTGTGTCGAACGCTCCGGCCGGCACTGGGTCGAGTTTAGCGTTGAAGACAGCGGCAAGGGTATCGCCGATGAAGTGGCGCAGAACCTGTTCGAACCCTATGTCACTACGAAGACATCCGGTAGCGGTCTGGGGCTTGCCATCGTGCAAAAGATCGTGGATGAGCACGGTGGTTCGGTCAGGGTCGGCCAGGCCGATGAAGGCGGCGCCAGGTTTACCGTGCTTCTGCCGATCGACAGTAACGCCAACGAGACCCCGGCAAGTGCCGAAGCCGAACCTGTTAACTCGAGAGTAATGCCATGAATGCGCGAATCCTGGTGGTTGACGACGAGCCTGATATTCGCTTGCTACTGAAGGATATTCTCGAGGATGAAGGCTATATCGTCGACGTGGCGGAACACGCCATGGCGGCTAACGATATACGCCGGGTGTCAAATCCCGACCTGGTGTTACTCGATATCTGGATGCCCCAGGTCGATGGAGTTACCTTGTTGAAACAATGGAAGGCCTCGGGTGACGATCACTGCCCTGTGGTCATGATGTCCGGGCACGGTACCGTTGAAACCGCGGTCGAGGCAACCCGCTACGGCGCCGTCGACTTTGTCGAAAAACCCCTCTCCATGGCGAAGCTGTTAAGCACGGTAAAATCGGCGCTCGCCGGCAGTGTCTACGGTGAACGCCAGGAGAATCGCCGCCGCCGCGAGGAACCGGTCGGCAATAGCCGCATCGTCAAGGATTTGAAGCAACGCATGCTGGATTTGCGTGGCTCCAGTCAACCGGTGTTCCTGACTGGCCCCATCGGTAGCGGCAAGAGGGTCTGGGCAGAATTCCTCTGTGAAACCGCGGGCGGTCTGAAAGTTTACGACCCCAGTGTCGATATCGCGCAACAGGCGCCGTTGACCACCAGTCTCTATATCGAGGAAATCAGCAATCTCAGTCTCGATCAACAGCTTCAGATGCTGGAAGCTATACAGACATACAGTCGGGGGTCCAGGTTTCGTTTTATCGTCGCCAGTCGTTTCAACCATGACGCGTTAAAAGAGAACCCCCTGGTCGATCAGGGCGTGGTGCGGATGTGGTCGAGCGCGGTTACAATCCCGTCGCTGGAAGAACACATAGAGGATATTCCCGAACTACTGCAATACTATGTAAACTGGTACAGTGACCATGAGCAGTTACCCTATCGACACTTTGACGTAGCCGCGCAGAACCTGTTGCGTAATCATCACTGGAGTGGTGATATCGCGCAGCTCAAGCAGTTCGTCAAGTCGATACTCACCAATAGCGAGTCGGAACAGATCGAGTTGCACGAAATTGAACAAACCCTGCGCCAGGTTATCGCGACCAGCGAAGCGAAAGCCGGAAACAGGATGCAGATCACGGTCGATATGGACCTCGATCTGAGGGAGGCGCGGGAAGCTTTCGAACGCGAGTATTTGTCCCGTCACCTCGCGCTCAGCGGCAATAACATGACCGAGCTGGCGCGTCGCGTAGGGCAGGAAAGAACCCATCTTTACCGGAAATTGAAATCACTCGGATTGCAAACCAAAAAACAATAACAAACCATGAATATCATTATACTAGGCGCGGGTCAGGTCGGCTCGACAGTGGCTACGCAACTGTCCAAGGA
>Ga0255049_10001213_pt1 | contig 14455 bp, 14 predicted proteins | sample JV7_2_3_MG_FD_183615 | JGI IMG/M metagenome (GOLD analysis project Ga0255049, IMG submission 183615) | Seawater microbial communities from Jervis Inlet, British Columbia, Canada - JV7_2_3 | ecosystem: Environmental > Aquatic > Marine > Inlet | place: Canada: British Columbia | collected 2016-10-06
ACCGTTCCGGAAACAACGTCCCCTGATCACGGCTTTGCCCTTGTATATGCATAAAAAAATACCCGCAGCAATGTGCGGGTATTCTCTCAAAGGTCCCAGACTATTTACACAGTCTCTGAAAGGGCCCTTTTCTTTTTCCGCCGTGGGGAGCTCGGGATATGCACCCTGTTCGACAACGCGGCGAAGCCCGTTGGTCGCCCGCAGGGCGACAACCCCTCTTTGGAATTAACAATCCCTAACTAAGGAGCATTCATCCCACTCTTTCCTATGCCCGCATTTCCCTGACGCCGTCGTCACTGGCGATGAGGAGAATATCGGCACCCCGATCGGCAAAAATACCGACCGTCACGACACCCGGAATCTTGTTAATTCGAGCTTCCATTTCGACAGGGTTGGCAACCTGAAGGTCATGTACGTCCAGGATGTGATTGCCGTTGTCTGTGACGAAACCCTCCCGCCATATAGGATGTACGCGCATCTTCATGAGCTGCCGGGACACGAGGTCATTCGCCATGGGCAAGACTTCTATCGGTAGCGGAAAGGTCCCAAGTCTTCCGACCAGCTTGCTGTCGTCGACGATGCAGATGAAGCGCCGTGCGGCCGTGGCAAGTACCTTCTCTCGAGTCAGCGCACCACCGCCACCCTTGATCAACTGCAGGCGCTTGTTGCATTCGTCGGCACCATCTATATAGACGTCGATTTCACCGGTTTCGTTAAGCGTTTTGACTTCGAATCCCTGGTCCTCGAGAATTGCCGTCGTTGCCTTGGAGCTGGAAACGACACTGTCAATGAAGTCGCGGACCTCGGGCAGCATGTCGATCAGGAGGTTGACGGTGGAGCCTGTACCGACGCCCAGAACAGTGCCGGGTTCAATGAACTCCAATGCAGCTCTGGCCGCACTGCGTTTCTTTTCGGTTGCCTCCATAGCTGCGTACTATAGTGAAATCGCTGCAAATTGCACGTGCACGGACCGCACAAGCGTCAAAAACGAAAAGAGCCCGCCGAAGCGGGCTCTTTTGTTTGCTTTGGAAGAAGGCCTCTTCCGCAGCGACCAGCTAGCTACCGTTTCTTTCTGCGAGTAGCTTTCTTCTTACTCTTACGCTTGGCCTTTTTCTTGACCTTGCGTTTGGCCTTTTTCTTCGTCTTGCGTTTGGCCTTTTTCTTGGTCTTGCGTTTCGTCTTGCGTTTGGCCTTCTTCTTCGTTTTCCGTTTCGTCTTACGCTTGGCTTTCTTCTTCACCTTGCGTTTGGCCTTTTTCTTTGTCTTCCGTTTCGTCTTACGCTTGGCTTTCTTCTTCACCTTGCGTTTGGCCTTTTTCTTTGTCTTCCGTTTCGTCTTACGTTTGGCCTTTTTCTTGGCGACTTTTCTCTTCGTTACACGCCGTTTCGACGCTTTTTTCCGAGTTACTTTACGCTTCTTCGCGACCTTACGCTTCGAAGCTTTTTTGCGAGACTTCTTTTTGGTAGCCATCAATTTTCTCCGTGTCGGGTACCCGGCGTTGAGTATATACAACAATTGCAAAAAATCCAGAAAGTTACATCGCCGTCAAAGCATGAAAATCGTTTTACTAGCAGGCTCATTTTCAAGCTCACGTAGTTTGAGTCCGGTCGGTTTCGAAATACGGCCGTGGCACAGCCGAAAAAAATGTTACGGAGGGCGTCGAATGGTGACTAGCAGGTCGGTTTGACCGTGTGTAACGATGATTTCTCGGCACGAAACCAATAACGGACAAAGATTTCGTTTGTCGATGAACTTGAACTTCGAAATTACGCGCCGACGGCAAAAAAATGGCGACTACAGTTACTCGCAAAAAACGCTATAAAGCCGTATATCCCAAGCGTTTGGCGCTATTTTCTCAACTTCTTGGCAAGCGAACGCAATGCCGACGAGTTTCGGGCGCAACCAGTGTTTTCGATGCCGTAAGAAGGAGAAACAGCGGTCAAAATATCCACCGCCCATGCCGATGCGATTATTTTGTCGGTCAATTGCGACGGTTGGTGTGATCACGAGGTCGAGACTGCGTGGATTAATAAAATCGCCGCTCACTGGCTCCCAAATACCGAACGAATTTCTCTCGAGCGTCGAATCCGGGCAAATTTCTCGAAACATTAATTTACATTGTGCGCGCATAACCGGAACAAAAATGCGCTTTTTTGCGCGCCAGGCGCGCTCGATGATGTTGCGCGTGTCGACTTCGTCATGCATCGGCAGGTAGCAACCCAAGGCATGACTAGACAAAAAAACGCGTGAACGAATCACGCGGCGGCAAATAATTTCGGATGATTTGGCGCGCTCATCTTCATGCATGGCACGCCGCGCACGTAATGCTTTCGCGCGAAGTTTTTTCATAAGGAGGCGCCTCCCGCCTGTGCCGTTACAAACCTTCGCTCTCGAACCGGAGCAACAGGTGGGGTCAGCCGTGGCTGCAACAGGCTTACCGTCGAAACGGTCCTGCGCAAATGCTGCCGACAGTACACGACCCCGAGGTAAAAAGTTAGGGTCGAAAGGTTTCCAGGTCGGTATCGAACACTGCAGGAGACGCCAATTCAGTTTTCATTTATTCGCGAGTCACGATTCAGAGGTCGAGTTGTTGCGTGCCGCTGAGAGCGTGGTCAACGCGATCGGAAATAACTTTCAGGCGATGACTAATGCCGCCCTCAAGCTCCTGATCACGCGCTTTTGCGTGGATCAGGTCGTTCGCCATATTAAGGGCCGCCATTACCGCAATTCGGTCAAGGCCGACGATTCTGCCGCTATCGCGAATTTCACGCATTTTTGTGTTTAGCACTTCGGCAGAGTCAAGTAAATCAGTGCGTTCATCAGGCGGGCACGCGACCTGGTATTCCTTGTCAAGAATTCGAACGCTTACCTGGGCGAATTGATCAGTCATTCGGCGTACTCCCTGTGCCTGTATTGCCAAGTTATCAAGAGCCTTGCTCCATCGCTTTGAGTCTGCCAATCATTGCTTCAACTCGTGCGCGAACCTGTTCGTTTTTTTGCAGGAGATTTGCGCGCTCGGATGTTAGTACGTCCTGGCGTTGTTTCAGAGAGCGATTCTCGTCCTGCAATTGATCGCATACATGAACCAAAGCATCGACGCGTTTTTCCAGTCGCTTCAATTCGTGTTCGAAAGTGGAGGTAATGTTGTTGTTCATAGTGAGAATATAGTCACGGCAATCGGCAGAATCAATGATCTCTCGGAAACTGGCTATTCCGGCGTGGTCTCGGGAAACCGTCCGTGGGATCATAAGGGATTGGCAGAATTGAAAAGGTTGGCGTTCAAATGGATGAAAAGGTCGATCACGAAGCGCTGGATAACGCGCTGAGACGATGCGGTGCGAGCTGGGACGCTGCGCAAACCCACGGCCTTCTGACCGGTCGATTGGCGGTCGCCGGTGTTGCAGCCGGACCTGAGTGGCTTGTCCACGTGCTCGAAGGGACCGAAGAAAGCAGCGCGTTTCGCGCGGAATGCCAGAAAATGCTCGACACGTTGTACCAGTCGACGTTTTGGCAGTTATCGGAACGATTGTCGGATTTCGCGCTGTTGTTGCCAGACGACGAAAGTGATGCGAGTGATAGAACTGCGGCGATGGCGCGCTGGTGCGAAGGATTTTTACATGGTCTGGTCTCGGCCAAGCATGGTGACGCGTTGCGAGATCGATTGGCCGCGGAGCCACTGGCGGACATCATTCGTGACATGCTGCAAATAACACGAGCCGAGGTCGACGGTGCGACCGATAACGAGACCAACGAAGCTGCTTATGCCGAACTCGTAGAGTATCTCCGTGTTGCGGCTCAGGTCGCGTATGAGGAGCTGTCCGAGATCCGTCACAGCGCCGATACAACGCCAAAAGGCAGTCGCGATACGATGCACTAGGGATGTTGGGCGGCGTAGAATACGGCTCGCCCAAGACAATCATGAGCATACTTCTCAATGGACAAGAAGGAATTTGAACGGCGCCGTAAGCAACTGATGCGTATGGTCGGCGTTGGCGGAATTGCGATTCTGCCTGCCGCCCCGATCAGGACGCGAAGTCGCGACGTCGAGTACCGTTACCGACAGGATAGCGATTTCTACTACCTGACGGGTTTCGCCGAGCCCGAGGCGGTGGCCGTCCTCGTCCCCGGCCGGGATAGTGGCGAATTCCTGTTGTTTTGTCGTGAACGGAATCCTGGCAAGGAACAGTGGGACGGTTCACGGGTAGGACAGGACGGGGCGGTCAGCGAGTTTGGCGCTGACGACGCATTTCCCATCGACGATATCGATGACATCCTGCCCGGGGTTATCGAGTCTTGCAGTCGTGTTTATTACACGATGGGCATGTACGCGGAATTCGACTCGCGCATTGCCAACTGGGTTAATTCGCTGCGTTCGGGTTTGTCGCGTGGCCTGCACACGCCACAGGAGTTCGTCGCGCTTGACCACCTTCTTCATGACATGCGCCTTTATAAGAGTCGTAGCGAGGTCGCCGCGATGCGCAGGTCGGCCAAGGTCGCGGTCAATGCGCACAAGCGCGCGATGCAAATAGCCAGACCCGGGCTGTTCGAGTACGAAGTAGAAGCCGAGTTTCGACATGAATTCCGCCGCAACGATGCCTGTGTGTCGTACAGCCCTATCGTGGGCACTGGCGCTAACGCGTGTACGCTGCACTACGTCGACAACAATGCCGAACTTAAAGAAGGCGATTTACTGTTGATTGACGCTGGTTGCGAACTCGACTATTACGCATCCGATATTACGCGCACGTTTCCGGTAAGCGGGCGCTTCAGCCCGGAACAGCGCGCGGTGTACGAAATAGTCTACGAAGCGCAGCTAGCGGCAATCGACAAGACCGTCAAAGGCAACCATTGGAATGAACCGCACGACGCGGCGGTCAAAGTCATTACCAAGGGCTTGCGTAAGCTCGGTTTATTGGCCGGTTCACTGCCAAAGCTGATCAAAGACGGTGCTTACCGCGAGTACTACATGCATCGAACGGGTCACTGGATCGGCATGGACGTCCACGATGTCGGTGATTACAAAATCAGCGACGAATGGCGAGTGCTCGAAACCGGCATGGTGACCACGGTTGAGCCGGGTATCTATATTCACGGCAAGCGGAGCGTTCCGAAAGCCTTCCGCAACATAGGCATTCGCATTGAGGACGATGTCGCCGTCACGGCGAAGGGGCCGGACGTGCTCAGTAAAGGCCTGGCGAAAGACCCCGATGACATAGAGTCCTTGATGCAAAGCGCATGACGGACTCAATGCAAGACAATCACTTTGACATCGTGATTGCCGGCGGTGGCATGATCGGTACCAGCCTCGCATTGGCGCTCGCGCCCCTGGGCCTTCGCGTTGCCGTGGTTGAGGCAATCGCTCGCAAGGCCAGCGATCAACCCAGCTTCGATGACCGGTCAACGGCGTTGTCACGCAGCACGCAGCGCATGTTCGAAGCGATGGGACTGTGGGACGAAATTGTCGCCGCCTCGACACCGATTCAGAGCATTCATGTGTCGGATCAGGGCCGGTTCGGCTTTTCGCACATCGATGCTGCAGAACAGGGAGTGGAGGCGCTGGGCTATGTCGTCATAAACCGCGTTCTTGGCAGCGTATTGCAATCCGCTTTAAGCAAGCTGGACAGTGTGGATGTGATTTGTCCCGCGCGTATCATCGATATCGGGCTGGCCCCTGCGCAAGTAACGGTTGATGTCGGGTGCGACGAAGAAATTCGACAGTCTCTCAACTGTAAATTGCTCGTCGCCGCCGACGGTTCGAATTCCGAGGTACGCGATATGATGGGCATCTCGGCACAAACCATTGACTACGGCCAGCGCGCGGTAATCGGTAACCTGCTGCCCGAGAAAAAGCCCGAGCATCGCGCGTTCGAGCGTTTTACAGAGCAGGGACCGCTCGCCGTACTACCCGTCGCCGATGATCGTGCCGGGTTTGTCTGGGCGGTGTCCGAACACGATGCCGAGCGTGTGCTCGCACTGGATGACGTGGCATTCTTGCACGAGTTGCAGGGAGAGTTTGGCTACCGGCTCGGCTCGTTCTCGCGTGCGGGAAAACGCGCGTCTTATCCGCTGACACTGTGTAAGGCCGTACGCTTGACAGCGACACGCAGTGTGTTGGTAGGCAATGCCGCGCATGGTTTGCATCCCGTGTCGGCGCAGGGCTTCAATCTGGGAATGCGTGATGTCGCCGCGCTGTGCGATTGCATTGCCGACGCTGGTAACGTGTCACGCTCGCTCGATCCCGGCGACGAACAACTTCTGCAGCGTTACGTTCGGTGGCGTCGCAGTGATCAGAAAAAGCTGGTGCGATTCACTGATAGCCTGGTGCGGCTGTTCGGCACTAGCCGAAGACCGCTGCGTACACTGCGTAATATTGGCATGATCGGATTCGATCTCGTACCTGGCGTTCGATCGGTATTTGCGAAACACACGATGGGACTGGCGGGAAATCTGCCGCGGCTGTCACGCGGTATGCCGCTCAAATGAAGCAGCAATTCGACATCGTTATTGTTGGTGGCGGTGTCGCCGGGCTGACCCTTGCGGCGAAACTCATCAATAGCAGACACAGCGATTCGCTGCGTATCACGTTACTGGATGCCGGCGGGCGCCCGAAGTTTTCGGCGCACGACGATGTGGGGCTACGTGTTTCGGCCATCGCCAGCGGCACTGCTGAACTACTGGATTCCGTCGGTGCGTGGCAGCAGGTCCGCGAGTCGCGTATCTGCCCGTATGAGTGTATGCGTGTTTGGGACGAGAATGATACGCCGGACAGTGCTGCAACGTTGCAGTTCGAAGCGGCAGAATTTGCATTGCCGCAGTTAGGCTTCATTGTCGAGAATGTCCTGCTGCAGCATGCATTGCTTAAGCAACTTGACGATAGTGCTGCCGAGCTTTGCTACACGCAGCCTATTCGGTCCCTGCTGCAAACGGGGCAGCGCTACGCCGTAGAGACTGAGGGCGGCGAAAGCTGGCTTGCCGACCTGGTCATTGGCGCTGACGGGCCGCTTTCATTCGTGCGCTCGGCGGCGGGAATCGAAACCAGGAAGTGGCCCTACGATCAGACGGCATTCGTTACGCATTTGCGTCCCGAGCACGCGCATAAGGCGACGGCCTGGCAGAGATTTCTGCGTACGGGTCCGCTTGGCATCTTGCCGTTGGCCGACGGCCGGGTTTCCGTCGTCTGGTCCACATCGCCGGACCAGGCAAATCATGCTGTAAATGCGGGCGACGATGAGCTTGGTCGGATGCTGACTGACGCCTCTGACCATGTCCTTGGCAAGCTGACAGTGGCGGGGCCGCGAGGCACGTTTCCATTGAGCGCCCAGCACGCCCGGCGCTACGTGCTGCCTGGTATCGCTCTGATTGGCGATGCAGCCCACGCGATTCATCCTCTGGCGGGTCAAGGCGCGAATCTCGGGCTGAAGGATGCCGCCGAACTAGCGGACGTCCTGGTGGCGGCTATGGATCAAGGACTGCACCCCGGGGACCTGCCCGTTTTGCGACGCTACGAGAGGGCTCGGAAGGGCGCGAACGCCACGATGCTGCATTTCATGACTGGCCTCAATCGCCTGTTTGCGACAGACTCGCGTCTGGTCGGAGAACTACGAACGGTCGGCATGCGGATTTTCAATCGCAGCGGTCCTATACGAGAACGCGCCGTCAAGGTCGCGCTCGGCGTCGGCTGACGCCAACCAAGGGGAAACTTTGAAGCAACGTTACGTCTACCTGTTGGCGGCCTTCTTAACGGTCATTGGAATGTCCGTTTTTATTTTCAAGTGGCAGGTACTCGGTTTTCCGCTGGTCGAGGATCAGGAAACGCCGGTCTGGACGATCGAGGCTGCGGTCAACTTCGATAGCGGTCCGGGATCGATCAAGGTGCAGTTGCATGTGCCGACCCTCACGCCCGGGTTTCGCATGCTCAATGAGAACTCCGTATCGCGTGGATACGGATTCAGCCTGAACTACGGCAGCGGCGGCCGAGAGGCGCAGTGGGCGATCCGCCGCGCTGACGGCGAGCAGACGATCTACTATCGAATCTCGGTGTATGAAGATGACAGCGTTGACCAGTCGGACACTACGCCGCCGTTCCCGCCACTGCCGGTAATTGACGAACCGCTCAAAACGGCAGTCGATGTCCTGGTGTCGGACGTGCGCGATCATTCCGCCGATACCGCATCGTTTACGACGGAACTGCTGCGACGGGTAAACGATCCGTCCCCGGATCCTAATGTCGAGTTGTTGTTGTCCGGCGTGGATTCGAGCGCCGACTTCGTCGGTGCGGTCACGACGATACTCGCATCGGCTCGAATCCCGGCGCGCATGGTGCGCGGCTTTGCTTTATCCGGTCGGCAACGCAGCGCCACACTGGTTGCGTGGCTCGAGGTACACGACGGCGACCAGTGGCTTTACTTCAATCCTGTTACCGGCGAAGAGAGCTTGCCAGAGCGTTTCCTGGTCTGGTGGCGTGGCAATGAGCAGCTCCTGAACGTGGAAGGTGGCAGTGATGTCGAGGTTGGCTTTGCGATTCAGCGCAACCAGCTTGACGCAGTCGCTATCGCCGAGACACACGCTTCTCAGCAAGGCACGAACGCGGTGGACTTCTCGCTTTATAGCCTGCCGATTCAAACGCAAGCTGTCTACAGCGTGTTGCTCATGATACCGATAGGCGCCCTGATCATGGTCATCATGCGTAACCTCGTTGGAATCGACGCTTTCGGTACTTTCATGCCGGTGCTCATCGCACTCGCGTTTCGTGAGACCAAACTATTTTGGGGTGTCGTGTTGTTCACGACCTTGGTTGCGTTGGGCTTAAGCATCCGATTTATGCTGGATCGCCTGCGGCTGTTACTCGTACCCAGGCTCAGCGCCGTGCTTATTGTCGTTGTCATGCTGATGCTGTTTATTAGCATGACCTCACACCGTATGGGAATGGAGACAGGACTCTCCGTCGCACTGTTTCCGATGGTGATCATCGCCATGACGATCGAGCGCATGTCAGTGGTCTGGGAAGAACGCGGTGCGGCAGATGCAATGCGCGCGGGTCTGGGCAGCCTGGTCGTGGCGATCGCCGCCTACATTTTTATGGGCATGTCCTGGCTCGAGCACCTGATCTTCACGTTCCCGGAGCTACTGCTCGTTATTCTCGCGATGGTCTTGTTGGCGGGGCGCTACACGGGCTACCGCTTGACCGAACTGCGCCGTTTCAAAGCACTGTCCACCGACTGATGTTTGAGGCCGCCAGGAAACTGCACAGAATCGGCGTCCTTGGGCTGAACGAGCGCAACGCCGACTACATCATGCGGCTCAACCCGCGACGCCTGTATCCGCTGGTAGACGACAAGGTGCTGACCAAGAAGCTTGCGCTCGAAGCGGGAATGGCCGTTCCGGATTTGTACGGCATCATCGCGCACCAGGGCGAGGTACGAAAGTTCGCCGACATCGTCGCGGACCGGGATTCGTTTGTGATCAAACCGGCGCGCGGCAGTGGCGGCGATGGCATTCTTGTTGTGACAGGCCGAGGCAAACGCAAACGCGGCAACTACCGTCTGAGTAGTGGCCTGTTTGTGTCCGAGGGCGAAATATTGCACCACATCTCGAACACAGTCGGTGGTCAGTACAGCCTGAGCGGCAATCGCGACACGGCGCTGATTGAATATTGCGTGCATTTCGATCCGACGTTTGCCGAAGTCAGTTACCAGGGTGTACCGGATATTCGCGTTGTCGTTTATCGCGGCTACCCGGCCATGGCGATGGTGCGCTTGCCGACTCTCGCGTCTGACGGCAAAGCCAATCTACACCAGGGCGCGATTGGCGCCGGTGTTGATTTGCAGACGGGCGAGACGCTCACTGGCGTGCTCGATAACAACGTCGTTGACGAGCACCCGGACACCGGGGCGTTCATTGCCGGGCTGAAGATTCCGCGCTGGGATTTCATTCTGGAGTCCTCGGCCAAAGGCTATGACGTGACCGGGCTCGGATACCTCGGCGTCGACATGGTCATCGATCGTGATCGCGGGCCGCTGATTCTGGAAATGAACGCCAGGCCAGGTCTGAACATTCAGATTGCGAACGGTACAGGCCTCGCTAATCGCCTCGCGCGTATTGATGAGAGTTTCGCGCCTGAAGCCACTCCTGCGGAGCGTGCGGCCTTCGCACGGGGGGAATTCCCGGCCGTCGCAGAACGTCAGACGAGCCTGTTCTAGGGTCGAGTTTCAAGCTCACACTCGTCATGTCCCAATCTGAAAGAAAACTTGCGGCGAGGCGGTTTCGTCAATATATCCGACGGAGCAACGAACTCCATCTCGAATACCTGGACGACGCGCACCTGTGCAGGAACTACGAATGTTTTGCCAATTGGCAGCTCGAGTACCTGTTGCCGTTTTTCTGTGATCTGTACGCCCAGGACGGCTATTCCGAGGCCATCGACTTCACCATGAGCGACCTGGCCGGCATCGGCATCAGCGATCGCGACCGCGATCTGGCGCGCGCTGCTCCGGCCATCACCACGTTATTACCGCTTGGCGCGATGCTGACCATTGCCGCCGCCGCGGAGATGAACGCCCGGGTGCTGGAGATTAATATTGCTATCTGCCGAAGCCTGATGGTCGGCAACGAGCTACCGGCCGAGATTACGGAATACGACTATTGCGTCGCCTGCCGCGAGGCCAGCTCCCTCAAGAAATGCGTGGAGCTCGTGCAGTTGATTACCGGACTGGGCCATACGCTCGGTTCACTCGTCGAAATCCCCGTCATAGGGATCACGCTGCGCGCCATGAGAGCACCGGCGCATGCGGCCGGGTTCCGCGCGCTGCAGGAGTTTCTGGAGAAAGGTTATCGCACTTTCAAAAAGATTCCGGACGTTGATCACTTTCTAAGTGAAATCGAAACTGGCATGACTGAGGTCTTCGAAAGAATCTACACCGCACCGCTGGAGCAACTGCGCTGATCGCTTATTCGCCGGCCATCGGCATCTGCGTCGCAAGCCACTCATCCATGCGTTGCTCAAGAATATCGAGCGGCAATGCGCCGCCACCCAATAGCTCGTCATGAAACGCACGAATGTCAAAGTCATCACCAAGCTGGCGCTCCGCACGCCTACGAAGTGTCAGTATCTTTAGCTGACCAATTTTGTACGCAAGGGCCTGGCCCGGCATTGCGATATAGCGATCGATTTCGTTGACGATGTCGTGCTCGGTTTTGGCGGCGTTGTCTTTGAAGAAGTCGATGGCTTGCTGACGCGTCCAGCCTTTGTAGTGAATACCCGTATCCACCACCAGCCGCACGGCGCGCCACATGTCGTAGGTCAGCTGGCCGAACCTTGAGTACGGGTCTTTGTACAGTCCGAGATCATAGCCGAGCCGTTCGCTATACAAACCCCAGCCTTCTACGAAAGCCGTAAAGCCCAGGAAGCGTCGGAACATCGGCATGTCACCGAGTTCCTGCTGTATCGCGATCTGCAGATGATGGCCGGGCATGGCCTCATGCACGCTCAGCACTTCGATCTCATATTTCGGACGTACCTCAGGTTTGTAGAGGTTGACCCAATAAATACCCGCACGGCTGCCGTCGGCGGCCGGCCGTGAGTAATAGGCCGTCGTCGTGTCCGGGGCGATGGAGTCCGGTATTGGTTTGACACCGTACGGCATTCTCGGCAGCACGCCGAAAAGCGTCACGAGTTCCGGGTCGATGCGTTTGCTGGTGGCGAGGTACTCTTGAAGCAGGTCATCAGGGTTGTCGAAGTAAAATTGCGGATCGGTGCGCATGAACACGAGGAATTGGGCGAAATCACCATCGAATTCGACTTCTGCGATGACCTTTTCCATCACACCACGTATGCGTTTGACCTCTTCAAGTCCGAGGCGATGGATTTCATCAGGCGTCATACGCGTCGTTGTAAACGAATGCGCCAGGTGTTCGTACCAGGCATTGCCGTTCGGCAACACCGATTGTCCGATACTGTCGCGAGACGCCGGCAGGTATTTATCGTTGAAGTAGCGATCCAGTTTCTTGTAGGACGGTAGTATCGTTTTTTCGATCGTCTCGATGGCGGTAGTACGCAGGCGTTTCTGGTCTTCTATCGGAATTGAATCCGGGAAGCTTAAAAAGTCGCGATAGAAAGGGCTTTCTTCGGCGTTGTCGACAACTTGCAGAGCCAGTTGCGTCGTCACGCGCTGCATCAGCACCTTCGGAGCCATAATGCCCGCTTTACGACCGGTCTCCGCGAGTTCGATTTCTTGTTCAATGACGGTGTCGATTTTGCTCATGCGGGCGAGCCAGTCTTCGTAGTCTTTGCTCGTCACCATGCGCAGTTGATTGGTGACGTTGTCGAGGTTCTGTATGCCGCCACGGTGAAAGAACGGCAGCAGGTGACCCTGGAATTGATGCACGTCGACATCGTCCTGAAGCTGGCGCCGGAACAGTTCGTAATTTAGCTGGTCCGCCTCCGATAGCGAATTTCTGTCAATCGCATAAACCCGACGTAGAAACTCCTCGGTGTCCTTGTGGCGACGCTCGATCGCCGCAAGACTCTGATCAGGCCAGCTATCGTTATAGCGACGGTCACCGATCTGTGACGCCAGGACCGGTGAGTTCGCAAGACTCCATTCCCAATGCTCATCTAACAGCATCGCAAAATCGTTGGCGGCATCGGCATGGGTAGCCGAGGAGATCAGCAGCAGTAGGCTCGCAAGCCCGATCTTTGGTCTTTTCATGCCGAGTTCCTTAGCGTGCGGTGGCAGGCATTGTTACTGTCCGCGCCGCAGCTGGCAACCGGACCGGGCTTTGGCTATGATTGCGCGCACTGATCCATAGTCTGCACAGAAGAGACCTCGTTCAATCGAGGCGCCGAAGGCGCAACACGCTCGGAAACGCTCAGGCAGAAGGACTGTGTACACTGATCAGCTCTGGAGAGAGGCCGAACGGCCCACCGAAGGGGTATGTGGTCATCGTCCGACAAGGGACGACCATTGATCTCTCAGGTTGCAAAGGACAGAGGGGCGGCAGGCGTAAAGGCCTGCCGCCCTTTTTTTGCCTGATACTGAGGACGAGCATAGACCATGGGTTCAAAAACGCCGCTCCACGACAAACACGTCGACGCCGATGCCCGCATCGTCGACTTCGGTGGCTGGGATATGCCGCTGCACTACGGCTCGCAGAAAGAAGAACACCACGCCGTACGCAAGCATGCCGGAGTATTCGACGTATCTCATATGACGATTGTCGACTTGAATGGCGAGCACGTTCGCGAATTCCTGCAATACCTTGTTGCGAACGACATTGCCAAACTTAAAGGTTACGGCAAAGCCCTGTACACGTGCATGCTCAATCCCGAGGGTGGCGTCATCGACGACCTGATCATCTATTTCATCGCTGATACCGAATACCGGCTCATCGTGAACGCGGCGACGCGTGAAAAGGACCTGGCCTGGATTCGAGAACAGGCGGCAGCGTTTGAAGTCAATGTCGTAGAGCGAGCTGAGCTCGCGATGATCGCGGTGCAGGGCCCCGATGCACGCCAGCTGGCCGCGTCTTGCATTGATGCCGAGTGGCGCGATGCGGCGATCGCACTAAAACCTTTCAACGGCTTGCAGGCGGGTGAGATGTTCGTCGCGCGTACCGGGTACACGGGTGAGGATGGCTGGGAGATCGTGCTGCCGGCGGCCGCTGCGGTGGCCATATGGGATCGCTTGCTCGCAGCGGGTGTTGCTCCCTGTGGGCTTGGCGCACGCGATACCTTACGACTCGAAGCCGCGATGAATCTCTACGGTTCGGACATGAATGAGTCTGTCTCGCCACTCGAGGCCGGGTTGGGCTGGACCGTCGCCTGGGAGCCCGCTGATCGCGACTTTATTGGTCGCGAGCCCATGGAAGCCTTACGTAACTCCCCCGACAGACAGCGGTTCGTGGGTCTGCTATTAGAAGAGAAAGGTGTGTTACGCAATCACCAAAAAGTGATCGTCGACGGGGTCGGTGAAGGAGAGATTACGAGCGGTGGATTTTCGCCGACGATCGGGCGCTCGATCGCGCTCGCGCGGGTCCCGGCGGGCGATTATGACCGCGCCAAAGTCGATGTCCGGGGCAAGTTGTTGAATGTGCGGATCGTAAAGACACCGTTCGTTCGCAACGGGCAAATTCGCATCGACGTTTGACGTCGTTGCCAGGGTTATTAAAGGGAGAAACACGATGAGTGAATTGCCGGGTGACCTTCTATACACCAAAGATCACGAATGGCTCAGGCGTGAGGACGACGGTTCCGTGACGATCGGTATTACCGAGCACGCCGCGAGCGCGTTGGGTGATCTCGTCTATGTCGAGCTGCCGGAGGTCGAGCAGGACGTCAACAGCGGTGGCGAGATGGCGGTCGTGGAGTCTGTCAAAGCCGCGTCCGACGTGTATGCACCGATCGCCGGCAGCGTTGCGGCCGTCAATGAAGAACTTGCCGACGACCCCGAGAAAATCA
>Ga0255049_10001216_pt1 | contig 14431 bp, 22 predicted proteins | sample JV7_2_3_MG_FD_183615 | JGI IMG/M metagenome (GOLD analysis project Ga0255049, IMG submission 183615) | Seawater microbial communities from Jervis Inlet, British Columbia, Canada - JV7_2_3 | ecosystem: Environmental > Aquatic > Marine > Inlet | place: Canada: British Columbia | collected 2016-10-06
GTTGTCTTTAAAACAATTGAAGTTTTATTCAATCAATTGTTCAAGGCTGTTGAACCATTGGGCAAGGCAATGATGGATGCATTTGAGAATCCACAACAGGCGTTGGAAGACCTTTGGTCAGCAATCAAAACCAACTTTCTAAACAGAATCAAAGGAATTGCAGTTGCTGCTGAAGGTGTCGGCAAGGTCATTGAAGGTGCATTCAGTTTGGATTGGGATGCAGTTGGTGAAGGAATGCAGCAGTATGGCCAGGCATTGGTGCAGGTGGCATCTGGATTGGATGTTGAACAACAGAACGCATTTGTCAATGGTGTCGTTGATGCCGGAAGTGCTGCGTTTGATACAGCAACCAGAATACAAGAATTGACCAATGAAGTGAAATTGGCAGAAGCACAGCAACAATTGCTGTTGTTCCAATATCAGCGCGAAGCTGAACTTCAAAGGCAGATTCGTGATGATGTAAGCAAAACAATTGCAGAACGACAAGAAGCCAACATCAGACTTGGTGGCATTCTGGATGAACAGGCCACAGAAGAAAAGAAGCTGTTTGATAAAAGAAAAGAATTGGCTGTTCTGGAATTGTCAATCAATGAAGAAAGCGTTGATGCACAGATTGAAGTTATCAATTCAGAAAAGGAATTGGCAGATTTGCGTGAACGAATCACAGGCCAAAGGTCCGAGCAATTGACCAATGCCAATTCATTGATTGCTGAAAATGTGGCATTGCTGAAGGAACAGAAGAAGGCCGCAGAAGAAGAAGCACAGGCAGAAGCAGATGCAGCATATGCAATTGCAGAAGCAAAGATTGCAGCAGAAAATTTATTGGAAGCATATTTGGCAGAACGACAATCTATGTCTGCTGAACAAATGATTCAGAAAGAAATTGATGATGCAATTGCGATTGAAGCAGTCAAGCGTCAAGCTGCTAATGCAGCAGCATCTGCACAGATGGCAGACATGGAAACATTTGCCGAAATTGAACAAGCGTTTCTGGATGAATCATTGAGAATTGAAAATGAAATCAGAGCAAAGCATGGTGAACAGGAAATTGCATTGGCAGAAAAGATTGCAAATGATAAGAAAACAATACAGGACAAATCAAACACAGATGCAATAAAGGCTGAAGTTGATCTGAAGAATGCAAAGATTGGAGCAGCACAGGCAACGGCATCAGCATTGGGCCAGATTGCAGGTTTCTTGGAGCAGCAGGGCGAAGCAGGTGTGGCAGCAGCCAAAGGTTTTGCAATCGCAGAATTGGCGATCAACACAGCCATTGCAATATCATCAGCAATAGCAGGTGCAACCGGAGCAGCAGCAACACCGCCAACACCTGCAACACCATTCTTGCAAGTGGCATACATTGCATCAATGGTTGGTTCTGTTGTGGCTGCTGTCGCACAAGCACAAAACATTCTTGGTGGCGTTCCTGGACCAAGTGGCGGCAATATTACAGGCGGAGTAAGCGCACCTGCTGCACCAAGTGTTTCAACATTAGCCACAAGCACAACTGAAATCACCAATGCAGAAGCTGCACAGATGGCACCTGTGCAAGCCTTTGTCGTGGAATCACAACTTTCTGGAAGCCAAGAAAACGTACAGCAAATACAAAACCAAGCCACATTTGGCACAAGCGGATAACATGGAAAAACCTAAGAAAATACCATTGGTCTATTTGACCATTGATGATGATGATGAAAGTGGCGTGGATTTCGTCAGTTTAGTCGATGAACCTGCAATAGAACGTGATTTTATGGCGTTCAGTAAAATCAAGGAACCATACAAGTTCAAAATTGAAAGCCAAGAAAAACGCATCATAACAGGTCCGTTCATGATATCTAATTTGCCAATCTACAGGCGCATTGATGACAAGGAATGGTATGTTGTTTTCACATCAGATGTGATTCGCAAAATCGTTTACAAGTTCATGAAGAATGGATTGACAAAGGCAGTAAATGAAATGCATGAAACACCTGTGGATGATGTGTTCATTTTTGAATCGTGGATTGTTGACGATGTCAAAGGTGTGCCAGAAGGATTCAAGGATGTTCCACAAGGCAGTTGGTTTGGTTCAATGCGAATTGAAAACGATGAAGTGTGGCAGAAAATCAAGGAAGACGATGGCTATATGCTGAAAGGTTTTTCTGTTGAAGGCATCTTCAGAGAAGACAAGGAAATGACGATGGACCAAGAAGTAATTGATGCAGTAATTGATGCCATCCAAAAGTAAGTGGCACACATTAGAAATATTTCTATTTAAGAAAAAGGAACAACTATGAACATTTCAGAATTGGTTGGTGATAAATTGCCAGAAATCAAGAATCTACTCTTCGGAGCAGAATCAACAGAAGCAACAGAAGAAGCAGTTGAAGCTGCATTCTTAGATAGTAAGTTGGTGGATGGAACAATAGTTCGAATTGACCCTGCTGTTGAAGTTGGTGCCGTTGTAAAAGTAATTGACGAAGCAGCCAATGAAATTGATGCGCCAGATGGTGACCATGAACTTGAAGATGGCACAATCATCAGAACAGAAGGCGCAGTCATTGTTGAAGTGATGGCACCAGAAGCTGAAGAAGAAGATTCTGAAGAAGAAGTTGAAGCAGAAGAAAAGGAAAAGGAAGAAATGGCATCAGAAGATGTGGATGTGAAGATGTCAGCCATTGCTGCTGATGTTCTTGCTGCACACAACTTTGCATCTGTTGAAGCAGTTGAAGCAATCAACACCAGATTTGATGACATGGAAAAAGCCATTGGAATGATTACTGACATCGTGGAAAAGATGGCCGCAAAGCCATCTGTTGAACCAACGAAGAAGGTGAACAATCCATTCGCAAAGGCAGACAGTTCAGATGAAATGGTGGAGCGCATGAGAAAGGTATTAAATCGTAAATAAGAAATTTTAACCAATAAAAAATTAAACAATGGCTTTTGATTTAGCAGGACTAACGGATTACGTAAACGAAAATTCGTTTCCAATTTTAGCGAAATCGGTGACAGCAGGAAGAACTGCATCGATGATGGAAAAACAACTTGGAATCCAAGGTGAGACTAAGATGTCAATTTTAAATACAGATGTAAATTTCCAAGATAATTCTGGATGTACATTTGTTAATGATGGTGATGTGACAATCACACAGCGCACAATCAATCCAGGACAAATCAAGATTAACCTTGAATTGTGTCCAAATGACTTGAAGGCAAAGTGGCTATCACAGCAACTTCCTGCAGGCGCACATCAAGAAGCAATTCCATTTGAAGAATTCTTCGTGAACAACTTAATTGCAAAAGTACAGGAGCAGGTTGAGCTTGCAATCTGGCAATCAGATTCTTCTTTGGTATCTGGAAACTTACAGTTTTTTGATGGCCTAAGAGTACAAACAGCAGCAGGCACAGTTGATGCAAACAGCGCAACAATTGGTTTTGGTGCAGGATTGGCAAGCATGAACATTGATGACATGGTTGAAGCAGTACAAAGATTGTACACGGCCGCACCATCTTCTATCATTGACAAGGATGATGCAAAACTATTCCTTGGCTATGACCGATTCAGACTATTAGTTGGCGCATTGCTTGCGGGAAATGGAGCAACTACAGCAGGACAGCTTGCATCATACCAAACGGATTACGACCCACTAAGATTTGTATTCCCAGGAACAGGAATTGAAGTTGTTGCAGTTAATGGATTGACAGGATTCCAAAATGGTTACTTGATGCGTACCAGCAATATGTACCTTGGCACATCGTTAGATGAAGATTTTTCTAACGTCGAAATGTGGTACAGTAAAGACCAGAGAAAGCTGCGCTTTGTTATGGAATTCACTTTAGGTGCAAACGTGGCCTATTTGGATGAAGTAGCACAGATTCGTATATAACAGAATTGATTCAAAGGTGATGGCAGCAATGCCATCACCATCACTAAAAAAAACAATTAGCAAATGAGCTGTCCCTTAACATCCAACTATGCATTGCCTTGTCGTGACAGTATAGGTGGAATTAAAAAATTGTATATCGCAACATTAGCTGATTACGAAGCATTGGTTGAAACAGTTAGCGGTGGCGATATTACTGAGTTTAGCTCACCATCATTGGTGTTTCAATCTTACGAACAACTGAAGGAAACTTCAAGCGTTACTGAAACCATCACAGCATCCATCCAGAATGGAACTGTTTACATGGCACCAGAAGTAAGTGTTGTTCTTCCAAAATTGGCCACAGCTACACGTGACGAAATCAAGCTATTGGCGCAGAATCGTGTTGTGATTATGTACACGACTAACGATGAAACACCAAATACATTTGTAGTTGGAAGGTCCAATGGTCTTGAAATCACAGCAGGCACAGCAGCAACAGGCCAATCTTTTGGTGACGCACAAGGCTATAATTTGACATTCTCTGGCATGGAACCTGCAATGTCTTTGAAACTTACACCAACAAGCGGAACTGTTCAAGCAATGATTGATGCTGTGACAGAACCATAAGACTTTTCTTTTCTCTCTCTCTGTTGTGAAAGGTGTGGCGTTACTGCTGCACCTTTCTGCATTTTGGCACAATCTGAACTATTTGCTATTTAAAAGAAAGCACGCAAAGCAATGAGTAGCACAATAGTTCCAAGTACGGCCACAATCACCGTTTCAGAAGGTTTACAGTTGGGTGGCGTTGACCGTTCTGGCGCGCATACACGGACCATCAACAATGTCGCAGAAGCTGACAGGCGAGTGATGACAGTATCATCATCTGGAGAGATGGACTTAATTGAATTAAACAGCAACAATGGCCAAGGCAAGTTTGTGCGTTCATCAATTCGTTACATCAGAATAACTAATTTGGATGACACCAATTTCATCCGTGTGCGATTCAAGAAATCTGGCGCAGAAACTGCTGATGTGAAAGTTGATGCAGGTGCCACATTTATGCTGTCCACAGGAAGCATGGATGCAGACACAGGTGCAGGTGCATTCAGCGCATTTGTTGACATCAATGAAATCAGCTCACAAGCTGACACAGCAGATGTGGATGTGGAATATGTTGTGTTTGCAGTTTGATAAACATCGACCGAAATAGCAGCAATGATGTTGTTGTGACATTAACCGAGTATGGCACAGCAACCTATTACTTGTTTGAACTGCGAAGTGATACAACAGAAGGTGTGCAATATTGCGTGGCACAGGACACATCTGCGTTTCCAAATAGATTTAATCAGTTTGCTATCACAGAAGTTGGTCCAGGAATACCAACACCAACAGCAGGTGAAGTGCAGTTAGGGAATGATGGCCAATGGCAGTACTTCATTTATGCAAATACTTCAGCATCAAATTTAGACCCAACAGGATTGGCATTATTAGAACAAGGCATTGTGAAAGTGACAGGAACACCTGCAGCAACACAAGTGTACACAGGTGGCAACCAAACATATACTGTTTATGGCGAATAATTTCAGCATATTAAATTTTGAAGCAAACGTGGTGCCTGTGTTCAAGGAAGCTCGTGGCAAAGATTGGATTCTATATGGCGCAGAAGGCGAGTATAAGAATAGATATCCAGACTTTCTGTTGGAATTATACAGAAATTCAGCCAAGCATCATGCGATTATAAACAGTAAGCGTGATTATGTGTGTGGCCGTGGATGGTCCGTTGACACATCTGGAATGACAACCATCCAGAAAGCACGAATGGACCAATTCGTGAAGCATCCAAATGCCTATGAATCATTGGATGACATCTTGGTGAAGGTTGCACATGACTTGGAACTATATGGTGGCTATGCATTAGAAATTATCTATGACAGCATAGGCGAAAAAGTAGCAGCAACCTATCATGCAGACTTTTCCAAATATCGTGTTTCAGAAGATGGTTCCTGTTACTATTATTCAGACGATTGGAGCAAGCACAATCCAGAAGTTGAAAAGATTGAAACATTCAATTGGAAGGAACCAGGCGGCAAACAGTTGCTGTATGTGAAATCATACCAACCGAACTGCCAATATTATCCACTACCATCATACCTTGGTGCCATCAACTACATTGACCTTGATAGAAAAGTAAGTGACTATTTCAACAAAGGAATCAGCAATGGCTTTATGGCCGGAACACTTTTAAATTTCAATTCTGGCATCCCGACCGAAGAAGAGCAACAAGAAATTGAACGAATGGTGAAGGCCAAGTTCACAGGCACAGACAATGCAAACAGCATTCTTCTGAACTTTTCTGATTCCAGAGAAAGGTCAGCAGACATTCAGCAATTGAACAGCAATGATTTTGATAAAAGATTTGATTTGCTGAACAAAACAATACAACAGGAACTTTATGCAGGCCATCAGATTTCAGACCCTGCATTATTTGGAATAAAAGAAGAAGGAATCTTCAGCAGCAGAAACCAATTGGTTGACAGCTTTGAATTGTTCCAGAATACATATGTCAATGCACACCAACAATTCATTGAACGAACATTCAATGATTTGGCAGCATTGCAAGGTTTGGAAGGTAGGCTGACCATCAGCGACACAGCACCAATCAGCGTTCAATTCAGCGAAAGCACAATAGTGTCTGTGATGACACAGGATGAAATTCGTGAACGTGTTGGTTTGCCAAAATTGGAAGAAGAACAAAAAGTTGAAATTGAAGCATCAGCACACATTTGCTGCAAGGCATCTGACAGCAATGATGATGACCAAGAAGCATTGGCCTATCTGAAGGAAACAGGCAGTTTTGATTTTGATGTTGTTGGTGATAGACGATTTAACTTTGAAAACTTTGAAACGGCACACATCCGTGAAAGTGAATGTTTGAAATATTGGTTTGCTGAATTAGGACCAATTGAATCCGCTATCCTGGACATCTTGGTGAAGGAACCATCAACACCATTTTTGGCAATTGCAAGAAGTTTGCAAATAAGCAATGATAGAATGATGGCTGCAATTCAAGCATTGAATGAAGCAAATGCCATCAACATCATCATCAAAGAAATTGCAGGCAGCACACAACGTGTTGTGGATGTAACCGAAGAAGGCAAGCGAATCATCAAGGATGTCAAACCTGTTGAAGAAGAATTTGGCATTGGTTACGTTTATGACCTAAGACCAGAAAATAAAGCGAACAATGAACCATTGCTGATTGCAAGGTCACGTGATTTCTGCATTCAGCTAATAGAGCAAAGCAGACCATCAAATTGGGAATCAGATGATGTCCAAGAAATTGGTGCAGGTTACACGGGCAAAGTATGGACCTTGGAAGAAATCCAAAGGCTAACTATGCAAACAGGCAGGAATGTCTGGAATCGTGGCGGTGGATGGTGGGGAAAATCAATCCATTGCAGACACGAATGGCGGCAAGTTTTGATAACTAAGAAAGCGAAGTAATGGCAACACCTGTACTTTTTATATCAGAATCGTATCTGAAGGACAGCACATTGCTGCACGAAAATATTGATTTCAAATATTTGCGGCCAATCATCATCATGTGCCAAGACATCAATGTGCAGCCTAAACTTGGCTCCACATTGTATGATGAAATCAAAGCACAAATAGTTGCGAGCAGTTTAACGACTGCGAACCAAACATTGTTGGATGATTACATTCAACCATGTCTGCGATATTGGATTGAATCAGAAGCACCAACTGCCATCAGTTACAAATTTCTGAACAAAGGATTGATGCAGCAATCATCAGAGAATGCAAGCACATCATCATTGGATGAAATAAACTTCATCAGTCAGAAATATCGTGACAAAGCTGAATGGTATACAGAAAGATTGGTCAGATTCCTTTGTGAAAATGCATCAGACTATCCTGCGTATCAATCACCTGGCTCTGGCCTTGATGTAATTAGACCAGATAAAGATGTCTACAGCACAGGTATATTTTTGGGCAACAGGTACAGGTCCAGAAGTTTGCAAGACAAATACAGGGATGGATATATTGACTATTGATGGCGAAAGGAATCAACAAAAAGAACATTGAAAAATTAGAAGCATTTGTACACGCTGAACGAAATATTCGAAATAATCGAAACACAGGCCAACAGCCACCTACAGGTAAGGCAGTACGGCCAAGGTGATGTTTGGGAATTGCAGCCGGAAGAACTTGACTATGTTGTTCTTTGGGCCATAGAAGAAAGCGCAAGTGTTTCTGAAAGGACATTGACATACAACATCAGATTGATATGCATGGACAGAGTACTGCCAGGTGAAGAAAATGAACACGAAGTGATGTCTGACACGATTTCTATATTGATGGATTTCGTTGCATATTTCAGACAATTGCACACGGAACAATTAAGCATCCAAACAAGTGTTTCATTTGAACCATTCACAGAAAGATTTACGGATAAAGTAAGTGGCCATTCATGTGTTCTGGCAATCACACAGCCATATGCATATGACAGGTGCCAAATACCAACAAGCTAAAAAAATAAAGTAATGCAATACCAACAAAAAGCAATCGCATCCAAAGGTTCCAAAGTTTTGACCGGAACAGGAGCACATCCATCATTGAATGGCTATGCAATAATTGTGCAAGAAGATACAGTTTTCACAGCGTTTGAAGTTGATGGCGTTGGCGCATTGGCCGACTATGGGCTATCTGGAACAACCTGCAAAGCAGGTGGATATATAACTGTTCCAGAATCGTCAAGCATCACATCATTGACAATGTCATCTGGAAGCTGCATTGTATATAAAGGATGAACGGAGTCATCAACATAGCAAGAAGGCAAGCATCATCTGGCGGTGGCGGTGCACCTGCGAATCCCGATTTCGTGTCTACATGGGATACTACGCAAGCGGGTTCAGCAAGTGATACTATTGTGCTGCCAATGACAGCAGGGCCAACAGTTCATTGGGGAGATGGAAGTTCAGATACAACCAACACACACACATACGCTTCGGGCGGTGTTTACACAGTTACCATCGAAGGTGCGGTAAATACATTTAGATTCAACAATAGTGGTGACAGAAGAAAGATAACTGATGTAAGCAATTGGGGAAGTTTTGATGTTTCAAATACTTCAATATTTCGTGGATGCAGTAACCTTGATGTGTCAGCAACAGATGCGCCTACAGTTACAACAACAGATTTAAGTAATACGTTTAAATCTTGTACTTCTTTAAGCAATCCAAATCTTTCAAGTTGGGATGTTAGCGGTGTGCTAAAACTTGGTGCTTCTTATCAACAAGGTATATTCACATCTTGTACTTCGCTTGTCAACCCAGATTTGTCTGGTTGGGACACATCAAATGTGACCCATATGTATGCTGTTTTTTATAATTGTAGCAATTTTAATTCGCCATCAATTAGCAATTGGGATGTTAGTTCAGTATTATATTTCGGGAACAATGCAGATTGGGCTACATTTGGACTTTGCACATCATTTAATCAACCATTGAATTGGTCTATTAACACGGTTGGTTCTGTAAATATGAGTTATATGTTTTATGGATGCACTGCGTTCAATCAGTATTTAGATTGGGATGTTAGTCATGTAACTTCGATGAAGGCTATGTTTAGAAGCTGCACATCCTTTGATCAAAATATTGGCTCGTGGAATACTGGTGCAGTTACGACTATGACCGAAATGTTTCAGTCAGCCACTAACTTTAATAACGGTGGTTCACCTGATATTGATGATTGGGATGTTAGTTCGGTTACAATTTTTGGTGGTGCTTACAATGCTGCTATGTTCTTAGGCGCAACATCATTTAATCAGCCAATAGGAAGTTGGGACACATCAGCAATGACACAAGCAATTGCTATGTTTTCGGGGGCATCGTCATTTAACCAACCAATCGGTACTTGGAACACATTTAACTTGTTATATGCTGGTGGAACTTCTCAAACTAATTGGGGAATGTTTTATAATGCAACTGCATTTGACCAAGATATAAGTGCGTGGGATGTAAATCAAATTACAAGACTTAGTTCCTTTATGAGTGGCGTTACCTTATCGACTGCAAATTATGATGCACTATTGATAGCGTGGGATGCACAAGGTGCTATGTCATTTAGCGGAACTGCTCATTTTGGAAGCAGTCAATACACAAGTGGAGGAGCTGCAGAAACTGCACGTACAAGTTTGATAGCAAAATGGGGCGGCATCATTGATGGTGGAGCAGCTTAAAAAATAAAAGATGAACGAAATTAAATACCCATCAGTACGAACCTATTACATCTGTTTTGATGATGATAGGACAGAAGTTAAAAGCTACGGATGGGTCGAACCAAACCAAGTGTTTGAAACGATTTGGATATTCGATGAATTTACTGACGAAGCACAATGGATTGCGGAGTTGTTACAATGGGGAATAGTTCCAGAAATTGATGAACAAGGAAATTTAGTTTTATAATGGAAATCCTAATTGAAGCATTTACGCAGTATGGCATCGCAGGTGTGTTTTTGGGTGTGCTTATTTTCTACCTAAACAAGTTAACAGATATACACAGAGATGAACGCAAGGATTGGCAGGATGCCAATGATAGACACGTGGACAAATTTAGTGATGTGATAGCCGACAACACCAAAGCATTGGTTGAAATGCGTGGCGAAATTAAAGGCAATAAATGCAAGATGTAGGTGAATGGTGTGCATTGCGGCCAATCAAATGTCAATGCATAAATGGAAAGTGTGATGGAAAAACAGAAGAAACAGCCAAGAAAAATCGCAGCAAAACAGGCCGCAGAAATCATTAAGAAGTTTGAAGGCTTTGAATCTGCACCATATTTGTGTCCTGCGAATGTGCCAACAATTGGCTATGGCACAACCATCTATTCAGATGGCACCAAGGTGTCAATGGATGATGATGCAATTGATGAAGCAAAGGCAGAAGAAGAATTGCTGAACCATATCAAGAAGGTAGAAAAGCAGGTGAATGCTGTCCTGGATGTAAAGCTGAAAGCACACCAGAAGGCTGCATTGATTTCATTCGTGTACAATGTAGGCATTGGCAATTTCACAAAATCAACATTGCTTCGAAAGGTCAACCATTGTTCTGATGACCAAAACATTCCGGATGAATTTAGACGATGGACCAAAGGTGGCGGCCGTGTATTGCGTGGATTAATTCGCAGAAGGGAATCTGAAGTTGAACTATGGACAGGCAGTTGCTAATCAGCTTGTTCAAATCTGTGTGGCCGTATTTGGTCACCTTTCTTCTTGGTGTTCTTGTTGCATGGCAAGGCTGTGGAACAGGTGCCACAACAATCACAGAAACAATTGAAATTGAAAAGCCAATCTATCGGACAGAATACGTTGACAGATGGAAGACAGACACAGTCAGATTTGTGGAGCGCATAACTGTGACCGACACAGTCACCAACACCATCATCCAGGAACGTGAAGTGCTGATAATTGACACAGTTCAAATCATTGAAGCATGGCTGACTGAAGTAAATAGATATGATACAACCATCACATTGGCTGATGGCAATTTGCAGGCAACATGGTTTAACTATCAGAATATAACAGAAGAAGCAGCATTCACATACACATCCAATGTGCAGAAGGCACCATCATATGGTATTGGTCTTCATGCATCCATCGAAGTTCAGACTGATTTCATCGAAAATGTCACACCTTTGTTTGGTGTTGGCCTGCATGGTGACATAAGAAAGATGTATATTACTGCCAACTACAAGTTCAATGGTGACCATTTTGTTGGTGTAACTGTTGGCCGTAAACTTTGGCAAAGATGAGTTTAAACTATTACTATTATCAAGATGCTGAAACAAGAAAGCAGATAGATGAACTGCTGCATCAGAATGCAATTTTGCAATCCAATCTTGGAATGGACAGCACACCAGAAGAAAGAAAATCAGCACATGATGAATGGATGGTTCTGGCCATGCAGATTCGTGACCTTGACAGCAAATTTTATCACGAAAGAATAATTGCACAGCATCAATGAGAAGCATTAAAGGTGAAATCGTCAACAAGTACATGGAGCATTGGTCACATTTGCCATCATTGTCTTTGGCGAAGCTCATATATAAGAGCAACAAATCAGCATTTGTTGACATTGAGAATGTTAGAAGCATCATAAGATACTATCGCGGCCAACATGGTGCCGCAATGCGCGAAAGCGTAAAAGACACAGAACACGTGACAACGGAAAAAGCACAACAGGCCAAAGCATTGGGCGTGGCAAATCCATTTGGACTTCCAGAAAGTGATGAAGCAGAATGGGAACCATTCGTTTTGCCGAAAGCTGCGACAAGAATCCTGCTGTTGTCAGACATCCATGTTCCATATCACAACATTGAAGCAGTCAGCAAGGCCATTGAATATGGCAAGCAGCAGAATGTCAATGCTATTGTTTTCAATGGTGACACAGTTGATTGCTATGCTTTATCAAGGTATGAAAGTGATCCAAGAAAGCGAAGATTTGGCGAAGAATTGGAAGCAACACGGCAGTTGCTGCAGGTGTTCCGGAATGAATTTGATGGTGTGCCATTCTATTTCAAACTTGGCAACCATGAAGAACGCTATGAAGCATATCTGCGAACTAAGGCACCAGAACTGATTGGCACAGCAAACTTCACGATGGACCAACTGCTGAAGTTTGGTGAACTTGGATGTGAATTGATACAGGACAAACGTGTGATAAAGGCAGGCAAGCTGTCCATCATGCATGGCCATGAATTTGGAAGGTCAGTCTTTTCACCTGTGAATCCTGCACGTGGCTATTATATGCGAGCAAAGGCATCTGTGATATGTGGGCATAACCATCAAACATCAGAGCATTCAGAATCTAATTTGGATGGCAAGGTAGTTACTACTTGGTCCACAGGGTGCCTGTCTGAACTGCATCCAGGCTATATGCCTGTGAACAAATGGAACCATGGATTCGCTGTGATTCGTGTTGATTCAAATGGTGACTTTGAAGTTGATAATTTGCGAATCATTAAGGGCAAAGTAAGGTGATTCAGACAATCGTTAATTTGCTGATAATTTCAATGATTCTGTTGTTGATACTTGTTTTTTTTACAATCATTTTGGCTGTGCTTGTTTGGAAAGTTAGCCAAAGGAACAAGGACATTCAAAGTGAAATTGATGCATACCATAGGACCTTGGTGAACACAGAAGAAATGTACCTGCACATCGTCAAAAATCAGTCAGATGATGATGACACGTGGCTTTCTGTGAATTAACTGTTAAAATTATTTAGTTGATTGTCAGCACGTTAGCATAAACGTGTGAAATTTCCTGTGCAGTTATTTGGAAGTAATTAACATTATTCCATATATTTGTTGAAACATTTTAAAACACAGAGAAATGAAGATTATCAATTGTATGAAAAGTGAAGCAGCAGCCATTGAACTGCTAAACAGCAACGGTTACGAACCATTCAAGAAGAAAGCTAATTGCCATTGCGAATGTGGCGAAACACAGGCCGTTTTGGCCTATTGTGATAACTATGAAAAAGCTGCATTGATTGGCATTTGTGATGTCTGTGGTGATGATGATGCCTTTTCTGAAGATGTAATTCAATTATAAACCATATAGAGAAAAGAAAAATGGAATTTAAATTTGAAACAACAATCGAATCAGCAGATGTGACAATCACATTTGACTATCAGCCAGAAGAATCAACGGTAATGTATTACTCTGATGGGTCAGGTTATCCTGGATGCTCGGCATCTATTGATAATTACGATGTCACTTTTGAAACCAAAAAGTTTAATTCAATCACTCACAGATGGGAAGTAGTTCAGCAAGATATCACAGACTTTGTGGAAGATATGGGTGTAGATATTGAAGAACTTTGCTTTGAACACATTGAAACATTAGCACAATGAACTACCTTGATTTGATAGAGTGCTACAAGGATGGCACAGATAACTTGACAGACACGGCTAAAGCAGTTGTGTTGGACATCATCACCAGAATTGATGGAATCAATCAGCTTGCAAAGGCTGATGTGATAATCTACGCAGACAGCCAAATAATTATTGAACGCCATGTGCTTGGTGACATCAGCAGATGGCTATCAGCGTATGATGCAGAATATAACTACCATGAAGGCATTCATGTGCCATCAGAACAACTGCCATTCTATTGGATGGCCATCACATCAGATGTGGCAATGTTGACTTTGAAAACTAAAACAGAAATCAATTAAAAATAAGTAAGCATGAAAAGTACAGAAAGAGAAACAATGAAAAGATTGGCAGACGAAAATGGCCTAACAGCAGACCATTTTTTCAAATCGCCACAGGGCTTTGTGATAATTACACGACAAGGCATTGAAAGGATTCAGCAGCATCGTGGCATCCGTGTCAAGTATGAAATGGTCCACATGACAGACGATTGCAAGCACGTGGTCATCAAGGCAATTGGTGAAATGACAAGTTCAGATGGTGAAATCATCACCATTGAAACTTATGGCGAATCTGCACCAGATAACACACGGCAAAAATATCCTGTGGCTATGGCCGAAAAGCGTTCT
>Ga0255049_10001218_pt1 | contig 14425 bp, 18 predicted proteins | sample JV7_2_3_MG_FD_183615 | JGI IMG/M metagenome (GOLD analysis project Ga0255049, IMG submission 183615) | Seawater microbial communities from Jervis Inlet, British Columbia, Canada - JV7_2_3 | ecosystem: Environmental > Aquatic > Marine > Inlet | place: Canada: British Columbia | collected 2016-10-06
CCGAGATTCGTCAAGCTCTGTCGCGCAGTTGGCTTTTCGTGGCGCCCAGCATTACCGCGCAAAGCGGCGACGCCGAGGGTCTCGGCATGGTGTTTCTCGAGGCCCAGGCCCTGCAAACGCCGGTCGTCAGTTTTCGCAGCGGCGGGCTCGTCGAGGCAGTCGAAGACGAGGTCACCGCGTTGCTCAGCGAAGAGAAGGACGTGGCGGGGCTGGCGGAAAATATCGCCAGCCTGCTGGGAAATTCCAGCCTGCGCCACAACATGGGTATGGCTGGGCGCAGACGTGTCGAAGAATCCTTCGATGTACGCAAACAATGCGTCAAACTGGAAACCATTTACACAAGTGTTCTTTCAAGATGATAATTACGTATTCAGTTAGTTTGTCAACGTTCACGGCAAGGCGCGTCTCGCCGGCAATGGCCAATCCCTTGCCAAGAGGCGCAACGCTGTCCGTGGACGTTGACAAGCTAACCCGTAGGGCGTCCCTGTGGTGTCCCGCAGCCGCGTTGCAGTGCTTGACAAGGACTACGGCCATTGCCTGCGCACCGCGCCTTGCTGCGAAACACCACAGGGACGCTGAATACGTAATTATCATCTTGAAAGAGCACTAGGCTAAGCTGATGTTTGCCTCGGTCATCTTCACCACCTATAACCATCCGAAATGGCTGGAAAAAACCCTGTGGGGGTTTTCCGCGCAATCCTTTCGCGACTTTGAAATCATCGTCGCCGACGATGGTTCCGGGGACGAGACGCGCGCCGTCATCGAATCGCTACAGGCGCAGATCGACATCCCGATTCGCCACCTCTGGCAGGAGGATGACGGCTTCCAGAAATGCCGCATCATGAACAAGGCAATTGTTGAAAGTCGAGGTGAGTACCTGATTTTTACCGATGGTGACTGCATCCCCCACCCCGACTTCGTCAGGAACCACGTCGAGCTGTCCGCCGAGAACACGTTGCTGTCGGGCGGCTATTTCAAACTTCCACTCGACGTATCGCGCGCGATTACCAAACAGGACATACTGGCGGGAAACAGCACTCGCCCTGGCTGGCTGCTCAGGCACGGTGTCACCTTTACGCCGAAGGTTTCAAAGCTGTTTTCACATCCGCTCGTGGGCGCGATCCTGGATGCCCTGACGATCACTCGCGCCACCTGGAACGGACACAGCTCATCCACCTGGAAAAAGCACGTTATCGCCACCAATGGTTTCGACGAGCGCATGCAGTACGGCGGCCAGGATCGCGAATTCGGCGAGCGCCTGGTGAACATGGGGATCAAGCCGCTCCAGGTTCGTTATCGCTGCAGTTGCGTGCACCTGGATCACGGCCGCGGATACGCGCGTCCCGAGTCCATCGCCAAAAACCGCGCCATTCGCAAGCACACCAGCGACTACAAGATCACGCGCACCGACTACGGCATCGAAAAGCCGGGCAAATCCGACCTGGAGTCCTCCTGAAGCATGTCAGCCGGGCAACTCAAACCATCCCAGATTGCGCAATTGCGCGCCCAGCTGGTGAGCCAGCAGCAGGAGCTCGCTGAATTGCTGAGCAATGCCGGCGAATCTACCGGTCCGGTGACGCTCGATCAGCAGTCGGTCGGCCGGGTGTCGCGCATCGATGCGATTCAACAACAGCAAATGGCGATCGCCAACCAGCAACAGGCGAGCGATATGCTGAAACGGATCGAACTCGCCCTGCGCCGCATCGACGACGGTGAATACGGTGACTGCCTGCAATGCGGCGAGCCGATCGCCCATGCGCGCCTGCAGGCGCAACCCTTCGCAAACCTGTGTATCGATTGCCAGTCGGCCCGCGAAGCAGGCCAGGTGTAACGGTTCAGGCGCCCGGTGGCTGTTTTCTGTAGGCTTCCTCCAGCTTCCTCGGGCTGCCTTCGTGTTGGCGCATGGTTTCGGCCGAGTAGTGGTGTAAGCGTCCGATAAAGCGTTGCCAACGCCGCCGGATCTTGCGGCGCGCGAGGAAACCGATGTTGTCGGGCCAATTGATCGCGCTATGGTTGCCGAGACCATCGATAACGACCAGGCGCGCCCGGCTCGGCGAAAGCTTTTGCAAGAGGATATTGTAACGTCCCATATCGACGCTGAAGACAATGCGATTTTCGAGGAGATAGCGCCGCAGTTCCTCGAGGTAGGGTAGAAATTCCGTCACCGGGTAACCCCGCTCGAAGTGCCACCACAGCGAGCGTGAAATGGCGCCATCGTAGTCAGCGATGCGATCGACCATGAAACCGCTGCCGAGGTTGGTTTGCACCTTGCCATGAAAGCGCGGGATATGTTCGAAATCATTCATTCCACGCCGATCCAGGTTCGCATAAAGCGCCAGTTCGCGCCGGGTTTGCTTGTCGCTGTCGCCTTTCTGGATCTTGACGACCTTGCTGTCGTCGTCGGGATGCTGGTAGCAGATCCGCTCCTGGCCGGCGCCGATCGGCTTACCGCTGATTAGTAATATGGCTGGGTTCATCGCGCGCAAAAGATATCACGATTCGGCGCGCCTCGCTGTACCGGTTTACCGCTTTGTAATATGCTCTGGCGATGCCACTCAGTGACCACGAAATTGAAACCTACCGGCGTGACGGGCTCGTCATCCCCGCGGATTACCGGGTCGCGCCGGAGACCCTCGCGCGCATCGATGAACTCTACCAGGCGTTGTTGAAAAACAACCGCGACAACCCTGATTTTTCACCCGATTTCATCCTCGGACCGCATCTCGACGCGAGCGGTAGCTACGGCATCAAGGGTGATCCGGAATGGCTCGAGTTTGCCAGTATTGCGGAGATTCTGGACATGGTCGAACAGTTGATCGGCCCTGATCTGATCCTCTGGGGCGTCACCATATTCGGTAAACCGGCGCGCGTCGGCAAAGCCACGCCCTGGCACCAGGACGGCGACTACTACCCGATCGAACCGCTCGAAACCCTCACCGTGTGGATTTCGCTGGATGGTTCGACCCCGCAACAGGGGTGCATGAAATTTATTCCCGGATCGCACCGGGATCATCGCATTTACGCGCACCATTTCGAACACCGCGACGACTACACCCTGGCGCAGGTGATCGACGACGACCAGGTTGATCTCAAGCAGGCGCGTGACATCGTGCTCGAAGCCGGGCAGATCTCGCTGCACGACGTGTACCTGGTGCACGCTTCCGACGCCAATCACTCGGATCGACGCCGCATGGGACTGGTCCTGCGTATCATGCCGGCAACCAGTTTTTACAACCATAACAGCGGTAAGATCAAGGAAGATGCCGGATCACCGCACGGCTATTCGAATCGCGCGCTGTTCCTGCTGCGCGGCGAGGACAAGCCGGGCCACAACGACTTTTCCCTGGGACACGAATGAAAACTATCGGCTTTATCGGCGTCGGTGAACTGGCGCTGTACACAATCCGCGGTGTCCGCCGCGGCGGCTATCGCGGCCCTGTGCTGTTGAGTCCACGCAATCGCGACAAGGCAGCCCTGCTCGCGGCGCAGTGCGATTGCGTGGTTCAGGCGGATAACCAGGCGGTGGTCGACAACAGCGACTGCGTCGTCATCGCGACCCGGCCCGCGGATTGCATGGCGACGCTGGCGGCGCTCGAATTTAAACCGGGCCAATTGCTGCTCAGCGTCGTTGCCGGCATCGAAGTCGAGCAATTGCAGACTGTCCTTCCCGACGGCACCGAAATCGCACGCGCGATGCCGGTCAGCAGCGCCGAGGCCGGCGCCAGCCCGACCCTGGTCTACCCGGATAACAAGTTCGTGCGCGAATTTTTCGACCATTGCGGCAATACCATCCCGGTCGATAACGAAGCCTATTTTACCCATGGCAGCGTGTTGGCCTGCATCTATTGCTGGTTTTTCACGCTCTTCGATACCCTCATCGAGGCGAACCAGGGGCCCGATTTACCGACGCCATTGAGCGCGGAGCTGGTCATGGGAATGGCGCGAGGCGCTGCCGAGCTCGCGCTTGCAAAGTCCGACACCACGCCCGCTGAAATTGCCGTGGGCATCGCCACCGAAGGCACCTTTTCCAAACTTGGGCTCGATCTGCTGCAACAAAACGCGGCCTTCGAACCCTGGCGCGAGGCCTGCGAACTCTTGCAAAAACAGCTGGCTGCGAGTAAACAGGAGTAATCCAGGCGAAGAATCGCAAGCTACCGGCGGCGTATGCAACGTTTAAAATTCACTCGTTGGCATGAAAAACAGCTCTACATGAGCTTCGCCTGGCTGCTAAGCTGCCTGATGTGCGGCTTCCTGTTCGTCACCATCGTCGAGTTTATCGGTGTTAATTTCTCCGGTATCTTTTCGATCCTGTCGATCCTCGCGCTCTACCTGATCGGTATCGCCATCATCGAATTGTTTCGGCGCTTCTGGATGCGTTTTTCGTTCGCACAATCCTGTGCCACGCAGGCCACCTGCACGTCCTGCGACAGTTACGGCGCATTCGAAGTTCGTGTCGGCGCCCGACCGATTTACGCGCGTTGCCAGAACTGCGACCATCAGTGGATTATCGGGCAATCGAAAAATCGGTGAGATATGCGGGTTAACATTTGACCTGCTTGCCGGGCTGGTTTTTAATGGCCTGATTCTGTCAGCGGTCGTATTTCATGTCTTCCAAGGATACCTGTATTTATCTCGGCCAGGCCCTCGCCGATTACGGCTTCAAGGATGGCCATCCTTTCGGGCCGCAACGCCACGACGCGTTTCAAACCGAGTTGTTGCGGCTTAATCTCGATAAGGAACTGGTCATTCAAACCCCGGTTGCCGCAAGCCGCGATCGCCTGCAGTTGTTTCACACCAGCGACTATATCGAAAAGGTTCGCGACTATTCAGTGAGCGGTCACGGGTACCTGGACGGCGGCGATACGCCGTCCTTCGTCGGCATGTTCGAAGCCGCGAGCCACGTCGCCGGTTCGGTTACCGATGCCATCGATCGCATCATGAAAGGTGAATTTCGGCGTGCATTTTCACCGATTGCCGGTTTGCACCACGCGCGCCGTCACGTCGCCGCGGGCTTTTGCGTTTTCAACGACTGCGGCATCGCCATCGAGTACCTGCGCGCGCAGTACGGCATTCGGCGCGTCGCCTACATCGATATCGACGCGCATCACGGGGACGGCGTGTTTTACAGTTTCGAAGACGATCCCGATCTGTTGTTTGCCGACATCCACCAGGACGGCCGCACGCTTTACCCCGGCACCGGGTTTGTCGATGAAACCGGTAGCGGAGACGCCGAAGGCACCAAGCTGAATATTCCGGTTCCACCCTTTTCCGACGATGCCGTGTTCCAGGAAGTATGGCCGCTGGTGGAAAACTACCTGCGTGAAAACGAACCCGAGTTTATCCTGCTGCAATGCGGCGCCGATAGCATCAAGGGCGACCCGATCACGAACATGGAATTCAGTCCAGCCTCGCATGCCCATGCCGCTGCCAGGCTACGCAAGATCGCCGATGACTGCTGCCAGGGGCGCATGCTCGCCATGGGTGGCGGCGGTTACAACCATGAAAATATTGCGCAGGGCTGGACCGCGGTCGTCGATGCGATGGTAAAAAACTAGCTCTGCAACGCGCCGTTACAGTTACTCCCAGCGGACAGCGCTCTCGTCCGCAATCGCGGCCTGCAGCAATTCAAGCAACGGCAGCGCACGCGTGTGCAGGCTGGTGCTAGGTTGATCCTCGTCTTCCGCGCCCGCCGCCTGCAGTTGATGCGGCACAGTGCTGAGCCTCTGCTCGAGATTATCCAGCGCCTGCGCGACATCCGCGGCGCTTATCGCACCCGGCACGGAGCTGCCGAAAGCCATCATCTCGAGCATTTTCAGACCGACATCGCCGAACATGGTGATGTTGGCGTAAGCGCGACTCTTGAAGGTGATCAGCATGGCTCTCGGGAAGGCGGACTCTGGCGCTACTCGCAGATGAAATGGATAATGTTGGGATCGTTGGGGTCAACTTTTTTACCGAGACTGATGTAGCCCGAGTCAAACATCGCAAATTCTTCACGGCGTAGAAATATGACCTGGCCACCGGTCGTCCTGACAAAGGTCCCATTGGTGCTCTGATCGCTGACGATGAACTTGCCGCGGCGATGTTCGATCTTGGAGTGATGCCGTGAGATCAGGTCTCCCTTGACAATCAGATCGCAGTCCTTGCCGCGCCCAAGAATATAAGACGAGGTATCGACCGGGATCGGGTGAGTTATGTTTTCGTAGGTCAGGATCAGCCTTTTGGCCTGCGTATTTTGCCCCGGATTGGTGAAACTGCCGGCGGTCGCCATGTTGGTGATATCGCCCTCCGCTTCCCAGGCAAACAGGTATACATCGAGATGATCGTGTTTACCCTTGACCCGAAAACGATCATAAGGACGCATATTGTTGGAAAGATCGACGCTCTTCAGCATGAACGCGATTTCCTGGGTGCAGAGAATCTGGCGCGCCTTGGCCATGCCGACAATTCGCGCCGCAACGTTCACGGTATCGCCAAAAATATCATCTTTTTCAAGAATGGCGCTACCGTACTGCATGCCGATGCGAATCGAAACACCGATTGTCTCCGGGGAGCGATCATCTTCCATCGCCTCCTGAATTACCTTTGCCGCGGTGACCGCCTGATCGATATCGGTGAAATAGACCAGGATTTCGTCGCCAATGGTCTTCACTAACTTGCCATTGTGACGCCGCGAAATAGAAATCAACGCGTTCAATGCCTTGGAGATTCGCTCCCTGGCGAGATCGTCACCCATGTTTTCGTACATGGCCGTGCTGCCTGCCACATCGGCAAACATCACCACGCAATTGATCGTTTTTCGCGTCACTAAAAAGTTTCCTTCACGCTAAGCTGGCTGGGTTGTCGGGACTCAGGCGAAAAAGTTTCCAGTCAACGCGAAGAGCCGCAACGGCAAACTGATCTGGGAACCTTTCTAAAACCGGGTCAAGTTTATCATGTCTGCCCCGGTTTTCCTTACGCTTATATAGCATGTTACTGAAAAATAAAAAGATTTACGCTTCGCCTTTTGCCGAAATATAGCCGATTGCACGCTCGATGCGGGCGATACTGCGCTCCTTTCCAAGCAGCTCGACGGTCTGGTCGATCGGTGGCGAAAACGAGCCGCCGGTAACGGCAACGCGCAGGGGCTGGCCCACCTTGCCCATGCCGACCTCCAGCTCGACGGTAACGGCTTCGATCACCGTGTGAATTGCCGCCACGTCCCAGTTTTCGAGCGCCCGCAAGCCTTCCAGCAAGCGCTGCAATGGCGCTAGCGCCGCAGGTCTGAGAACCTTTGCGGCCGCCTTTTCGTCATAGTTGGAAAAATCCTGGAAACAATACAGGATGCTATCCACCAGTTGGTTGACCGTCGATACGCGCTGACGGTACAAATCAACTACCGTGGTGAAATCGAGCGCTTCGTCGTAGGCAAGACCGAGTCGGTCGAGCCGCTGTTTAACCAGGCCAATAATATTGGCCAACGGTTCGTTCATCAAGTATTGCTGGTTGATCCAGTTGAGCTTTTCCGTGTTGAAGGACGAGGCCGATTTATTGAGCCCGTCGAGCGAAAATAACTCGACCATCTGGTCACGCGTGAATATTTCCTGATCGCCGTGAGACCAGCCCAGGCGCACCAGGTAGTTGAGCATGGCCTCGGGCAGATAACCGGCTTCGAAATACTCCATCACGCCGACCGCGCCATGGCGCTTTGACAGGCGTTTGCCGTCGTCGCCCAGTATCATCGGCACATGCGCGTACTCGGGCACCTCGGCGCCGAGCGCATGCAGGATATTCACCTGCCTGGGCGTATTGTTTACGTGATCATCGCCGCGCAGTACATGAGTAATTTCCATATCCATGTCATCCACGACAACCGACAGGTTATAGGTCGGGCTGCCGTCACTGCGCGCTATGATCAAGTCGTCGAGTTCCTGGTTGCTAACGCTGACTTCACCCTTGACGTGGTCTTTGAAGTTGACCACGCCCTGCTGCGGATTGCGGAAGCGCACAACCATGGCTACGCCCTCCTCGGGTTGCAGGTCCAGGTCGCGGCAGCAACCGTCGTAGCGCGGCTTTTGCTTGTCGGCCATTTGCCGTTCGCGCAGTTCCTCCAGGCGCTGCTTCGAGCACTGGCAGTAGTAGGCGTGACCCTTCTTCACCAGTTGGCCGATGACTTCGCGGTAGCGATCAAAACGCTGCGTCTGGTAGTAAGGGCCTTCATCGTAATCGAGGCCCAGCCAGTCCATCGCATCGAGAATCGCCTGCACCGATTCCGGCGTCGACCTTTCGCGGTCGGTGTCTTCGATACGAAGTACCAACTTGCCATTCGTTTTTTTGCTGTACAGCCAGCAGAACAACGCGGTTCGTGCACCACCAACGTGCAGCACTCCGGTCGGACTCGGGGCAAATCGGGTTTTAATCATGGATACCGAACGAGCATTGAGAAGCGCCGTATTCTACCGGAATAATGCCCTTCAGGCCTGTAAATAATTGGCTTTAGTAACCCTTACTGATCTCGAGTACTGACCCTGCCTGTTCGATCCGGGTATGGCGCAGAAATGAGTTTCCGAGCAGCACTTCGCTGGGATGGTCACCGGCAATAACGGTGGCGCTGACTTTGTTCAGCTTGATGCCGCCGACTTTGACCGTGTCGAGATTGACCAGCCAGGCCTGTACCACCCCGGAGGCGGTTTGCGCGCGCGAGAGGACGCCCTTTTTGTAGTCGATGTTGAGACTCTTAGCCTTGCGCCCGCTCATGGTGACATGGGTTGCGCCGGTATCGACCAGGAAGTTGGTGGACTTACCATTGATAGTGCCTTTGGTGTAGTACATTCCGCGCGCATCGGGGACTATGCGCAGCCTGATTTTTTCGCGTTTCTTGAAATTTCCGGCAATCGACTGGCTCAGCTCGAGTTCCATGGTCTCGTCCTCGATCACCACGACCGCACCCCGCCCCGATGCGGATTGCAGGAAAACGCCGGAGAATGTCTCGCCCTTGCTGACGACCTTCTGCTGGCCATCAACCTCGAGCAGCGCCTTATCGGTGAACAGCGCAATCACCCTGACCGTGGTCGCATCCACCGCCGTGCTCGCCACAATCAGCAATAAAGCTAATCCCAGCACAGGTTGCAGCCGTCTCACTCGAGTGCCACCAATCGCATGGCCAGGTGCAGGCAGGCAAGCGCGTAGACGCCCGCGAGCACATCATCGAGCATGATGCCGAATCCACCTTTCACTCTCTTGTCTGCTATTTTCACTGGCCAGGGCTTCACAATGTCGAATAGTCTAAATAGCACAAATCCAGCCAGAATCCATTGCCAGGTGGCGGGTACTGCGATCATCGTGATCCAGAATCCGACGAATTCATCCCAGACGATGCCGCCGTGATCATGAACGCCGAGCGCCGCACTGGTGTAGCCGCACAGGAATACACCAACACAGAATCCGAGCACGATTGCCAGCAGGTACCAGGGTAAGGGCACAGACGCCAGTAACAAATAGGGTGGAATCGCCAGCAGGGTTCCGCAGGTGCCGGGCGCCACCGGAGACAGCCCCGACCCGAAGCCGAGCGATAGCAGGTGCAGGGGGTTGCGCAGCAACGCTGGTGGTATTTTATCCAAAATGACGATATCCCTGTGCCTGCGAAAGGTCAGTGATCTGTTCACCGATTTGCAGATCAAACCCCGAGCCGGTTATTTCACCGATGGTACTCAAACGGCAGTGCGGGTGCAGGCGGTTCCAGTTCTCGATTTCAGCCCGGTACTTCGTCGGCAGGGTACAACAAATCTCGTAATCATCGCCCGCGCCGAGCGCAAGCGGGTACAGGTCCTGATGCTCGATCCAGGGCATGACCGGTAGCGCATCACGATTGATGCGCGCACCGCAGTGACTGGCCTTCAGTATATGCGCCAGGTCGCCCTGCAAGCCGTCGGAGATATCGATGGCAGCGCTCGCGAAACGGCGCAGGAAATCGCTCAATTCGAGCCTCGGCCGGGGCCGGTTCAAGGCCCGCAGGCAGTCGGCGCGGAGTGCTTCGGGCAGGTCGATACGCCCCTGCAAATGCGCCAGCCCGAGCCCGGCGGCGCCGAGTTCTCCCGACACCAGGATCAGCTCACCGGGGCTGGCCCCGGCGCGGCTAACGAATTCACCTGACGGCACCAGTCCGGCAACCTGTATCGAAATCGACAAGGGCCCGTGACAGGTATCGCCACCGATCAGTTGCAGTTCGAATGCCGCGGCGGTCTCCCGCAGACCATCGGCAAATGCTTCGAGCCACGACGGGTCGGTGTGCGGCAAACTCAAGGACAGCAGAAACCAGTTCGGCGTGGCGGCCATCGCCGCCAGGTCGCTGAGGTTGACCGCAAGCGCCTTGTAGGCGATATCGGCCGGACTGGTATCGAGCGGAAAATGGACGCCGGCGATCAGGGTGTCCATGCTGACCACCTGCTGAAAACCGACGGGTACCTCGACAACTGCAGCGTCATCGCCGATACCCAGCACCGTGCTCGCGGCCGGCTTTCCTATAGCGGAGAAATACTGCTGAATGATCGCAAACTCGTTCTGCGCCATTGTTGCTCCTGGTAAATGATTTACCTGGCTACTTCGAGTTTACGCAACTCTTCGCAGAGGGGGTCGAGCACACCATTGATAAACTTGTGGCTGTCGTCGGCGCCGTAGGTCCTGGCAAGATTGACCGCTTCGTTGATCACAACCTTGTAGGGAATCTCCAGGTGATGCTCCAGTTCGTAGGTTGCGATGCGCAATATGTTGGTTTCGATCGGGTCGAGATGATCGACAAAGTTGGTGACGTACTTGCGGTAGCGCTCGTCGAGTGCTTCCACCTGCGACGGTATCTTGTACAACAGTTCCAGGAAATACGCTTCGTCGCCCGCGGCGATGCCCTGCTCCTGTTGATAATGGTCTCTTATCCAGTCCAGCTCTTCGCCGGACAATTGCCACTGGTAGAGGGCCTGCATCGCCTTGTCGCGAGCATGCCGCCGTTTCTTGATAAAGCGCGCCTTGTCATTCACGGATAGCCCGGGTTTACCCGATCTTGCGCAACAGGCTGATCATTTCCATCGCACTCATGGCGGCGTCGGCGCCCTTGTTGCCTGCCTTGGTTCCAGCGCGTTCGATGGCCTGTTCGATGGTATCCGTGGTCAGGATAGCGTTGATCACCGGCAGTGAATGCGACAATGACAGGGATGCCAGCGCCTTGGCGCTTTCGCCCGCGACGATATCGAAATGCGGGGTCGAACCGCGGATTACCGCACCCAGCGCAATCACCGCATCGTGCTTGCCGCTGGCCGCAAAGGTCTGCACAGCGAGTGGAATTTCGAGCGCCCCGGGTACGTGGCTGACGGTTATATCAGCGGCGTTGATTCCCGCACGCCGCAAGGTATCGAGCGCCGCGCTCAGCAGACTTTCGACGATGAAACCGTTGAACCTGCCGACAACGATAGCGATTTTGGCGTCACTGACGACCAGGTCGCCATCGATGTGCTTGCTGTCTGCCATCGTGTTAACCCTCTTCCGTATAATAATCGACTACTTCGAGACCGAAGCCGGCGAGCCCGTGAAAAACTTTGGGCGCACTCAACAGCCTCATCTTGCCCACCCCGAGATCGGCCAGTATCTGCGCGCCGATACCGTAAGTGCGCTGATCATGGCCATGATCCACCGAGCCGTGCCCGAGCAGCATCGATTCCACCAGGTTGACCATGTCCTTGGGTGTTTCCGCCTGGCGCAGGAATACGATAACACCTTCGTCGGCATTGCTGATCGTTTCCATGACATCGCGTAGCGGCCAGCCTCGTCCATGCGTTCCAGCAAGCGAATCGACTAGCGTATTTTGCACATGCACGCGCACCAGCACTGGCTTCTCCGGGTCGATCTCGCCCTTGACGAGGGCCAGGTGCAATTCCTGCGCGGTGCTGTCTTCGTAGGCATAGAGCTGGAAATCGCCGTAATCGGTCGGGAATCGCGTCTCAACGATACGCTCGACGGTGTGTTCATTTTCGATACGGTAACGTATCAGGTCTTCGATGGTACCGATTTTCAAATCATGCACCGCGGCAAATTTCTCCAGATCCTTGCGCCGCGCCATGGAACCGTCGTCGTTGAGTATTTCGACGATGACCGCGGCGGGCTCGAAACCGGCAAGCCGCGCCAGGTCACAGCCCGCTTCCGTGTGGCCCGCGCGAAACAATACGCCGCCCTTGCGCGCCATGACCGGAAACACGTGCCCCGGTTGCACGACGCTGCCCGGGGTGGCGTCGGGCTTGATCGCGGCCCGTATTGTAGTGGCGCGATCGGCGGCCGAGATTCCGGTCGTAACACCCTCGGCGGCTTCGATCGAAACCGTAAAATTGGTTTCCAGGACCTCGCGGTTATCGCCGACCATGAGCGGCAGGCGTAACTGCTTGCAACGTTTCTCGGACAGTGTCAGGCAGATCAGGCCGCGGCCATACTTGGCCATGAAGTTGACGTGGTCGGCGTTTACCGCCTCGGCCGCCATCAGCAGGTCGCCTTCGTTCTCACGGTCCTCATCATCCATGATGACGACCATCTTTCCGGCCCTGATGTCATCGATTATTTCCTGGGTTGAATTCAATTTCATGTCAAATTTAACTGGCTTATTCATGGTTGATAAATCCTGATTTTATCAGGGTTTCGACGAGCTGCTGGTTTTCAGCCGCAGTGTTGTCGGCCCTGCCCTGCAACAGGCGCTCGAGGTAGCGGGCAATGATATCGACCTCGATATTAACCCGCGAACCGACCTGATAGTATTGAAAAACGGTTTTCTGCTGGGTATGCGGCACTATATTAACATCAAACCGGTTTGCTTCGACGCTGTTAACGGTAAGACTGGTGCCATCCACCGTCACCGATCCCTTGACCGCGATATAGTGCTGGATGGAGGGTTCCACTTCAAATCGGTAACGGATCGAGCGTGCTTCGGCCTTCATTTCGACCAGGGTCGCGAGTCCGTCGACGTGCCCACTCACCAGGTGCCCGCCGAGAGCGGTACTCAGGGTCAACGCGGTTTCGAGATTAACCGGGCTGCCGACGGCCAGTTGTCCGAGACTGGTCTTCTCCATGGTTTCGACGGAAACGTCGGCGACGAAGGATTGCCCGGAGAGTTCAACCGCGGTCAGGCAGGCTCCATTGACGGCGATACTATCGCCGATCCGTACCTGCGTCATGTCGAGATCACCGCAGGTGATGGTGAGCCTGATATCGCCATCGCTGGGTTCGCTATGCTCGATCTTGCCGAGCGCCTGGATGATTCCGGTAAACATCAGCCTGCCTCCAGGCTGTAATGGGTCATCGGCAATGCGCTGCTGCTGTCGAAACAGGCACCCGCCTCGATTCCGGCGCGCGCGATGGCTTCGGCGTCATCGAGCAGGTCATAGGCCACCCGCATCGCACCGAGCGCGAATTCGGCGCCCGATCCCACGGCCCAGAATCGACTGTACTGGTCGACCTCGCGCAACGAGTAGAGCCCGAAGATGCCATTCTGATTGATGATCAATGCGTCCACTCGTGATGATTCGTAGCTGTCTTCCTCTCCCTCCTTGCTATTGAGAAAGTACTCCTCTTTCAGGACTGGATGTACCTGCCGCATCGATTCGAAGATGCTGAAGCGGGTCGAAAAATCGATTTTATCGCCGTGTTTTTCGAACAGACCCTGCATTACCAGGTGATGGGCCGCGCTACCGACAATGCCGATGTAGCCGCGCTCCGCGAATTGCAGGATCTTGTCGTAATCGGTAACAAACTCGGCTGGCTGCCGGGTATCGCCAAAGCTGGTCAGGCTGTCTGCCGCGATACACGCGATGTTGTTTTTCAAAACGGCAACAATGGTAGACATTTTTAATTCCTAATCAACTCTCAAGGTGAGGCGGAGATCTTCGCCAACCTGGCGAACATCACGAATGCTGCAGTTTTTACGCTGTTCCATGTCGGTTATTTCACCGAGGTCGAATCCGCCCCTGGCCTCACTGCCGAGCAAATGAGGCGCCAGGTACAACACGATCTGGTCGGCCAGGCGCTGGCTCAGCAAGGCGCCCGCCAGGCGTTGCCCGCATTCGCTGTGCACGTCGTTAATACCCCGCTGGGCCAGATCCTGCAGCATCGAGGTCAGGCAGACCTGCCCCGACGGGTCGGCTTCGAGCCTGATCACCGTGGCACCGCGCGCGGCCAGACGTTCCTGCCGCTCCGCATCCTCGCTCAGGGTATAGATCAGGATTTCGCCAGCGATATCGAACAGCTTTTCGCTGCCGCTCAGACGCAATCTCGAATCCACCAGCACGCGCGTCGGTTGGCGCAGTTCGAAAATCTGTTTCAGGTCCTGCCGCGACAGGCGCATGTTCAACGACGGGTCATCATCCAGCACCGTCTGCGCGCTACTCAGAATAGCGCCTGCCCCGGCGCGTAGAAACTG
>Ga0255049_10001219_pt1 | contig 14425 bp, 15 predicted proteins | sample JV7_2_3_MG_FD_183615 | JGI IMG/M metagenome (GOLD analysis project Ga0255049, IMG submission 183615) | Seawater microbial communities from Jervis Inlet, British Columbia, Canada - JV7_2_3 | ecosystem: Environmental > Aquatic > Marine > Inlet | place: Canada: British Columbia | collected 2016-10-06
ACTGGAGCTCGGGTTGTTCGCGGCCGGGTGGAATGAAGTCATCATTCCGCTCGACGCCAACTGCTGGTTCAAGAACTTTGCGCTCGGCGCGGCGTCAGATGACTTCGACGTCGAGGTCGAGTGGACCGGGTGGACCTCGGGCGACTTGCTCATCGACGACGTGATCTTTTGCGAGTTGACGCCGCACGACGGGACGTGGTGGGTGGCTCGGATGAACGACGCATCTCCGACGCCTTGGGTTGTCGACGACGAGTTGGCCTTCACCGACACGCAAGTCGACGACCAAGCCGGCAAGATCAACTACAACCTTTGGCGTGCTGGACTCGGCTACTTGCCGCACGACACGCTGCTCTCGGGCAACATCACCTTCGCGGACCCGTAGGCCATGACAGCAGCAGAAGACCTCTGGGAAGCCGTCAAGGTTTCCTACGACTCGAAGCAGCTCATCACGCTGACGAACATCCATCAGCGGAACCAGACTGCGATCGACGAGACCGTCGGCGACGATGCGGCGCAAGGCGTCATCAACCTGTGGATCGCCTACGCCCAGACGGCCTACGTCGAGACGGATCTGCTACACGTCGAGGTCGGCAAGCGTGCGGTTATCGCCCTGCTCTGGGAGCGCGGCGGTGTGTCCGTCTCGATCGCTCGCGAGGAGTGGACCGAGGTCTTCACCGACGGCGTCATCGAGCGCCTCAAGAACACCGGGCCGCGCGCTCGCATGAGCCCAGCGTCCAACTCCAACGTCGTGCAGCACTCGGGGCTTCTCGCCGACGGAACGAAACCAGAACCTTGGGCAGACCGTCGCGCGCTACCGACCGGCCTCATGCCTCTGAGACGTAGCTCGCGAGACGCATGAATGGCAAAGGACTTCGACCAGGGTGCCAAGATGCGCCGCTGGAAAACGAACCTGGAGAGGCCTGAGAAGGCCCTCAAGCAAGTCGGCATCATGATGGTCGCCGAGTCGCGCGGCGCGTTCAAGAAACAACGCTTCGGCAACAACCGCTGGAAGAAGCGCACGGTCCCCAACGTCTACGGGATCATCTCGGACTTTCACAGCGGCAAGAAGACGCCGCCCAAGCGCCGCTTCGACGATCGGCCCGTGATGCGAGACATCGGGTTGCTCATGCGCTCGATCACTTACGCCGTCCACGGCGACACGGTGACCGTTGGCACCGTCGTTCACTACGCCGACGTGCTACACGACGGCGGCGCGATCCGATCCAAGACCATCAACAAGCTCGTCCGCCGGCTGCTCCACGAGTGGTTGAAGGGACGAGGGCGGAAGTGGAAAGGTGAGCTGGGCTTCTTGCTCAACGAGAAGTTCAAGGACGCCGAGCTTGAGGGCGTAGTCGAGGCGCGGCCGTTCGTCGGCATCACCACTCGCACTCTCGTCAACGCTCGCAAGATCATTGGCACGCGCATCATGGAGGTCGCGTAATGGGCAACCCGCTAACACACCGCATCATGCGAAGCTCGGGTCGGTTGATCCTCACGCCGACCGACGAGACCAACGCCGACGGCAAGTGGGGCGGCACCGTCCTCGGCGCAACCGAGGCGTTCTCTATCCAGTCGCTCGGCGAGCAATACGAGATCGAGGGCGAAGGCATCGGCCGACCTACCGACGTCCTCGAAGCCGACCGTCGTTACGCCTGCGGTTGCGCGTTGCGATCGTGGGACGACGACGCGGTCACCGCGTTGCTGACCGACGGCGATGCGCTCGCCGGCTCGGTCACCGGGCGGATGATGTGGACCGGACCCGGCACGTCCGTCACGCCCGGCGAGTCCGCGCTTGGCCGGGCGGTGTCACTGCTCTGGGCACCCGACGACTACCACCACCTACCCGGCGCGTTCGTCTGGAACGCCATCCCCCAGGTCTCGCCCGGCTTCGAAATCCAGTTCGGCAAAGCCATCGAGACGATCATCCCATTCGCAGCTCGCGCGTTCTCCAACGCGGTCGGCCAAGCCGTCCAGATCGCGATGGTCCGCGACATGACCTTTCCCTAGAATCACGATGTGGCCCTTCAAAAAAGCACCCAGAGTCGGCACGCTGTCCAACGTCGCGTTCGCGCGTTGGCTTCGGGCCGGGTCTCCGCAACCGCTGGTCGAGTTCCTCACCTACGGCGAGGACGAGCAGGAAACCCTCGCCACGATCGGCGACGACCACGCCGATGATGCGGCCTCGACCAACGCCGAGGCGCTCGGCGAGATCATCCAGGCGATCGTCGCCGGCCTCATGGACCCGGCGGCCGCCCCGGTCGCCGAGGCTGCGGGCGACGAGGGCGACTTCGCGGCTGATTTGGCCCTTGGGGCGCTCGGCGCTCAGGGGCCTCAGATTCGCTCAGGAGCGAAGCCCGGCCCGAGACCTCTGACGATGGGCGGCGTCACGGAACGTCGATCTCAGCGCATCAAGGTCGATCAGGACGACGCTGACGCCCCGAAACGCCTTCTCGGTCTCCTGCCCGACTCGATGAGGCCGCCCAAGGCCCCGCCCGAGGACCCGCCCGAGGCGGTCGAGGAGGCCGCAGGATGAACGGCGCGCAGCTCGCACAGCAGCTCAAGTTCGAACTTGAGACGGTCGTCTGGAACGTCCCAGGTGGCACCGTCGTCTTCGGCGACGACGCGGTGCGCGTCGTCCAGGGTGAGCCGTCCGAGGACCAACTGCCCGGCGTCTACCCGTGCGCGCTCGTCGTCATCGGCTCGGGCAACGGCGACCCCTGGGACTCCAACATCATCAACCAGTCCGTTACGGTCATCTGTGTCGCGGCCGTCGCCGGCGATCCGATGGGAGAGAACGCCGTCATCGGTGGGTCTACCGACGACCTCACCAAGAGCTACGGCCGTGGGTCGTCCGAGATCACCGAGCGCGCACGCTACGCGGTCCGCAACTTGACCGGGGCCGACGGTTGCTCGTTGCTCGTCGGGTCCGTCGACGTTGGCACGCCCAAGAATATCAAGGGGCTCCAGTGCGTGTCCGAGGAGTTCGAAGTTCAGGCGGTTTGCACGAGCGACGCCCACTACACCGCGCCGGTCGAGTTCGCCTACGCCGGCTCGACCTGGACGTGGATTGGGGCCGACATGTGTCGCGGCCGCTTCGACTTCGTCGAGTATGACCTCGTCTGGAAGACGGGCGCGACCGCGCCGACGGACCCGGCCGACGGCACCAGTGCCGGAACGGTCAGCGGTGCCGAGACGATCACCGGCGTCGCAGCTCTCGCCGGCAAGACCTACTGCATCTTCGCCGTCTACAACTCGCGCAAGAACGGACTCTTCGAGGGCGCGTCGCAACCAGAGGACGGGAGCACCCTGGCGACATGATGCACGCCGGCGACGACATGACGATGCGCGTGCGCTTGAAGCACGACACCCCGCAGCGCGAGCGCGCGGCCGAGGAACGTCGCTCGCGTCAGACCGAGGGCAAGCAACGCAAGGCTCGCCGCCGCATCCGCAAGTCGCGGGCGATCCGCCAAGAGGCCGCGCGCCGAATGCGGAAGCGACGGTCGAAGGCCAAGTCGTCGAACCTCAAACACCTCAAGAAGCTCAAGTATGCCAAGCGGGGCTCGCGCGCCATCCCGATCCTCGGCTGGGCGATGCTCGCGAACGACGCGGCCCTGCTCTACCACGAGTTCGGCCGCCGGATCTCGGGCGGCATGTCGGCGCGCCTCGTCCAGACGCACGACGACCAGCTCGTCTACGGCGACATGCTCCCCCAGGCCGCGTCGGCCGCCGCCGCGATCGACTACGTGGAGAGCGACATCGACATCCTCCGCACGACCGGCGAGCGCGGCAAGATGTCGGGCACGGTCACGGCCAACGTCGCGATCATCAGGAGGCTCGCCTACGAGCGCGCGGTCGGCGCGGACATGATCCGCCGCGACCAGCATTTCGATTCGGCCGACTCGCTGCTCGACAAGATCATCATGCAAGCCGAGCGCGCCGAGCTGAAATCAATGGCCGACCGGACCGCGCACCTCATCCGCCAGCGCGGCGGTAGGGGGATCAAGTAATGGCGAAGGGCGCAGTCACCAAGCTCAAGCTCGACACCGACCAAGCGCACCGCGACTTGAAGGAGTTGGCGCGCGAGGGCGAGGCGACGACCGGACGCATCAATCGCAAGGCCGGCGGTCGAGGTAGCGGCGGCTCGGCGTTCGGTAAGGGCTTCGGTGCCGGCGCGGGCTTCGCGCTCGGCAAGAAGATCGCCGGCTCGGTCGGCTTCTTCTCGTCCATCGGCGACATCGCCAGCGACGCGCTCTCGGGCATCCAGGCCGACGTCGACTACAGCCTCGGCGCTCAACTCTCGCGCGCCAAGAAGGGCGCACGCGACGAGACCGTTAGCGAGATGGCGTTCGCGACCTACCACGCAGGCAACACCGACGCGGCCAAGCAGTTCTATAACAACATCCTCCGCAACCAACACAAGCCCGAGCAGGAAGGCGCGGCCAAGATCATGCAGGCGATCGGCGGCGCGCGTGGACTCGACGACGATCTCAAGACGCCGTTCGACAATTTCGTCGAAAAAATTATAGCGCACCATAAGTCGATGCTCCAACAACTACTGGAGGCGCTCGGTGGGTGAGACGATTGAGGTCAAGCTCAGTCTCATAACCCAGCACGCCAAGCGCGCGTTGTCTCGGTTGCGCCAGGACCGCAAGAAGACGCGGATGACCGCGCGCTCGCGCATCCAGACCGCAGCGCGCGCCCGCACGAAGAAGCTGCTCGGCGCGGCCGCCGGCTACGCATCGGTGTCGCGGGTGACGAGCAAGCTGCGCGCTGGCTCGGCTCCAGTCGACCCGTGGGAGCAGGCGCTCGTCCCGTTGGTCGCACAAGTCCAAGCGGCCGTCGACGAGAAGGTTGGATTCAGTGCCAAGGCGCGACGCTCGGCGCGCAACGACACCGTCGCCGCGCTCGGCCTGAGCGTCGGTCTCGGCACGAGCGTCACGCACGCCAAGGAATTCTTCGAGGTCCGCAACCGCGTCCGCCAGAAGGAGGAGAAAGGCCGCAACGTCGTTCGCCAAGCCATCAAGGGTCCATCGCTCGACGAGCTGGTGATCGCAGCGACCAAGGGCTACTTCGAGTTGTCCGGTCGCGCGTGGGCCTACTTTTGGAATAGCATCTTCGGGTAGAAACCATGTCGCTAAACAGCCAAGTCACGATCACCTGGGCCGGCACCGCATACGGCGGGGCCTCGGCGTCGAAGCAGATCGACGGGGCCTACGTGATGGACCGCGCCTACGATCACATGCGGCTGACGTTCAACGTCATCCTCGTCGGCGCGACGGCGGCCGCGCGCCAGACGCTCGCCGAGGCGTTGGAAGTGAACTTCTCGAAGCGCGACGAGGACCTGACCGTCAACGTCGGCGGGACGTCCTTCACCTTCACCGCCGGCACGGACTACCACAACCCGACGTCGAGCTGCACCAAGACCGGCCAGTCCATGACGGACCGAGGCGCGAGCGTCGCTTACACATGCGTCGTCGAGGCCAACATGCCATCGACGAATCCCGGCACCGGCCTCGTGTCACTGGAGCCGACGGTCGATTACGAAGTCGGCCGCCGTGCCCTCGCGACGCTCGCGGGTGTCTACACGCGCCTGTCGCCTGCGCTCAGTGCCAGCGACAACTACCTCGACGTGGGCGGTGCCGACGCCGAGGCCACGACGTTCCTCGACAGCCTCGGCACGCCGCCGACATCGAGCATGGAGTTGGTCGACGAGCAATACACCTACGACCGGCTCGACAACATCTGCCAGTGGACGCGGCAGTGGCAAGAGATCCTGTTCAACCAAGTCCAGGGCACGCTCGACTCCACCAAGATCCGCGACCACCGCGTCACGTTCACCGAGACGACGCAGCACCCGGGCGACGGCAAGGAAGGCATCACCCGGCTACGCCGCGTCGTCGGGACCTACGACTGCGCGCTCGACGTCCGCGTCGCGACCGACGTGAAGGCGACCTTCGAGTCGGACGTGCTGCCGCACATCAAGGCGCATTTCACGTCGACGTTCTCGCCGTCCGAGTGGTGCGTCGAGGACCACCGCCACAGCTACGACGAGACCGCGAAGCGCATGTCGGTCTCCATCCAATTCCTCTTCGTCCCAAGCGACTCGGGCTCGCAGATCATCGAGATCCGGCAGAACTCATCCTACAAGGAGCTGCGGACGCTCGACGAGACGCCGGTCCACGGCGGCGGCGAGTTCGAGAAATACATCGACGTCGGTTGGGCGTCCGTCGAGCGCGTCACGCAACGAGTCGTCACGGCCGTCGGCGACATGGAGCCCGTCCGACGTCTCGGCAGGACGCCGCCGCCCGGTCTCATCCGACCGCTCAAGTTCCGAGGCAAAGAGCAGCCCAACTACAAGGTCCCCGACACGGGCTGGGTCGTCGTCAACAACATCTCGCAAGTCGAGGACATGTGGATAGGCAACCCCAACGAGAACCAGATCAAGACCTCCATCCTCACCGAGACGATGGTCGAGCGGTTCTATGAGAAGCCTGGAGGCACGACGCGATGACCGATCTGCATCGGCCCAAGGTCACGCTTGGCGGCGTCGCGCTCGCCGCTACGTCTTCGATCGCGTGGAGGTTCCAGGCCGGCGTCCAGCCCTACGTGACGACCATGTCGGTCTACCACAAGGACTGGGAGAAGCTCAAGGGCCAGAAGGGCAAGCCGATCACCCTGAGCGTCACCGACTCGCGCGGCAAGAAGACCGACGTCCGCGAGCTGTTCATCCTCTACGAGATGGAGAGCGTCAAGCCCAACCTCGTTTCGTTCCGCGTCGCCGACCGTCGCTGGCGGTGGCATCGTCGGCTCATCGCTCGCGTCTACAACATCCGACGCAAGACCGGCGACAAGGATCTCGACGACCGGACGTTGCCGTTGGAGGGCAAGGAGGGCATCCCCAAATACAACTACCGGCCCTACTCGCTCCAGGGCGGCGAGGACATCTGGACGGCGCGCGACGCGCTCGAAGACACCCTCGACCTCTTGGAGAACAAGCTCTACGACGGGTTCGGTGGCAAGGTGATCTTCTCGTCGTTCCCCGCGTCGGACATGCAGACGTTGGAGAACGTCATCATCCGCGACAGCGGCGACGTGGCACTGGAGCTGCTGCTATCCAAGATCCCGGGCGCGGGCGTCTGGGTGAACAAGCAGGGCCACGTCATCGTCTACAACCAGCACGACCTCGCGGCCGCCGAGTCCTACCTCAAGAACCTGCCGCTCCACACTTGGGACGGCGACAAGTCGGAGATGATCGACAAGAAGGCCATGCGGCCCAGCAGGGTCATCGTCCACTACGAGCGCGAGGTCGAGTGCCTCATGCACTACGAGGACGACTACGACACCAACTCGCAGCTCACGTTCAAGCGCGACGAACTCTACCTGGAGAACGTCGTCCAGACCGTCGACCCTCAGACCACGATCACGGAATACAACCCCGAGACCGGCAAGGACGATCCCGAGAAGACCGTCGGCCCGGGCACCTGGGTCAACTTCGAGGCGTGGCTCAAGGCGATGGACAAGCTACACGGGCCGAGGAAGATCAGGGGCGCGCGGTCGTGGAACTTCAACACGATGAAACGCTTCTGGCTCAAGGGCAACCTCGAAGGTCTGCTCATCCCGCCCAAGACGTTTCGCGCCGACCCCGACAAGGCCGACGTGACCTACACCAGCTCGCTCGCAGCGGTCCAAGCCATGCGCGAGTCGTGGCGTCAGGACTTCCGCATCAGCCGTCGCTACGTCCACCGCGTCAACCAGTTCAAGGACGTGCGCGTTGCGTTGATCGACCCGGTCTCGGGCATCCGAATGCCTGCATCGGTCTGGGGCCAGATGGCTCTCGTCCCAACGGCCAAGGGCTCGCACATCGCGTCGCGAGCCCACGAGGACAACTCGGGCGTCTTCTACAACATCACGCACTACCCCGACGAGGCGTCGACGATGATCTCCAAGCGGCCGCCCGGTCCGCAGAAGCTCACGTTCAAGGATCAGGAAGCGGGCATCATCCGCATCTCGGGCATGGACGATCCGTATGGGGCCTACTCTGCGTCCTACCCGTTCCACGTCGTCGACCAGAAAGACAAACCGGCCTCGCCCGTCATGGCTCTCCAGATGCAAGACGAGCACGCCCTCGGCGCGGGGATGCGACTGGACAACGCGACCGCCGAAATCTGGGCGCGGTCGACGATGAAAATGAAGGTGATGATTTCGATCGTCCCGGGCTCGCCGAACAACCGAGGGATCTTCCACACGATGGAGGTCGACCCGGCCGAGTTGAAAGAACGCTACCCGCAGTATCGCATCCAAGAAGGCACCGGCCCCGAGCTGCACATCTACGTCCCGCCCAACGAGGCGACGGCGCGCTTCGGCTGGCGACGCGACGAGGAAGCCGAGGAGACCATGAAGCAACTGCTCGGTCTCGACGACGACGACCCGAGCGCCGGCGGCCTCGTCGACGCGAAGGGCAACCCGACCAACTCGATGCCGGGCTTCTGGCTCGTCAACGAGCAGGACGATCTCTGGGACCACTCGCGCTCGATGGCCGCCGAGGCGATGGTCGGCTTCGCTGACACTGTCGCGGGCAAGGTCGCGACCATCGTGCCGCCAGACGCTATCGAGTTGAAGGGCAACATGCGCGGGGCTACTCTCCAGGTCGCCCCAGCACCGTCGGGCAAGGTCAACGTATCCCACGAGTTCGGCGGCGACATCCGGCCGGTCGATCGTCGCGCGCTCATGACGCAAGACACTCGCAAGTTCATCCTCGGTGTGGTTAGGTTTGAGTAGATGGCAGTAGGCTTCACCAACTGGGTCGAGTTGGGGTTCTTCCCGCTCCAAGATCACGAGGACGGCGTGCCGCTCGGGATGCGTCAGCAGCTCGCCGGCGGCCGCGTCATCTCGTTGACCGACGGCGACGAATCCGAGGATCCGGCTGACGCCGTCCACGTCATCGGCGTCGAGGACGACATGGGCACCATTGGCGACCTCTGGCCGTGGGGCTTCTGGCAGACGCGCGACCGCGAGGAGCGACACACCGGCGTCTGGGCGCAAGCCTGGGCCGGGCTCACCGTCGAGTTTGACGGCAAGAGCGGCGGACCGATCACCGGACCGAAGCAACCGAAGCCAACCGGCGTCTTGCCAATCATCACATCGGGCCACGGCGTCGACGGTCGCATGAAGACCAAAGCCCCCAACTACCCCAAGAGCTTCGCGACGTTGCCCGAGGGCTGGGACATGGTCGTCATGCCTGGGATGGAAGAGACGGCGCAACACCTCGTTCAAATCTCTGCCGACCCGCGCATCGTCGTGTCGAACGTGAGTGGACCGGGCACCGCGTCGACGTTGTTCGTCGACCTCCAGCCCGACAACCACCCTTGCATGGACTACGCCATCGGCAAGGAGCCAGGGCAGACCGGACGCTCGGCGCGCTCGGCGTCGATGTTCAAGGTCATCCCGCTCAACTCCAACTCGGCCGGGCCTCTGGGCGCGGGTGACTTCAACGGCATCGCTTGGAACTGCGCGCTGTCGAAGCAAGAGCGGGCGCTTGGGCTCGGCATGTGTTGGATCCAAATGAACAGCGGCGGCGGTAGCGGACCGATCACCGGCGGCCCCGTCAGGCCCGGCCCTATCACACCGATGGGCGGCCCGATCCGAGGACCGATCACACCGATGCGCGGCTACACGTCGCTGCCGATGAAGCCCAACTACGGTAAGCCCGGCACTGAGGCTTCGTTCATGGGCGGCGGCAAGAAGGGCGAGGGCCTTGGCGGCGGCGAGAGCGGCGACGGTGGCGACACGCCCGACGGCCCGACCGCCAACGCGAACAGCGGCGGCCTCCACGACCGCGACCGCGAGACGCCCGACGACTGGGGCAAGTTCTCGGGCAAGCCGCAAGGCGGCCACGGCGTGACGTTCATGGCGCAACTCGGCGCGTGCGGTCCGCTCGACGGTGGGTGGGGCTCGGGCGACAAGCACGCGATCGGCTCGGACGAGGACGGCAACCCGATGGTGTCGGCCCACATCTCGTCCAACGCCTACTTCATCAAGGACCAAGAGCAGGACGCGCCGCTGGAGTTTGGCGGATTCTATCCGAAGGACGTCCAAGACGCCGAGCTGAAGGTGCGCGTCTACTTGGACTACGATCGCGACAAGGTCCACAAATGGATCAAGGGTTCCAAGCCGGGCCTTTGGCGTTGGTGGTCGACGACGCACGTCTGCATCCCGACGCCGATGGGTGGACCGATGGGTGGACCGATGGGCAGGCCGATGGACGGACCGATCACGCCGGTCTCGCCAATGGCTCCAGGTCCGATCACGCCGGGCTCGCCAAGGGCTCCAGGTCCGATCACGCCGGGCTCGCCAAGGGCTCCAGGCCCGATCACACCGATGCGCGGCTACACACCGCTGTCGATGAAGCCCAACTACGGCCGCCCGATCACCGGCGGCCCCGCTCCTATTACCGGCGGCCCCACCGCGCCGGGCGCACCCGCGCCGGCTGGACCGCGTCGCGGCGGACCGATCACCGGCGGACAGATCACGCTGGGTCCGATGGAAGGGCCGACGGGCGGATCGCCCGACGACGAGTGGGAGCGCATCCCGGTCGAGACGACGGACGAGGTCGGCGGTTCGCACGGCGCGGTTAGCCTGCTCCAAATCTACCACCCGACTATGGAGGGTTTCTCGGGCATCTCCTTCCGTCCGCAGCAGTGGACGATGGGAGCGCAGTCGACCATTCACGACCGCGCCAGCTCGGACTCGGTCCACTGCGCCGAGCAGACGTTGCCCCAGGTTCTCGCCGCCCATGCGTTCGGCGGCGTCAACACGGCTGGAGAATTCGCGCACGTTGGCGACCCGCGCACGTCGCGCGCCCGAGGTGGCACCGCCTTTGGCGGCGTCATGTTCGTCCCGCCCGAGTTCGAACCTGAAGACTACCTATTTGAGACCGGGCTCGACGTGGACTCGCCGGCGACCGAGTCGGTCGTGCTCGCGACGCCGGGCACGAGTTTCGCAATCGGCAAGCCGACTCGCGCCGGCGGTGTCGTTGATGGAGGCGGAGTCATCCGCGTCAACCCAACGAATCCCGAGTGGTCAGTCTACGACGCCGGGTCGCCGGTGCAAGTATTCACCACGACCGTCGTCAGCACTGTCCCATACGCGAGCTTCAAAGGCACAAGTGCTATCCGCATCCCGTCTGGCACCACCGCGCAACAGCCTACAACTCCGGTCGTCGGTGACCTCAGATTCAACACGGACGACGCCGCGCTCGAAGTCTACGGGGGTTCGGCATGGTCGGCAGGTATCGCGGCTTCGGACGTGATGCTCCTTTCCGGCGCGAACTCGATGGCGGGCGACCTCAACGTAGGCGGGTTCAACCTCGTGAACGCCGGGAAGATCGCGGTTGGTTCGGCGACAGTCGACGGCGGAGCAATCGCCTACATCAAGAATCCGAGCGGGTCGACAACCCTGTTCCTCCAAGCGGTCGACAACAACAACAAGATCCTGATGAAGGCCAACGTAACGACGGGCCGGATCTTCTACCACCACCCATCGCGGTCGATGTTCTTCGACACCGAGAACAGTCACACGCTTCGGATGGACCTTGCCAACTACCGAGTGGCAATTGGTCAAGCCGCGGTTCCGGTCTCGACCCTGGATGTTGTCGCCAATCCGTCCGCATCGCCAGCGGATGCGAAGGCGATCACGGCCCGCAACTCGACGGCCGCGACGAGCGGCAACCAGAAGTATTCTCCCTCGATCGTCCGTCGTGCAAACGGATGGGATGACTTCGGAGCCGCGTCCACCGAGTGCTCGTGGCGGGACTATTGTCGCCCGGTCCAAGTCAGCGGTTCGCTGCCAGACCTGGAACTTGTCCTTGAGTCGACGAACGACGGTGCGTCGTGGACGGAGCAATTTACAATGTCCACGGTCGGCGGTGGTCTACTCACCGTCAACTCGTCGGCGGTTGAAACGGGAGCACATCTCGGCAACGTCTTCGTCGGAGTCGGCAAGATCGGCACCGGCTTCGCGGCGATCACTCATTGGGATATGCGGGCGACGTCGACCGCTTACGGTCTGCTCCTGGAGGACAACGGCAACACGTACCTGAACGCGGCGACCGGTAGAACTGTGTCTTTCCGAATCAATAATGTCGACGTGATGACGATGGACAGCGACTCGCTGAACCTCGCCGACAGCAATTACGTCGAACTCGGCACGGGCGGCGATGCGCGAATCTACTACGATGGCACCGACCTCCAAATCAAGTCCAAGGTGGTCGGCTCCGGCAAGACGACGTTCGACGACAAGGTGAATGCCGTCGGCGGGTTCGAGGACAACGGCACCGCCGGGATTGATAAGACCTTTTCGTTCTCGGATGGCGCGCTCCAAACTCACAGCGTAGTCATCTCCGGTGGCATCATTACGCAGTGGAATGTCGCATGAACTGGGACGGGACAGAACGACGAAGCGACGACCACGCGAGCCGTATCGCATCGCTGGAGGCATACAGCAAGATGCAAAACCAAACGATTCGGGAACTCAAGGATGACATTCGGGTGATCCGTTTGCTGATCGAATCCATATCCAAAGACGTGCATTCGGCCAAGACCGGCGCACGGATGTTGCTCGCTATCGCGGCCGTGATCGGCGGCGCTATCGGTGCCACGATCACATACCTCAAATAATACAATGACCAAACCAACGGCCAAAGAAGTGCGGGACAGTGTGGGCGTTCTAGCGGCGAGCCCGGACATCGAAGTGAAACGCCTCGGTGATCGACTGCTCCTACAACCGAGCCTGAGCGGGCTAACGTCTGCGCAAGAATTCGAGATCCACAAGACGCACCTGGACAAGGTCGACGATCAACTCGTGTTGCAGGAAGTCGAGCTTGCGAGCGCATGGATTTCCTCGAATAGGTCGGTGATCTCACTCGACGATCAGGCGGCGCGGAAGCTCCGCTTCCTTGCGATCGAGTCCTCGCTGACCGCACCTAGTTCGGTGGTCGTTTTCATGCGCCAGTATGTGGAGGACTACGAACTCACGACGGACGAAATCGCGGAACGGTTCGGCGAAGTGCTCGCTATCCCGTCGCTCGATCTCGTCCTCGAAACTGATCCTGAGTTGCGGGCGCGATACTCTAGGCTAGTGCAGCGCCTCGACATGGATCAGTTAGCGCCGCTATGATCGGCGACGCTCTCGCATACTTCAATTAGCCCCGGCCGTGACACCGCCCTGGGAACGTGCTACGTTCACCGACTAACCAACCCAAGGAACCCCGTGACCAAGCCCAAGAAAAAGACCGACAAGAAAACCGCCGGCAAGAGAAAATCGACCGCCACGAAATCGCCGGCGGCACGAACCGAAAACACGCAAGCCGCGATCGCCGCCGCCGCCAAGTCGGTCGCCGCCAAGTTGACCGGGTCGCCGATTGAGCCCGACGCCGAGCCGCGCGTCCAAGGCACCCAGGACCAACGGGCCGACGCATCGAGGCGCGCCCAAGAATGTAGTCACGCGCTCGACGAGGTTCTCAACCGCTTCCGTTGTCGCGTGGTCCCCGTCCTTAACCCGCTCAAACTGGTGGGCGGCGATCAGCCCGGTCAGCCGTCGAGCGAAGGAATCATTTCCTGCACCTACGGAGTCGTCCCGCTGGTGTGATTCTGTGCCGTGCCTACACTTCTCCCCAAGAAGCCGAAGCCCCGCACGGACGATCAAGGTCGTCGCCTACGCGGCCGGCGCGACCTCGCTAGTCACCCACGCCGCCAAGTATCTGCTCCCATGAAAACGATCAAACTCATCGCCGTCCTCGTGGCACTGTCGCTGCTCTCGGGCTGCACATTCCTCGCCGGGCTTGTGGGTATGGCGGGCAGTGGCACCCCGACCGCCGATGACGCGGCCGCCGTCCAAGCTGGGATCAAGGCGTTCGTCGGTCTGCTCACCGGCGACTACTACGGCGCGCTCTACTGGGGCTCGGCCGCGTGCGGCGGATCGCTCTACGCCGGCGGCAAGGCAACCAAGGCCGGCGGCCAAGCGACGGCCGCCGTCGTCAAACGAGTCGTCGCCAAGCGCAAGGCCAAGAAGGATGAAAGGACAGCCCCGCCGCCGGCGGTCGACTGAACCTGCGGCGAGACCATCACGGAGACCCCGTGACAGGGCCGCATTCAAGATACACCCCGACGTCCAACAAGTCGAACCCGCCGACCTGACACGCGAGCTGATCGCAACCTGCTCGCCTATCCCCTACCCCGAGCCGGGCGACCGGCCGCGCTACGCCATCGAACGCAACGCGCTCGGGGCCGACTACACGGCGCAGCTCCGAGGCGAGATCGCCGCCAACGAGTCGCGGTTCTTCCGCCGCGACTTCGCGCGCCGAGCGGATTGGAGCTTGGCTAACGTCAAGTGGCCGGCGCTCGACGTGCTCAAGGCCAAGCTCACCGAC
>Ga0255049_10001224_pt1 | contig 14408 bp, 16 predicted proteins | sample JV7_2_3_MG_FD_183615 | JGI IMG/M metagenome (GOLD analysis project Ga0255049, IMG submission 183615) | Seawater microbial communities from Jervis Inlet, British Columbia, Canada - JV7_2_3 | ecosystem: Environmental > Aquatic > Marine > Inlet | place: Canada: British Columbia | collected 2016-10-06
ACGATCGTGCCTTGTTCTTGACGCCATGGCGGGACTTGCTGCTTGAGGTGCTCGACGAAGACAGCATCGCTGGGGACGACGAACTGATTGAGTATCGCCGCCTTGTGAGTGAGTGGATTCCGCGTGCGTCTGCCGACTCTGTTGGCTACCGGCTGGTTCGGGGATTTCGCTACGAGGTTCGCCAACGTGTTTTTCAGGGGCTGATGGAACCCGTGCGCGCGGCTTATGACGAGGCTGTCAATTTGCGTATCAGCAATCAATTTGAAGGGCCACTTTGGCAGTTGGTTACGAGCCAGCCCATGCATCTATTGCCGGGCAACTACGAGAGCTGGGACGAGCTCATGATCGACTCGGTACGCCAAAACATCACATGGCTCAGCACGAATTTCGACGGGCCGCTGGAGGACCGCAGTTGGGGCGAGAAGAACATAGCCGCGATTCGACATCCGATGAGTAGAGCCCTGCCGTTCCTGGCAGACTGGCTCAACATGCCGCAGACCCCAATGAATGGCGATTCGAATCTGCCCAAGGCTCAGGGTCCTACTTTCGGCGCGTCGGAACGCTTTTCGGTATCCCCGGGAGATGAGCAAAACGGTCTGATGCATATGCCAACGGGCCAGAGCGGACATCCGCTGTCGGACTTTTATCGCAAGGGCCACGACAGCTGGCTGAACGGCGAATCAAGCCCGTTTTTGCCCGAAGAGCCGGCTCATACGCTGACCCTGATCCCCGCAGGCGGTACTATGGGTGGTCAATCGGAATAACGCTCAAGAACGCGCATGGAAAAGAAGCACTTCACCGGTACCAGTTCCTATATTGCCACCGACGATCTGAAGGTGGCCGTTAATGCTGCCGTAACCCTCGAGCGACCCATCCTGATTAAGGGGGAGCCGGGCACGGGCAAGACGCAGCTCGCTATCGAAGTCGCCAAATCGCTGGGCAAGCCGCTGCACGAATGGCACATCAAGTCGACGACCAAGGCACAGCAAGGCCTGTACGAATATGACGCCGTCGCGCGCCTGCGCGATTCGCAGCTCGGCGACGATCGCGTACACGATATTTCGAACTACATTGTGCGCGGCAAGGTGTGGGAGGCGTTCGAATCCGAGGTGCAACCCGTATTGCTGATCGATGAGATCGACAAGGCAGATATCGAGTTTCCGAACGACCTTTTACGCGAGCTTGATCGCATGGAGTTTTACGTTTACGAGACGAAGCAACTTATTTCGGCCAAGTCCCGGCCGATTATTGTCATAACAAGCAATAACGAAAAAGAACTTCCTGATGCATTCCTGCGCCGCTGCTTTTTTCATTACATCAAATTTCCGGACAAGGAAACGATGGAACAGATCGTCGATGTACACTTTCCGAAGCTGAAAAAGAATTTGCTAAGCGAAGCGCTGAACGCATTTTACAAAGTGCGCGACGTTCCGGGCCTGAAGAAAAAACCATCGACGTCAGAGCTGCTCGACTGGCTCAAACTGCTACTCGCGGAAGACATCCCGCCCGAAGCTCTGCGTGCCGAAGGTAATCGCAGCGCCATACCACCTCTGTATGGTGCGCTTCTAAAGAACGAGCAGGACGTGCACCTGTTCGAGCGCCTCGTATTTCTTGATCGCAAAACCGGCGGCCCCGCCTAAGCTCGCATGTTGATTCCGTTCTTTTTCATGCTACGCGACGGCGGCATGAAGACCTCAATCACGGAATTGCTGACATTGCTTGAAGCGATGAAGAAAGATGTCGCAGGTCAAAGTGTTGACGACTTCTACTATTTAGCGCGGGCGACGCTCGTTAAAGACGAGTCTCAGTTGGACAGCTTCGACCGCATTTTTGGTGCCTTCTTCAAGGGCATAGAAGACTCGCTTGCTGATCTTTTTCAGGACATCCCGGACGACTGGTTGCAACACCAGGCGGAACTGATGCTGTCGGAGGAGGAGCGGGCTCAGATCGAGGCTATGGGTGGTTTTGAGGAGCTCATGAAGGCCCTGCAGGAGCGCCTTGATGAGCAGGACGAGCGTCACGAGGGAGGCAACAAGTGGATTGGTACGGCCGGGACCTCGCCGTTCGGGGCGTATGGCTACAACCCGGAAGGTGTTCGTATCGGGCAATCAGGATCACGCAATCGAAACGCCGTAAAAGTCTGGGATAAACGCCAATACAGAAATCTCGACGATTCGCTCGAACTCGGTACGCGAAATATCAAGGTCGCGCTAAGGCGCCTGCGCAAATTCGCGCGTGAGGGCGCCGCCGACCAGCTTGATCTCGACGACACGATCGACAAGACGGCGCGCAACGCCGGCTTTCTGGATATCCGCATGGTGCCCGAGCGTCACAACGCCGTAAAAGTTCTGCTGTGTCTCGACATCGGTGGTTCCATGGACGATCACGTTCGAATTTGCGAAGAGATGTTCTCGGCCGCCAGCAGCGAGTTCAAGCACCTCGAGTATTTTTATTTTCACAACTTCATTTACGAGTCATTGTGGAAAGACAATCGCCGCCGGCACTCTGAAAAAACGTCGACGATCGATCTAACGCACAAGTACGGTGCTGACTACAAGCTAGTTTTTGTCGGCGACGCGACAATGAGCCCTTACGAAATCGTATATGCCGGCGGAAGTGTGGAGCATTGGAACGAAGAATCTGGCGCAGTCTGGATCAAGCGCTTATTGAACACCTATCCAAAGGCCATATGGCTCAACCCGGAGCCGCGGCCTCGCTGGGACTACACGCCGTCCATCAAAATGACGCGTGAGCTTATGGACGACAGGATGTACCCGCTGACGATCGCCGGCCTCGACGAGGGCATCAAGGCGTTGCGGTAAAGATTTCCAGATCGGCAAGCACTTCGGCCGAGTGCGTTTCGGGTTTTACCTTCTCGTAATGCTTGGCAAGATTTCCATCGGGGTCGATGATAAATGTCTGACGTTTCGCGACGGTCATGCCCGCAAACTTCGTTTTTACGCCATAGGCTTCTGCTGCCGCGCCTTCGCTATCCGCGAGTAGGGGGAAAGGCAGATCGTGATTTTCCGCGAAGCTCTTGTGTGATTCGACATCATCAAGGCTCACGCCGAGGACCTGTGCGTTCAATTCGCGATACGCGAAAATGTTGTCGCGAAACTCGCAGGCTTCGGTTGTGCAACCAGGCGTCTCGTCCTTGGGATAGAAATACAAGACAACCCAGCTATCACGGTAGTCTTCAAGCGAGTGCAGCTGACCATCCTGATCCGGCAGCTCAAACTCGGGCGCGGGTTGGCCCACCGCGATCGGATCGGCTGCATTGGCGACCGACACGGTGGCAAGCAACGTCAGCGTCGCCAGAAGGGTGGGTAATGCCTGGGTTTGTTTCATCGCGATCAATCCGCTTGGGGTCGAAGTGAAGTTGGACACTATAATACGATTCGTGTGTCGGCTTGGAAAGTAGGCGATAGTCCGTATAGGTCGATAGAGGGCGAGGTAGAGCGGGACATATGAACGAGGAGAAGCAGTCAATCAAGTCAGCGTTGGTAATGCCGGGCGGAGGTGCCCGGGGCGCTTTTCAGGTCGGCGTGCTCAAAGCGCTTGCCGACCTGGTTCCCAGGGGCACCATTAACCCGTTTCAGGTCATCAGTGGAACGTCCGCAGGCGCAGTGAATTCAGTCGTTCTGGCCGCCAAGGCGCGGCGTTTCAAGATTGCCGTTGCGGAGCTTGAGCGGGTCTGGGGCAACTTCCGCTGCCACCAGGTCTACAAAACCGATCACCTGACGATGCTCAAAAGCAGCCTGCACTGGTTTGGGGCGATCGTGACGGGTGGTCTGATCGGCATGCCACGCTCGCTGCTCGACAATTCCCCCTTGCGGTCACTTCTCAGCCGCAATGTGCGCTTTCCACGAATTCAGGATGCAATTGATTGCGGCTGGCTGGACGCCGTTACCGTGACGGCGGCAGGCTACAGCACGGCGCAATCGCATTCGTTTTTCCAGTCAACTGATGGTCACCAGGACTGGTCACGAACGAGACGTACGGGCGTGCGCAAAGATCTTTCTCTCGACCACCTCATGGCGAGTATCGCCGTGCCGATGATTTTTTCGCCGGTACGAATTGGCGGCGAGTATTTTGGCGACGGTGCCATGCGGCAGGCAACGCCGCTGAGTCCGGCGATTCACCTGGGAGCCGACCGCATTCTCGTAATCGGTGTACGCAATGAGATGGCGGACAAGGCGCCGCTGCCGGGCGAAACAGTCGACTATCCCAGTTTCGCGCAGATCGCGGGTTATACGCTCGACGCCCTGTTTATGGACGGCCTGTATTCCGACCTCGAACGGATGACCCGCATTAACCAGTTGATCGACGCCGTTCCCGAACAACAGCGAAGCGGCGTCCTTAAGGAAATGCGTCCGATCGATACGATGGTGATCGTGCCGAGCGAAGATCTGCGCATCATCGCACATCGTCACTACAAGGAATTGCCACGGGCGCTGCGCGCGTTGCTGCGTGGGATAGGTGGCAAAGACCCGCGAGAAAATCGCTTGCTCAGCTTTCTGCTTTTTGAGAAGGCATTTACATGCGAACTGATGGATCTGGGCTATCGCGACGCGATGAATGTGAAAGATGAGCTTTTAAGTTTTGTTAACGGCGAAGATGTGCCGCGCCTGTTCGCGCCGAGTTGGGTGAAACAAGACCTGAGTGATACTCACGCAGGGCTGCGAACCTCGTTGTGACGTGTGCCAACAGGTTCCTCAAGTTCGCCAAGGGATGTAGCGAGTTTTTCGACCATATAAACGGATCGATGTTGGCCTCCCGTGCAACCGATCGCGACCGTGAGGTAGCCCCGATGGGCATCACGATATTCGGGAATCCAGCGTTTTAAGAAATTCAGAATGTCGTTATGCATCGCGACAAACGATTCGTGCGCATCGAGAAACTCGCGCACCTCAGGATCGAGCCCTGTCAGCCCCCTGAGCGTTACCGTCCAGTAAGGGTTCGGGAGGCAGCGCATATCGAATACGAAATCCGCATCCGCCGGAATACCGTTCTTAAATCCGAAAGATTCGATGAGAACCGACATCGTATCGGTGTCGCGACGATCGACGCGTTCCCGAATCATGTCCGCGAGTTCATAAATGCTGGATCGGCTGGTATCGATGATCAGGTCGGCGGAGTTCGTAACTTCGGCCAACATTTCTCGTTCGGCGTCGATCGCGGCACGCAATGCAGAGCCCTGCTCGGCGAGCGGGTGACGCCGGCGCGATTCGCTATACCGCTTCAGCAGGACTTCGTCGTCGGCCTGCAGGAAGAGCACATCTGTCGCGATATCGCGGGCGCGAAAATCTTTTATGAGTGTGGGTAGCGCTTCAAGGTCCTGGCGTCGGTTTCGAGCGTCGATGCCTACAGCGAGCATTGAGGCTTGCTGTTCGTCACTGCTCGTCACCTCGTCAACGGTCGATTGCAGCAGCGCAGCCGGTAAGTTGTCGATGCAGTAGTAACCAAGGTCCTCAAGCACATGCAGCGCGATCGACTTGCCGGAACCGGACAGTCCGCTGACGATGATAAGTCGCTTTTCAAAAGACATCGGCCGGCCTCGCGTTGCTAATCAGGAATTTTGAGCGGCCTGCAGGCTCTGCGGTGCAGCCAGCTCGCAGCCGTTGATTAACGCGTCGTAGAGATCATTGCTGGAGTTCGATTCACGCAAGCGCTCTCGCAGGCCTTCATCGCCCAATGCTCGCGTCAACATAGTTATATCCGCATAGTGCGAATCTTTGAGATTCCTGGGAACGAGCAGTCCCAGCACCAGGTCAACGGGTTCACCATCGGCTGAATCGAAGTCCACGGCCTCGGACAACTTGATCATCGCCGCACAACTCTGTTCCAGTCCTTCGACGCGACAGTGTGGAAACGCGACGCCTTTTTTCAGGCTCGTACAGCCGAGTCGTTCACGCTCGATGAGACTCTCGAATGTATCTTCGGCGCCAATATTGGGAATCGAGCGGACCAGCAGTTCGCTCAGGATTTCGAGGCAGTGCTTCTTGCTGCGCGCATGGGCATTACACAGGACACTGTCAGGCTTGATGATATCTTCGATTAACATCGTCGAATCGCGGGATGGTCTATTGAAAAGCCCGTGCGACTGAGGGGTCGCACGGGCTTGATGTATGGGTCAGACAAATTTTCTCTTGTGCGCTTCTCTCGCGTGGTGATCAACCATTTTTTCCTTATGCTTTCTAACTCGCCGGTCGAGTTTGTCCACAAGGCCGTCGATCGCGGCGTACATGTCTTCTTCAGTGGTTTCGGCGAATATCGTATCACCATTTACGTTTACTTTCGCTTCAGCTTTGTGTCTGAGTTTCTCCACCGACAGTATGCAGTGGACATCTGAAACAAGATCAAAGTGACGTTCCAGCCTTTCTATCTTTGACTCAACATATCCTCTCAGTGAGTCCGTTACATCTACGTGATGGCCTGAAACATTCAATTGCATAGTTGTCTCCTCTATTCGGGATGTAAAACGCGCTGGGCCATGCCACTCCCCCACGGACCTATGGGCTCCATTACGTTCTTCAATGTTGTATTTGCGAAGCTACGTTAGAGTCTCCTTTTGTTGCAATTGATATTAATACGTATTGGAATTCTTACCTTGCCGGGCGTTGTCTGCGCTCGCTCGACGAGGCAATGTTCATAGACTCACGGTACTTCGCAACGGTCCGTCTCGCAACCTTGATACCTTCCTCGGCAAGGAGATTGGCAAGCTTGCTGTCGCTCAGCGGTTTGGTGGGGTTCTCGGCCCCAATCAGCTTGCGAATTTTCGCGCGAACCGAGGTTGAAGACTGATCTTCGCCATTCGCAGACGACAAATGGCTCGAGAAAAAATACTTGAATTCGAAGACTCCGCGCGGCGTATGCATGTACTTGTTCGTTGTTACACGTGAAATCGTGGACTCGTGCATGCCGATTTCTTCGGCCACATCTTTGAGCACCATGGGCTTCATGGCCTCATCGCCCAACTCCAAAAACTCGTTTTGGCGTGCAACGATGCAGGTGGCGACCTTGAGCAGGGTTTCATTTCTAATTTCAAGACTGCGGATCAACCAGCGCGCTTCCTGGAGTTGTGAACGCAACACGGGATGGTCGCCGCTGCCGCGCAGTAACTTCGCGTAGGTCTGGTTGACCGACAATCGCGGTACGCCGGTCGGGCTGATTTCTACCTGCCAGCGCTTGTCGATTTTGCGAACGAAAACGTCGGGAATAACATATTGGGCGGCGATCGGGCTGACGGCTTGCCCAGGTTTTGGATTGCAACCTTTAACGAGCGCCAGCGCTGTGTGCAGATCCTCTTCGGAGGTCCGCAGACCGCGTCGCAATTCGCCGTGTGCCTGTGTTGCGATCAGGTCGAGATGTTTGGTAGCGAGTTGAACGGCGAGTTTCAAGCCCGGTGTTTCGGTATCCAGTTGTCGCAATTGCAGAACAATACACTCAGATAAATTTCTTGCGCCGACGCCGACAGGGTCAAGACGCTGAACCTTGACGAGCGCGGCCGCAATCTCTTCGGCCGAAACTTCATCGTCGATGCTGGCATTGATTTCATCCAGTTCTACAGTGAGGTAGCCGTCATCGTTTATCGCGTCGACAAGCGCTTCACCGATGATCGCTTCGCGCGGCGAGAAATGCTCCATTTCCAGTTGCCAGAGCAGGTGCTCACGCAATGTCTGGTTGGATTCGTCGGCAAAGTCATTGGCGGGACGACCATCGCCGTTCCAGCCACCGTCCTGAATGCGCTCCGACGAGCGAGCTTCCCAGTTGTCTTCGGCTTTGATGGTTTCAATTTCGACCGTGGATTCTGCGGACGTACGAGGAACGTCGGGCAGGTCCTCCATCTCGAGCATGATGTTTTCTTCGAGTGCGTCCTGGATTTGCGCGTTCAATTCGAGCACTGGCAGTTGCAACAGGCGGATGGCCTGCTGCAGCTGCGGTGTCATCGTCAGCGTTTGCCCAAGTTTTAGCTGCAGCGATGGTTTTAACATCAAGTTCTTTTTCTAAGGAGCCTTAAGTTCAGTCTGCCTCAGAGCTTGAACTCTTGTCCGAGATACACTTCACGGACGTGTTGGTTCTCAAGAATGTCTTCTGGCGACCCTGAAGCGATTAGACTGCCGTCACTCAGTATATAGGCTCTGCCGCAAATTCCGAGTGTTTCCCGGACATTATGGTCAGTAATTAGTACGCCGATATCGCGCTCGCATAAGTGTCTGATAATGCGTTGAATATCGAGCACCGAGATTGGGTCGACGCCGGCAAAGGGTTCGTCAAGAAGAACGAAAAGCGGGTTTGCGGCAAGGGCGCGTGCAATCTCAACGCGCCGTCGCTCGCCGCCGGAAAGACTGATGCCGAGGCTGGTGCGAACATGTCCAACGTGCAGCTCGTCGAGGAGCTTTTCGAGCTCTTCCTCGCGGCCGGCGCGAGTCAGGTCATCGCGATTTTCCAGAATCGCAAGGATGTTTTGCTCGACACTTAGCTTACGAAAAATGGAGGCTTCCTGCGGCAGGTAACCTACGCCAAGTCGGGCTCGCGCATGCATTGGCTGCGCCGTCAGATCCTGGCCGTCCAGCAGAATCTTGCCGCTGTCGGCCGCTATCAGACCGACGATCATGTAAAAAGCCGTGGTTTTGCCAGCGCCGTTGGGGCCAAGCAGGCCTACGACTTCGCCGTTCTTGATCTCGACCGAAATCCCTTTAACGACTTTGCGAAGCTTGTAGCTCTTCGAAATGTCCTGAACACTGAGGATGCTCATGAACCATCGCTCTCGGGCGCTTCCTCTGCATCGTTGTCGCCTTCAACCGTTGTAGGCGGTTCGCTCGCTTCGTCATCGACTGCATCGGTTTCCAGATCGCGCGGCGTGTAAATTATCTTCACGCGATCTTCACCGTCAGCGGAGGATTGTGCGTTGATTCGTTGTTCCAGGATGTTGTAAACGAGAAAGCTTGACGAAATCTTATTGCCACCTTCCGTGATGGTCGCATTCTCGGAAAATTCGATGGTTCCTGCTTGCAGGTCGTAACGAAGTATTCCGGCTTCGGCGTAAGTCGTTTCGTCGCTTCCCTCGCGCTTCATCTCGAATGTGGCGGGGTTGCCGGTGATATCGGCCACCATCAATTGGTGTTCGAGGAACTGCAAATCGGCGGACTGACATTCGATGTGGCCGTTCTCAACATCGATTATGACGTTTCCGGAGAAACGCCAGACACTGTCTTCGAAATCAAGTTTGCTGGCACGACCCTCATCGGCCTCAATACCGATATTGCCTTGCGACAACCGCAGACCCTTGAACATCAGCATCGAATTCTTGCCGTCGTAGTCGGTCGAGTCAGCGTCGAGCGATATCGGCAGGCGGAGGTCCGATAGCTGCGCGCTGGCGATGCCGGGTACGGCGATATTTGCCGCTGCGATCGCTAGCAGAAGGGTCAAAAAACGATTTCGTAAAAGCGTGTTCATTCTAGGGAACAAATTTGCCGCTTACATTCGATTTCAGTTCGAGCCGGTTGTCGTTTAAGGATGCTAGCATGCCCGTCGCTGTCAGGCTTCGCGCCCCGATTCTAATCTGCACGCGCTCATCTGTTTCAGCGATGTAACGATTTGGATCCAACTTCAGGACCTGGGTGCGAATCTCCGTATCCGTATCCGAAAAGCCCCGCTGACTGACAGCGCGCACATGGCCTTCGAGCAACACCGTCTGCTGATCGGGATATAACGTGGCCTTGTCGGCGTCTACGATCCAGGGTACGTCACTTATCGGTGAATACGCGATGCGCACGTCAGAAAATTCAATACGATCATCGCTGCGCTGTTCCGCGTGAACGGCTTCGATTTCGTATATCAACGCACCGTCCGGACCCGTGCCAAGAATACGTGCCGATTTGAGATAGTACCCGCGGTGTTCAAAGTCGCGGCTAAGCTCTTCAGTTACCGTCGACGCATTTTGACGCGACAGGTACCAGCTGCCAAAAGCCGCGGCAGTAAGAACGGCCAGTATGATAATGCTGCGCGGATTCAAGTTTGGGTCTCGCGATGCGCCGCCAGGATCAGCTCGCATACTTCGCGGACAGCGCCATTGCCGCCGCTCGCCGTTGTCGTGTAGTCACAATATTCACGCACCGCGGATACGGCGTTCGCAACAGCAAAAGAGCACGCGACTTTGCTCAACAACGGCAGGTCAGGAATGTCATCCCCGACAAACGCGGTTTCTTCGATGCCGATGCCAAGTTTTGCGGTTAGCGTATCGAATGCTGCGGTCTTGTCTCCGCAGCCGAGAACAACATGACGGACGCCCAGTTCATCCATGCGACGTTCAACCGCGCCGGACTTTCTGCCGCTGATGACAGCCACTTCGATTCCCGCCTTAATCAGCTGACGGATGCCGAAGCCATCCTGGGTGTGAAAAGATTTCGACTCGACGCCATCGTCGGAGAGATGAAAGCGTCCATCAGTGAACACGCCGTCAATGTCAAACGCGATGAGGCGCACACAGGCGAGCGGGCTGGCGGGCGATTCCGTAGTCACATGATGCCTGCGCGGAAAAGATCGTGAATATTAAGTGCACCAACAAGGCGATTGTCGCCATCGGTCACCAGCAGGGACGTAATCTGATTTTCATCCAGTACATGAACTGCCTCGGCAGCAAGAATATCGGCCGTTGTTGTCTTGCAATCCGGCTGCATGACTTCGCTCATCTTTGTCTCGTGGACATCGGCACCACGATCGAGGGTGCGGCGCAGATCGCCATCCGTAAAGATACCCAGAATCCGGTGCTCGCCGTCGACAATAGCCGTCATGCCGAGGCCTTTTTCCGTCATCTCCATAAGACCGTCTCGCAGACTGACGTCTGATGCCACCGCGGGCACTTCCCCGTCCGTACGCATAACATCGGACACGCGCAACAACAGACGTTTGCCGAGGCTGCCGCTTGGATGCGAGCGTGCAAAATCTTCGGCCGTGAAGCCGCTGCTCTTCAAGAGCGCAACTGCGAGTGCGTCGCCCATCGCGAGGGTGGCCGTCGTGCTGGCTGTCGGCGCAAGATTGAGCGGGCAGGCTTCTTCGGTCACGCCGACGTCGAGGTGTACGTCAGCCGATTTGGCAAGTGTGGAATCCGGATTGCCGGTCATCGAAATCAAGCGCGCGCCCATGCGCTTGACCAGCGGCAATATCGTGACGAGTTCATCGGTTTCTCCGGAATAGGAGATAGCCAGCAGCGTATCCTGATCCGTGATCATGCCGAGGTCGCCGTGGCTGGCTTCGCCGGGGTGCATGTAGAAAGCCGGGGTCCCAGTGCTGGCGAGTGTCGCCGCTATTTTTGAGGCGATATGGCCGGATTTGCCCATGCCGGTCACTACAACCCGTCCGGGCGTGGCCAGGCACAGCCTGCAAGCGGCCGCGAATTCGTCGCTGATGCGTGAGCTCATGCGCTGTACGGCCCGCGACTCGATTTCGAGTGTTTCGCGAGCTAGGGCCAGCAATTCCTCGTTGCTTAGATCGTCAGTCACGGTGCTATTTTAAACGTTTTCGACAACGACGTAGGAGACGTAGGCGATATAAGCCGTAAACAGGGCGAATCCTTCCAGTCGGGACAGCTCACTTTTGCCGTCGTAGTCGTAGGTCATCGCGAATAACACCAGCGTGAAGGCGACCATGACGAACATATGCAGGGACAGCACGGATGGCGCGAGTGCGGACGGCTCAATGGCAGCGGCGATGCCGATGACGGCGAGCAGATTAAATATATTCGAGCCGACGATATTGCCGATCGCCAGTCCATACTCGTTCTTCAATACGCTGACGATGGATACCGCGAGCTCCGGAAGACTGGTGCCGAGTGCAACCAGGGTAATACCTATCACGACCTCGCTGACACCGAGAGCTCTGGCGATTTCGATCGAACCGTCGACCAGCAGGTTGGCGCCGACAAGGAGTGTTCCCAAACCGATGACGAACCAGATGACCGCGGTCCGCATGCTGACGTGCCGCGGAATTTCGGCTTCGTAGTCCTCGACCAGCGGGTCATTTGCAGAAGAGCGCATGCCGAGACGTGCCAGCCAAATCATCACTATGACGAGCCCCGTCAGCATGACAAATCCATCGATACGTGACAGGAAATTATCGAGGAACAGGGAAACGGTTAACAAGGAAACTGCCAGCAGAGCCGGCATTTCGCGTCTTAACGTGGCCGATCGAAGCTGAATAGGTTTCAACATTGCCGTGCAGCCGAGAACCAGGCCGATGTTGACGATGTTCGAACCGATGGCATTACCGAAAGCAAGGCCGGGTTCGCCACGCAATGCCGCCACCACTGAGACCAGTATTTCGGGCGCCGAGGTCGCGAAAGCAACGATGGTCAGTCCGATCATTAACGGCGGAACGCCCAGAGTCCGTGCCCCGGCTGCCGCTCCGTGCACAAATCGGTCCGCACCCCATATAAGGAGTACGAGGCCACCAACTACCTCAAGGATATTGACAATATCGACAGACATAGAGTCACATTATGAAACGCCAGGCCCGCCAGCAACAGGGCCTGACCGGCCCAGCAGACAGCGTGCCGATTCGAGCGGCGTATCATACACAATCGACGCATGGCATTGGGAAGCCTCCTGATTTCCGGTTACACTGCGCGCCGTTTTCAGCATTAGAGAAAAGAGTCCAATGGAACCATCCGAGATCGCGAGCCTTATTGAAGCCGGCTTTGGCGATGCAAACGTGCGGGTAGCCAGCGACGACAATACGCATTTCGAGGCGTTCGTTGTGGCTGACGAATTCGCGGGCCTTCGGTCGATCGCCCGCCATCAGCTGATCTACAAGTGCCTGGGCACGCTGGTCGGCAACGAGATTCACGCATTGTCGATTCGCGCGCTCACCCCGGACGAATTTGAGCAGCAAAAGGGCGAGGGCTGAGCTGCCGTGGACAAGCTGCTTATAAAGGGTGGAGAGAAACTGGCTGGCACAGTCAGGATCTCCGGCGCAAAAAATGCCGCCCTGCCTATACTCGCCGGAACCCTGCTGGCGACGAAACCCGTCGTGGTTCGCAATGTGCCTCACCTTAAGGATGTCACCACGACAATATCGCTGCTGCAAATGATGGGTGTGCAGGTCACTGTCGATGATCAACTGAATGTTGAGGTGGATGCCCGCGACGTCACTCATCGCGAAGCACCCTATGAACTGGTAAGGACCATGCGCGCCTCGATTCTCGTGCTGGGACCGTTGGTGGCGCGATTTGGTGAAGCCGACGTGTCGCTTCCTGGCGGCTGCGCCATAGGCGCCCGGCCTGTGAACCTGCATGTGGCTGGCCTGCAGGCGATGGGCGCCAGGGTGTCGGTGGAGAATGGATTTATCAAGGCACGTTCGGATCGCCTGAACGGCGCCCATATCGTATTCGACACAGTAACCGTGACCGGCACGGAAAACCTGTTGATGGCCGCTGTGCTGGCCGACGGCGAGACCGTGCTGGAAAATGCTGCACGTGAGCCGGAGGTTACGGATCTTGCTAATTTCCTGATCGAGCTGGGAGCGAATATCGAAGGCGCGGGCAGCAGTACGATCACCGTGCAGGGCGTGGCCGAATTGGGCGGCGGCGACTATTCTGTGTTGCCGGATCGGATTGAAGCCGGAACCTACCTGATTGCGGCTGCGATGACAGGCGGCAAAGTGCGGCTCGTCGACGTGGCGCCGGACACGGTTGAGGCCGTGCTGATCAAGTTGGGTGAGGCGGGCGCTTCAATATCGTCTGGCGATGACTGGATCGAGCTCGACATGAAGGGGCGCCGACCCGCTTCGGTCGACATCCGCACAGCCCCCTATCCTGCGTTTCCAACCGACATGCAGGCGCAGTTTTGCGCTTTGAATGCGATCGCTGATGGAATTGGCACGATTACCGAGACCATTTTCGAAAACCGATTCCAGCATGTGCTGGAGATGCAGCGCATGGGCGCCGACATTCAACTTGAAGGTAACACCGCGATCATCAAGGGTGTGGACCAGCTCACCGCGGCCCCCGTGATGGCAACGGATCTGCGCGCCTCGGCGGGGCTTGTGCTGGCCGGGCTGGCGGCGAGTGGTGATACGCTCGTTGACCGGATTTATCACGTAGATCGTGGCTACGAGCGCATCGAGGAAAAATTTCGGCAGATCGGAGCAACGATTCAGCGCGTCCTGTCGTAGGAGCCCGCTGCTACAAAATCTCCGGTCGCTCGCCTGCGATCACTGTCACCTGAAATCGATCGCCATCGCGCATGCCGTGAATTTCCACCTGGTCGCCCGGTTTTGTGCCGGCCGCGATCAACAATGCTTGCCGCCGTGACAAGATGGGCTCGCCGTTAATCGACAACACCACATCGTCGCGCTGCAATCCGGCTGCCGCAGCCGGCCCGCCTTCATGAACCGACTCGAGCAGAATG
>Ga0255049_10001228_pt1 | contig 14374 bp, 10 predicted proteins | sample JV7_2_3_MG_FD_183615 | JGI IMG/M metagenome (GOLD analysis project Ga0255049, IMG submission 183615) | Seawater microbial communities from Jervis Inlet, British Columbia, Canada - JV7_2_3 | ecosystem: Environmental > Aquatic > Marine > Inlet | place: Canada: British Columbia | collected 2016-10-06
TTCCCGCTTTGGGATTGCGTTTGACCACATCTGAATTAGCTCGCAAACCTCACCCGACCCGGTGGAGTCGCCGAGGATCGTCGGACTCACCCGAGAGCATCGACGAGAGCCCCGGCCAGGATGTCGAATCCGATCGCAGTGGGGTGGATGTCCGGGACCGGGTCGAGCATGTGAGTCGTCGATCCAGCCGTCCGCTGCATCGGAGAGAACCCGTCGGCCACGATGACTCCCGACTCCCGGGCCACCCGGGCTGCGAGCTCGTTGAATTCCGATAGCGCCGCGTCGGTAGCTGCCTCCAGGTCCGTTCCCAACCCGAGGCTGAAGGGGTTGTAGGCCGTGAGGAAGACGACTGTGGCGTCCGGAGCCGCCCCGGTGATCTCGTCCAGAATGAACTCGATGTGGGGCCCGTAGCCGTCGAAGGTGGCCTCGAGGCGGCTCTGGCAGTCGGCGTCGGTCAAGGACCGGCTGCATGCTTCCGAACCAAGGTGCCCGAGCAGATCGTTGGCGCCGATGTCGATGGTGACATAGGCAACCCGGTTGGCCCTAATGAAGGCGAGGGCTTCGTCCAGTTGGCCGCCCCTGATCAGCGTGCCACTGGTCTCTCCTGACACCCCCAAGTTCTGTAATCCGTACGCGATGCCATCGTTCTGAGCCACCTGCCGGTGGAACCGCGACACATAGCCATCGCGAGCATCCACCACGCCTACGTTGGCCGCCAGGGAATCCCCCAGCGCCACATAGACCGGACTGCCGGGCACCGAGACCGAGTCGACCACTCCGGGTCCAAGGCGTTCCGGCGGGGGGCTGACCGCGTTCACCGCCGACGAGGCAGCTGCGCTGAGCCCGGTCAGCAGGGTCTGAGACGTGAGCAGGTCGGTCCCGACCTGAGCTCCGGTGATCACCAGGCGATCGTTGCTCAAGTCAATCGACTGCACATCGACGTCGAAGTCCTCCAATGTCTCGTTGAAATCGGCCACCCGCTCCACCAGGTCTTCGAGCGAACTCTGGGCCAGGCCCGGCACATCGAAGGAGCCGACCGAGAGCGCCGCGAGGTCCACCTGCACCCGCCCCTGCTCGAGCGAGACACTCACCGAGCCGCTGGCTCCAATGCCGCCGCCCTTGAACTCTGCTTGGAATTCGAGGCTTCCGGGGCCACCGTTCTCTCCGTCAACAACGTCCAGGGTGACCGACTTCAACGGGTTGTCGGCGACGCCATCGAGCCCGTCGAGCACATAGGCCGTCATCTCTGACTCGGTGAGCTCCAGCTGAAACGCCACTGAGTCCCGTACCCCGGCAACCTTGATATCGGCGGCTGCCAGAGCCACCGGGTCCGCCGGATCGACCGGACCTTCGGTCGTAGTGAATGCGCTCACCAACCGGCTCACACCCACACCGAGGAATCCGCCACCAGCCACGAGGGCTACCAGCACCGCGACCAGCAACCCGCGTGCCACCGCCCGGTCAACCAAAAAGGACGAGACGGCAACGCCCAGGAGCAGGGCGAACGTGAGCAGAGCCGGGACCTCACCAAGCGCCAACAAGACGGCCGCACCCACAACGAGAGCGGCCAGCAAGCTGAAGAGAAAAAGGGCGGGTTTCATCCGTCAGACGAGGGTAATTGAGCTATGTCCCAGGTTGGACATCCCTCGGCCACGTCCTGCATCCCACGAAGCAGTAGGGAGTAAGCAATGACGAGGTGCGCTGAACTCTCTGGCCGATTGCTGATTGCTGAGGGCCGATTGCTATCCGAACCACTCGAAATGGCCGGGGTCGGGGTTGACCCAGAGGTGGCCGGAGGTGAGTCCGGCAGTGAAGAGTGCGACGAGGAGATCGGGATCAGTTGGCGAATAGGGGCCATCGACAGATTCAAAGAAGTTGATGTCGGCGGCCGCCCCGAATGAGTGATGCGAGATCGCCAGGCGGCCGGCGATGAAGCGAGGATTCCAACACCCCTGGAACGCGGCGGAGTTGATGACGGCCCCTCGCCCCGCCTCATCCAGGTCGACCATCGCCTGTCGCAACATGGCCGTGAACTCCCGATGGCAGGTAACGGAGCCGATCAGTGGGATGCTCTCGGTGACGATGTTCTCATCGCGCCAGGCTCGCTCCTGTTCGAACCCCGATCCGGTGGGCCGGATCAGAAACTCCCCGAACCGTTCCTTGAAGGCAACCTGGGAACGGACCGAGTCGCCGTGGCGAAAGACCAATACCTCACCGGGACCGCGGACAGTCACCGGTTCACCCGGAAACCCTGCCACCGCGGTTTCCAGAGCGCCCCGATCACCGTCGAACCAGAACACGGCGTACTTGTCGAGAAATTTGGCCAACACTTCGGGGTCCGGACGGGCGGTGACCACTTCGGCGTCGCCGACGAAGTCGTCGTCGACGATCCCGGCCACCGTCACCGTGTGCCCGGTCGAAAAGGTGATGATGTCCCCGACAGCCAGGCCGCGCAGGGACGCTGAAGTCGATCCAAGCATCACCTCGTCATCTGTCAGCGAAGCCATCGTCTCCGAGCTCGCGGTTGGTACATACCCGGCGTGGGCCGCGGCGTTGACGGCATGCACTTCCACCGGGATGACGAAGCCGTCTGCAGGTTCCTCGATCACCGTTCCATCCGGCCGGGTGGTCTTGGAGATGTGGGCGTCGCCGACCCGAACCATCGATACCGCCGTGACTCCCGGCACTCCGGCGAGCAGGCCGGTGAAGCCCTCAACCAGCGCCGTGGGCTGCCAAGCAAGATGCCAGTTGTCCGGTGCCACCGTGGTGGTAGTCGTGGAGGGCGCAGGCGTCGCGGTAGTCGTTGTCGATGCAGAGGTGGTCGAGGTCGACTCCACGGTGTCGTCTCCCCCGCCCCCGCTGCAGGCGGAGGCGAGCAGGACGAGAGCCAGAAGGATCCTTCGCATCGAGCGACCCTAGCCCTGCGGGGTAGCCAACCGATCGATCCTCTGAAGGGTTACAGTCGGACTAGAAGGGAGATCGGGCATGCGTTCATTCATCGAGGGGACACCCAAGGCCGAGTTGCACCTCCACCTGGAAGGCACCCTGGAACCGGAGCTCAAGTTCCGCCTGGCCTCCCGCAACGAGGTGGCCCTCCCGTACGCAACAGTCGAGGAGATGCGGGCCGCCTACGACTTCGACGACCTTCCCTCGTTCCTGGCGGTCTATTACGAGGGAATGAGTGTCCTGCTCACCGAGGAAGACTTCTTTGACCTCGCCTTCACCTACTTCCAGAAGGCGCACAGCCAGAACGTGATCTATGCGGAGGTGTTCTTCGATCCGCAAGCTCACACCAGCCGGGGGGTCGCCTTCGATACTGTCATCCGTGGCATCCGGCGGGCTCAAGCGCAGGCGGCCGAGGAACTCGGGATCCAGACTCAATTGATCATGTGCTTCCTTCGCGACATGAGCGCCGAATCGGCGATGGAGACGCTGGAGGCGGCCGACGCCTACCGGGATTGGATAGTGGGTGTCGGCCTCGACTCGGATGAAAAGGACAACCCGCCCAACAAGTTTGCCTCAGTATTCGCCGCCGCCCGCGAGCGTGGATATCAGGTGACTGCCCATTGCGACGTCGACCAGGAGGACTCGATAGCAAACCTGTGGCAGTGCCTGAACGAAATCGGCGTTGACAGGATCGATCATGGAGTCAACTCTCTGGACGATCCCGATCTGGTAAGCGAAATTCGCCGGCGTGGCCTGGGCCTCACGATGTGCCCGATTTCGAACAGTTACGTGACAGACGGCTACAAGGCAACCGAGATACGTCGCCTGCTGGAGCTGGGGCTCCTGGTTTGCATAAACTCAGACGACCCCGCCTACTTCCCGGGCTACATGACCGAGAATCTGGCTGCTGCCCAGGAGGCCGCCGAGTTGAGCCGGAGCCATGTTGAGCAGCTGGTTAGGAACGCGTTCGAGATCGCATGGCTGGACGAGCAGGCCCGGGACAGCTTCTTGAGCCGACTCGACGAGTACCTGTCTGAGCATTCCGCCTGAAGCGGTATCGCCACACACGCAATCGCTAACCGCATTACCCTTAGTGGTTGTCTACCACAGAAAGTGGTAGAGACACGTCCCGGGGTGGAGACCACGTGAATCCGAAGAATTGGCGGTACCTGTTCGCCGCCCTCCTGCTGCTCATGACGGTGGCGGCCGCGCCGGCAAAGGCAGCGGCCCCAAAACGAGTGCTCCTGGTGGGCGACTCCATCACCGAAGGCACCGACGGAGATACCGCCTACCGATGCGACCTGTGGAAGGCACTTGGCGGCGCCGTCGACTTCGTCGGCAATCAGGGCGACGTCGGAACTTGCGACGACGGCAGCTTCGATCCCGATCACGACGGACGGGGTGGGGCTACAACTGCCCAGCGCATCACTGAAATGGTCAGCTCGGGCTCCTTCAACCTCAGCTACGAGGCAGCGCTGGTTCACATGGGCACCAACGACAAGAACGGCGTCGATTTCGGCTGGGATCAGGCCTACATCAACACCGTCATAGAGCCCAGTTTCCGCGATCTGATCGCCAAGCTGCGCCAGAACAACCCGAACGTGACCATCTACCTGGCCCAGATCATTCCGTGTGATCTGGCTGCCAATCCCGGCACCGGATTTCTCGGGTGCAACGTCACCCACAACGGCGGCAACGACAACAACGGACAACCTGTTGAGGGCATGAACCAGGTGTGGGCCCGGATCGCCTCCGACTCGACCAATGCGGCCTCACCGATCGTCCTGGTCGATCATCGCAGCGGCTTCAACATCAGTGACCTCAAGGCCGACAAGGTGCATCCCAACGGCAACGGGCGCCTCAAGATCGCCAACAAGTGGAAGCAGGCGCTTACCGGTCAACTGGGCGACGAGGTGCTGCTAGTTACCCCGAATGGGCAGTGGCACATCCGCCGGCCGGGTCAAGCCGATCGCACTTTCTGGTTCGGCAATCCCGGCGACGTCCCGCTGCTTGGGGACTGGAACGGGGACGGTCGCGATACTCCCGGAGCGTGGCGATCCGGCCCGGGTGGAGGGTTCGCGTACGTGACCAACTCACTTCCGGCCGACGGCCAGGTCGGGGTGGCCGACTTCGTCTTCTTCTTTGGTGATCCAGGTGACTCGGTGTTTGTCGGAGACTGGAACGGCGATGGAATAGACACTCTGGGCATCAGCCGGGGCGGTCACATTTTCTTGACCGACACAAACGGCAGCGGCGGGACACCGGTGCCCACCCATTACGACTTCTGGTTCGGCGCCGTCGGCGACCGGCCCTTTGGCGGCGACGGGGATGGCAACGGGAAAGACAGCGTGTTTCTCTACCGGGGCTCAGGCCCCGGAGCCGGGTTCGTTTACTACACCAACCAGACTCCGGCCGGGCCCGGCGCGGTGGCCGGGACTGCCGGCAACTTCTTCTTCGGGCAAAGCTCGGACCGCTTCGTAGCCGGAGACTGGAACGCCGACAACGTGGATTCGGCCGGGATCTTCCGTCCGTCCAATAACACCGTCTACCTCAGCAACTCGAATCCCGGAGGTGGGGCCCCGGCGCCCACCGATGACTCCTACGGATGGGGATCGTCCAGCTGGAGGCCGGTAGCCGGGGTCTGGCAGTAACCGCTAGGCAGGCGCGCCGGCCAGACTCGACCGGTACCGAGTGAACACCACAACCGGGATTGCCACCATTGAAGCCCCGATGAGAGACAGCGAGGCGTAGCTACCTGTCTCCAGAAGAGCACCAGAAGACAGCGCCGCCAGCGCCGCCGAGGTCCACACCACCGAGTCGGCAAGGCCCTGCAACGAAACCCGCGAACCCGGGTCCGCATCTTCGGTGAGCAGAGCCGAAGCAGCAACGAAACCGAGATTCCAGCCCAATCCAAGTAGGAAGAGGGAAGCGACCAGCAGGATGCGGTCATCTCCGGCTGCGAACGAAGCCATCACCGCCGAGACGGCCAGCATGACCTGGCCGGCAAGGATCACCGGCACGCGCCCTAGCCGGTCACTGAGATAACCGGTCAGAGGGGAGAAGGCGAACATCCCGAGGGTGTGAGCCGCGATGACCAGACCGACAATTCCCAAGTCCTCACCAGCTCGCCGCACATGGACCGGGGTCATGGTCATGATCAGCACCATCACCACCTGCCCGACAACGAGGGCGGCTACCGCGACCCGCACCTTAGGGGCGTTGAGATGCGACCTGGTCGAGGGAGCTGGACCCCCGGCCTCATCGGCGGTCGAGAACGAGAGTGGATCCGGACGCAGGAACCGCGCATTGACCAACGAGGCGGCGCCGGCCAGAGCAGCAGCCAACAGCAGAGGGCCGGCCAGACCCTCGAGCCCGGCAGCATCGGCGATCCGCCGGGCTGGAGCCAGCAGCACCGGACCAACCACCGATCCGATCGTGCCCGCCCACACCACCAGGCTGATGGCAAATGCCTGTCGAGCGACCGGGGTGATGTCGGCCGCGGCGTATCGGGAAAGGCGCTCAGCTGCCAGACCAGCTCCAAAGACGAACATCCCGACAACAAACAACGGGAAAGACCCGACATTCACTGCAATCCCCGCCAGTAAGGCTCCCGCCCCGCCAACACCCAGACCCACCGTCAATCCAGCCCTCCGCCCGGATCGCGCCATCAGCCAGGCGACGGCCGGAGTACCGGCGGCGATTCCGATTGTGGTCATAGCCGCCGGCAGCCCGCTCAGCGACGCCGAGCCAAGCATGTCCTCGGCGGCCAGCACCGCCGCCGTCAGCGCAGCAATCAGCCCGGTTCGGGTAATGGCGCTGGAGGCAAACAGGACACCAAGAAGTTTGCGCCGAACGGGCTCAGAGGGCACCGAGAGGGTGGTCACAGCGCAGTCCGTCCCAACCGTGCCCGGCGGTCAACTGGCAGTCGGCAGCAGTCAGTGAGCACCAGCGTGCGGGGACAGGCAGGCTGGTCTAATGCCATCTCCATTGTGCCCCTTGCACGTCGACCCGGGCGAACCGACCAGTGACCAGAGACCGGTCTAGTACTCCTCGTACTGTTCCTGGGGGGGTTCGCCGCGACGCTCGGCCCCGGCGGCATCGGTCAGGAGCGGCACATACTGGGCGGCTATCCCGGTGGCGACGGCGGCCGCGGCTGGGGCGACCAGCTGGCCGAGGGGAACGATGATGGGCTCGTCGGTGATGTTGAACTCGAAGGATGGAAGCATCAGCGTGACACCGGTAACCAGCGCCCAGATAGCTGTCGTGCTCAGGGCGATACCCACCCAGGCGTGCCGCTGATCCTCGGGCGTCGGATGGCGCACGACCATGGCCCTCAGAACGTAACTGGAGGCGGCCGCTCCCGACATCCATGTCACGGACGGAATGAGCGGGAAGGTGTTTTGATCCGCGCCGTAGACGAGGTCGGGTGAGCTGAGGCTGATGATGGCGACGGAAATCCAGATGCTGACGAGGGCCAGCGCCACCCAAAACAGGTTCCGTTGCATCTCCCACCTTTCCCTAAGCAAGGCCCGCGATCGCGCCATCTGACGCCTAGCCGGGCCTGGTGTAGCGCACAAGGTAGCGCGAAGCACCGCCACTGCTCCTGCTTTCAGTCCCCCGGCAGAACTGGTTTGCGCATCTCTTCGCCATCAATCACGACAGTGAGGGCGGCGCCGGCTTCCCGCAGCGTCGCTTCAACCGACTCGGGATTCGCTCCTCCGGCAAACACGAAACCCAGATAGCGATCACCTTCAGGCAGGGCCTCGACCCGCCGGCCGGCGGCAATTGTCTGCGTGACGTCGTCGACGCTCTCCATGGCCAGCACATCCTCGATACCCTCGATGCCGGTCAGAATTCCCGTCGCCGGGATGGGAAGCATCAGCACCCCGGTGGCGGGACGGGACGGAGTGGTATCCCTGGTAGGCATGCCCAGAGCACTCCGCAGCACCATGACTTCCAGGGACTCGCCCAGCAGCCCGAAGCTGAGCGCCCGGCCGCACAGCCCACCGATCGAACGTGCCGCCACCTCGAGCATCTTCACCTCGCCACCCGGGCTCACCCGGACCTCGGCGTGAACCGGACCATGCTGCAGCCCGAGTGCCTCAGCACCGGCCCTGGCCAGCCGGATCGAGGCCTCCTGCGTGGCGTCGGGTAGCCGGGAAGGGGTGACGAGCAAGGTCTCTTCGAAGAATGGCCCCTCCAACGGATCCGGCTTGTCGATGAGGGCGAGGGGCTCCAAGCCGCCGTTGACCAGCAGTCCTTCCACCACCAGTTCATTCCCTGGCAGGTATTCCTCCACCAGCAACGGCTGATCAGCGACCAGTTCTGCAGCCGCCAGCATCGCACGTATACGGCTCTCCGCTCTCCGGGCGGCGGCGGCTCCGTCCACCCGGACCACTCCCCGGCTGGCCGACAGGCCGGTCGGCTTGACCACGGCCGGGAATCCGATCTCTGCCGCGACACCGGCAACCTTTCCGGTCCCGGCGCTGGCGAAACGGGGCTGGGGAACGCCGGCCTCGGCCAGTAGCCGGCGCATCAGGTTCTTGTCACGAGTTGCCTCAACGGCCGCCACCGGGTTGTGGACCAGCCCGAGATCGCGGGTGGCACGGGCGGCCACCTCCACCCCTTGATCGTCGATAGCGACTACCGCGTCTGGCACCGGAGTGAGCGAAACGATGTCACGAGCAGCCGATTCGGGATCGTCAAGGTCGACCCGGAGCTGTGGTCCCGGGACCGGAGGCGTCACATCGGTCGCAACCACCGCCTCGACCTGCAACAACTCGGCGGCGCGGACGAAGTCTCCGGTTCGGTAAGACTGCCCTGACGCCACGATCACCACGCGTTTCATGGTCCTCATGATGGCTCGCCACACAACCAGCCGCACTCATCTACGCTATCGGCATGGAAAGCGAGACTCTCCTCTCCGTTCAACCCGAGGCGCTCGAACGGTTGCTGGACATCCGGGATCAAGAGCCGGATGCCGATCAGCTCGGCCTGGTGCTGGCCATCTCCGGCGTGTCCGGCGACCGCTACGCGTACGAGATGGCCCTCATGCTGCTCGACACCGCCCCTGAGGGAGTTCATCTCGAGCAGCACAGCGGAATGACCTTTGTGGTCCCGGAAGCCGACATCGAGAACCTGCGCGGCGCCGAGATCAAGATGTCCCGAGACCTGCTCAACCCCGGGCTGATCCTGGAGAATCCCAACTCTCCGAGCCCCCGCATTCTCGACAACGGCCCCGTTCCGGAGCTAACCGGCGAAGTCGCCGAACGGGTTGTACAGGTCGTAACCGAGATGATCAACCCTGCCATCGCCTCCCACGGCGGTGTGGCCGAGGTGGTTGCCGTCGAGGACGAGACCGTTTTCGTGCGACTGGGCGGAGGGTGCCAGGGTTGCGGAATGGCCACAGTCACTCTCTCGCAAGGCATCGAATCCACCCTCCGCGAGATGGTTCCCGAGATCACCAAAGTCGTGGACGTCACCGACCACGCCAACGGCAACAACCCCTACTACGAACAAGCCAAGAAGTAGGCAGTAGGCAGTAGGCAGTAGGCGTTACCCCTCCCGTGCAGCGGAGCGGGAGTGGGGCAACCCTCCGGGTTGCTAGGGGGTGGGCTGAAAGCGCGTTCCAGTGCTCTCGCTCAGGGAAGCACCCACGCGGACCCCCCCTAGCCCTCCAGCATCTCCAGCGTCTCTTCGATGGCGGGGATATCGGGACCAAAGAGGGATTGGATGTAGAAGCGCTTCACCCCTGCTTCCTCCATGCCGGCCAGGACCGCCCGCACCTCCTCAGCACTCCCCCGCGGGGTTTGGCGGGGAGCGAAGTGAGCTTCCAGGTCGTCGACGGTGGCACCAACGCTGGCGGCCCGCGCCTGCAACCGCCGCTGATAGTCCTCCCTATCCCGACCGACCAGCACCTGCCCGGAGCTGCTGATCAGCAGCCGGTCCGGATCGCGACCGGCCGCGGTGGCAGCTTCCCGGGCGCGGGTGATCCGGGCCACCATCTCTTCAACCGGGGCGGGAAAGACGTTGAACTCATCCGCGAAGCGACCCGCCAATACCGGCGTCCGACGGGAGCCGGTACCGCCGACCACCAGGTCAAACCCTTCGCCGGGCAGAGGAGCTACCGGCCGCGCCGCCAACCGATAGAACTCTCCCTGGAAGCCCGGCGAATCCGGCGAATCCGGCGAGAAGGATGCGCGCAGATACGCTAGAGCCTCTTCCATCCGGTCGAAACGCTCGCCGCGGGCCGGGAAGCCAAGTCCAAACAAATCGTGCTCGTCCTCCAGCCAGCCGGTGCCCACCCCCAGCGAAAAGCGCCCGCCCGACATCTCGTGGATCGTCACGGCGTTCTTGGCCAAGACGGCGGGATGTCGGAAAGTGATCGGCGCCACCAGCAACACGAGGCGAATCCGGCTGGTATCCCGGGCAAGGCCGGCCATTTGCGCAAGCGCGTCATAGGCCGGCTCGGCCGCCCGATCCCCACTGGTGCTGGCCAGGTAGTGGTCGGGGAGCGCAAACGCGGCCAGCCCGCGGTCTTCTGCCCAGCGGGCTACCGCCAGCACCTGCTCGTAGTTCCCCGCGGTTTGAATTGCGAATTCCACGTCCGCCTCCGGCCGCAAACGGTAGCCATGCGAGTTTCTGCCGCCTCATCGCGGCGTCGGATTAGTGATTGGCCGGTCTGCTGAGCAGACTTCGGACATGGATCTCACACACTTCACATTCGACCTCGACGGCGACGGGATTGCCACCGTGCTGATCAATCGCGCCGGAGAGGAAATGAACACTTTCTCCCCCGAGACCGCCCTCGAACTCGCCGACATTCTCGAGCGGCTGGAAACCGATGCCTCCATCCGGGCCGTCGTGCTCGGTTCGGCCAAGGCCACCAACTTTCTGGCCGGAGCCGATATCCGCTGGTTCGCCACGCTTGATGAGCCGGCCGAAGCCGAAGCAGCGATGAAAGCCAGCCAGGAGGGTTTCGCCCGGCTCGAGGCTCTCCATCAGGAGCGCGGCAAGCCGGTGGTAGCCGCCATCCACGGACCTTGCCTGGGGGCCGGTCTCGAGTTGGCCCTTGCCTGCAGCAGTCGAGTCGGATCCAATGACGAAAAGAGGACGCAGCTCGGCCAGCCTGAAGTGAAGCTGGGGTTGCTGCCGGCCGCCGGCGGCACCCAGAGGCTTCCGAGACTGATTGGAACAGCTGCCGCCCTCGACCTGATTCTGACCGGACGCAGCGTCCGACCACGCCGGGCCCTCAAGCTCGGGTTGCTGGACGCAGTCGTCCCGGTAGCCGAACTGTTGACGGCCGCCCGGGATCGGGCACGACAGGAGCTGGACCCTTCCCCTCGCCAGCCAGAATCGCTCACCGACAAGCTCAAGAGCCTCCTGAACCCGGCTGCTCTCCAATCGATCGCCCTGGAAGGCAACCCGGTGGGCAGGCGGGTGCTCTTCGCGCAGGCCGAGAAGGCGATGCTGAAGGAAACGAAGGGCAACTACCCGGCCCCACCCGCAGCCCTTGACTGTGTGAAGCTCGGACTCGAGAAGGGGATGAAAGCAGGCCTCGAAGCCGAGCGAAAGGCGTTCGGGCGACTCCTTGTGACGCCTGAGTCCCTGGCGCTGCGCTCAATCTTCTTTGCCACCCAGGAGCTCAAACGGGATACAGGGGTCGACACGGATGCCGAATCCCGGACCGTTGCTGAGGTGGGCGTACTCGGCGGCGGATTGATGGGGGGCGGCATCGCAGCCGTCAACACAACCAGGACCGGAGTGCGGTCCATCATCAAGGAGGTCGACGACGCCGGTGCCGCCCGCGGCGTCGGATACGTTCAGAAGGTCCTCGACGGCCAGGTGAAGCGTCGGCGGATGCAGAAGGCCGACGCCTGGCTCGCCATGCAGCGCCAGGTCAAAGGCACGACCGAATACGCCGACCTGGCCGGCGTCGACCTGGTAATCGAAGCCGTTTTTGAGGACCTGGCCCTGAAACAATCGGTGCTCGCAGAGACCGAGGCGATTACCGGGTCCGAAACAGTGTTCGCCTCCAACACTTCCTCGATCCCGATCGCCGAAATCACCGCCGCTGCCGCCCGACCAGGGAACGTGGTCGGTATGCACTACTTCTCCCCCGTAGAGAAGATGCCGCTGCTGGAAATCATCACGACGCCCGACACTGCCGACTGGGTCACTGCCACCGCGGTGGCATTCGGCAAGCGGCAGGACAAGACCGTCATCGTGGTCAACGACGGCACCGGCTTCTATACCACCCGCATCCTCGGGCCATACTCCGGCGAGGTGCTCTATCTGCTGGAAGACGGGGCGACGGTGGAGGAGATCGACAGTGCCATGGTCGCATGGGGATTCCCGATCGGTCCAATCACGCTCAGCGACGAGGTGGGCATCGACGTGAGTGCCAAGATCGGCAAGATCCTGGAGCAGGCATTCGGGGACCGGATGAAGGCGCCTCCTGCCTTTGCCGCTCTGGTGGGCGACGACCGCATGGGCCGCAAGAACGGCCGGGGCTTCTACCAATACGCCGACGGCAAGAAAGGTGACGTCGATGAATCCGTATACGGAGTACTGGGCGTCACGCCGCTTCCCGGCACGGTGTCGCGCACTTCTATCCAGAGGCGCCTGTCTCTGCAGATGATCAACGAGGCCGCCCGATGCCTGGAGGAAGGAATCCTGCGCTCGGCGCGAGACGGTGACATCGGAGCCGTGATGGGCCTCGGCTTCCCACCCTTCCGAGGCGGCCCGTTCCGCTGGGTCGACCAGCTCGGGACGGGCGTAGTTGTCGAGCAACTACGCCAGCTCGAGAAGGATCACGGCAGTCGCTTTGCGTCAGCACCCCTTCTGGTGGAGCTGGCCGACAGTGGAGGCTCGTTCTACGGGTAGAGCTGACAGCTCGCAGCCGGCAGCGATTGCCTGATGCCGGATGCCGAAAAGGGCAGTAGGCAATAGGCAGCACCCGGCGACGACTCGGGACGTGGGACTCGCTACCCAATCACGGCTGAGATCTGCCGGGTTGCCACCGTCAACGAATCGAGATCGCCACCGCCTTCGTGCATGAGAAGGTCAATGAACTGGTCGAGGCGGGCATGCTGATCCGGACGGGTTGAACGGAAGTGCTCGCACAGCGCCTTGCCGTTCTGGATCTCGGCCGAGGCCAGGACCCGTTCGGCGATGTCGCGGCGCAGTTGCAGTAAGTCGTTCTCCAGGGTGCGAATCGCCCACCGCTCCCAGCGGCTGTCGGCGGTCAGATGCTCGGCCCGGTTCTCCAGCCAATCGATCCGATAGTTGGCGCCAACCAGGAAGAACACATCGGCGACGTCGGCCACCGGCCGGGCCGCCAGTTCGGCCAACTCGATGATGTCGGGGGCGTGATACAGCTCGTCCTGGAAGGCGTGGCGGCGGGCCAGGTCTTCGGGGACGCCGGCTTCTACCAGCAGTAAAACTGCCTCGTCTCGTTCGGCCCGCCACTCAACAGAGCCAACGTGGTGAATCACGTCCGACAACTCCTCGAACGCAGCCCGCGATGGGCCGACCCCGGCCGCGGGGACCGTCCGCACGGCCTGGTGCAGGAACCAACGGGTCATCGCCTCAACCAGTCGGTCCACCCCATCCATCAGCTCGCCTCGCACCTGGGGCCCGATCGAGGGGTCGAGCGCTTCGACCGCATTCCACCGCTCTTCGGCACCGGTCAGAGCAAGGGCCGACTGGTAGGCACGCACCACTTCCGCCGGGGCTGCTCCGGTCTCGATTCCGAGCCGGCTCACGAAAGTGATGCCCTCGGAATTCACGACACGGTTGGCGACCCGGGTGGCGATGATCTCGCGTCGCAGCGGATGCTCAACAGCCAGGGCGCCAAACTGCTTGACGATCGGCTCGGGGAAATACTCCATCAGGTCATCCGCAAACTCAAAACCGTCGGGGACATCGGACCGCAGCAGCGCCAGCCGAAGCCAGCGCTTGGCATAGGCAAGGAGCACAGCAAGTTCGGGCCGTTCCAGTCCCTGACGTTGACGCTCTCGTTCGGCCAGCTCATCCGAATCGGGAAGGTACTCAATTGCCCGATCCAACATCCCCTCGTTCTCCAGCAGCTTCATGAGATCGTCGTAGGCCTCGAGGCCCTCAGCTGAGCGACCCGCCTCCTGCGACATGATCTGTGCCTGCAGGAAGTTGTCGTAAACGACACGTTCGGTGATGTCCTCGGTCACTGCAGCGATCACGTCGGCCCGATCTTCCTTGGCCAGCTCTCCCCGTTCTTCCGCCAGGCGCAGCAGAATCTTGAGATTCACCTCGCGATCGGAACAATCCACACCGCCCGAATTATCGATGAAGTCGGTATTGATGTGGCCGCCCCGGGACGCATACTCGATCCGGCCCCGCTGAGTGAAGCCGAGGTTTCCACCCTCTCCGACTACCCAGCAGCGAAGGT
>Ga0255049_10001230_pt1 | contig 14350 bp, 12 predicted proteins | sample JV7_2_3_MG_FD_183615 | JGI IMG/M metagenome (GOLD analysis project Ga0255049, IMG submission 183615) | Seawater microbial communities from Jervis Inlet, British Columbia, Canada - JV7_2_3 | ecosystem: Environmental > Aquatic > Marine > Inlet | place: Canada: British Columbia | collected 2016-10-06
CACCAAGCAGCTCCTGGGCCTCTATCTGGGTCGCGTGCCTCGCAAGCAAGTGGTCGACACCGTGAAGGCGATCGCCATCCTGCAGAAGGAGAACGGCGAGCGAAAGGACCGCAGGCAGGCCCGCTGGAAGTACACGCTTCGACGGCTCGGTCCCGACCTCGTCAAGCGAATGCTCGGCGACCGCTTCGGAATCGAGATCAAGCCGGCGCAGCCTCAGCCGCTGCCCGCGATTCGGTTCTTCCACGGCTGGAACCGCGAGGCGGGAGCGGAGAAGCGTTTCTTCCTGGGAGTTCCGGTGCTGAGCGGTCGCCTGAAGGACGAGAACGGCGTGCGGCTGCGCAGCGCCGTGCAGAAGATCGTGGCCGAGCTCGAGCTGGGTGTGCGTATCACGCCCAACCAGGATCTCCTGCTGTGTCACATCCCGGCGGAGCGGCGGGAGTGGGTGGATCAAACTCTGACCGAATACGGGGTGCCGAAGGCGCACGACATCTCCAGCGTCCGGCGGCTGTCGTTCGGCTGCCCCGCGAAGCCCACCTGCGGCCTGGCCATGACCGATGCCGAGAACGTAATTCCGGACTACATCGCAGCGCTCGAGAAAGAGGGGCTCGGGGACGTAGACCTGATTCTGCGCATGGCGGGCTGCCCCAACTCCTGCTCGCGGCCACCCACCGCGGAGATCGGGATCATCGGTTACGGCAAGAACGATCACATGATCCAGGTGGGGGGCTCGCGCGAGGGAACGCGCATCGGCAAGGTGCTGTATGAGCGAGTGCCCGAGGAGGACATGGTTCGGGTGCTAGTCGGGCTCTACCGCGCGTTGCGGGATCACAACCCCGAGGGTCTTCCCCCCGGCGACTTCCTGGACCGCACGTCCTCGGATGAGCTGCGCCGGCTCATCGGCTATCCGAGCTGAGCCCTCCGATGGCTGATGTCGAGCTCTCGATCGAGGCGGGGATCGCGACGGTCCTGATCAACCGGCCGGATACGCTCAACGCCCTCTCCTCATCGGTCATGGACGAGCTTGGAGCGGTGGTCGAACGACTCGAGCAAGAGCCAGGCGTCGCGGGTGCGATCGTCACCGGCAGCGGGCGGGCCTTCATCGCGGGCGCCGACATCGAGGAGATCTCGGCTCTCGACACCGAAAGCGGATTCGCCTTCTCACGTCGCGGGCAGGTCATCTTCTCGAGGATCGAAAGCCTCGACAAGCCAATCATCGCCGCGGTGAACGGCTTCGCCCTTGGTGGCGGCTGTGAGCTGGCCATGGCGTGTCATCTCCGAATTGCCTCCACGAAAGCCAAGTTCGGCCAGCCCGAAGTGAAGCTCGGCATCACACCCGGCTTCGGAGGGACCCAGCGCCTGCCCCGGCTCGTGGGACGCGGCGTCGCAAACCAGCTGCTCTTGAGCGGTGCGATCATCCGCGCTGAAGAAGCGCTCCGCATCGGGCTCGTCAACGAAGTCGTAGCCCCCGAGGCTCTGCTCGAACGCTGCCACTCCCTGCTCGAGGAGATCCTCGGCAACGGGCCCCGGGCCATCAAAGCCTGCCTGGCCGCCGTACGTGAAGGGCTGGAGGGGACGCTGGCCGCCGGCATCGAGGCCGAGGCAAAGCTCTTCTCGGCGCTCTGCGGTAGCGACGAGATGCGCGAGGGCACGAAGGCCTTCCTCGAAAAGCGTCCCCCGAAGTTCTAGTCTTAGTCACGCGCAGTTTTCGCCCGCGCGGGCGCGCCCCCCAGAGAATAGAGGCCAGAGCATGAGCCAGGCACCCAGGGAGCGCTGGAGCGGTCGCGCCGGGTTCGTGCTGGCGGCCGTCGGCTCCGCCGTCGGTCTGGGCAATATGTGGCGGTTCTCTTATCTCACCGCGGAGCACGGCGGCGGCGCTTTTGTCCTGCTCTACATTGCATTCACACTCCTGATCGGGATTCCGATTCTGCTCGCCGAGCTGGCCCTGGGACGTGGAGCCAAACGCAGCCCGATCAGCGCGCTCGGCCACTTCGGCGGCAGCGCCTGGCGGGCCGGCGGCTTCTGGTTCGTCGCCTCCGGCTTCCTGATCCTGTCCTATTACTCCGTGATCGCTGGCTGGACGCTGCGTTACGCGTTGGCCGCGCTCATCGGCGGCTTCGAGCCGGACACTGCCGCCTATTTCTCCTCGGTCAGTCAGGGCTGGGCAGCGGTCGTCGGACACATCGTTTTCATGGGCGGCACGATCTGGATCGTCACCCGCGGGATCACCGCGGGCATCGAGCGCACGTCTCTCATCCTCATGCCCGTGCTGTTTCTGCTGGTCTGCGGCCTGGCCATCTACAGCTTCACCATCGAAGGCGGCGCGGCGGGCTATCGTTTCTATCTCGAGACCGACTTCAGCAAGATCCTGGATCCGCAGGTCTTCAGCACGGCTGCGGGACAGGCTTTCTTCAGCCTGAGCCTGGGCATGGGAGCGATGCTGACCTACGCCAGCTACCTCTCGCCCGAGCAGCACCTGCCGAACGAGTCGATCGTTATCGGCGGCGTAGACTTCATGGTTGCTTTCATCGCCGGGCTCGTCGTCTTTCCACTGATCTTCGCGCTCGGTCTCTCGGCCGATGTCAGCGAGAGCACCGTGGGCGCGCTATTCATCACTCTGCCCAAGGCCTTCGCGAAGATGGGGCTGACGGGGCAAGTGGTCGGGTTTCTCTTCTTCGCCGCGCTCGTCGTCGGCGCGCTCACCTCCGCGATCTCACTGCTCGAGGTAGTGACCGCCTCAGCGATGGATACGCTCGGCTGGACACGGCTCCGGTCGACTCTGGTGTTCGGCGGCGTGATCGCCCTGCTGGGAATTCCCGCGGCCCTGAGCCTCAACATCCTCGACTGGATGGACAAGCTCGCAGGACAGGTCTTCCTCGTAGCGGGAGGGCTCCTGCTCTCCATCTTCGTGGGATGGGTGATGAAGAATCCCTTCGACGAGGTGAAGCTCGGCGCGGAGCATGTGGGCTGGTTCCCACTGTGGCGCTTCCTCTTGCGGGTTCCGATCCCGCTCGTGCTGGCGGCCGTACTCTACCTAGTAGTGCAGCAAATTTTCTTCGACTAGAGCACCACCTCGAGCAGGTGCGGGCCGGGCTCGCCGAACGCCTGTTCCAGGCCTCGACGGAGCGCTTCGCCAGTCTCGACCCGTTGAGAGGGAACGCCCAGCGCCTGCCCCAGCCCGACCCAATCGATCGCCGGGTTGGAGATGTCCGTAAGCGCCAGAGACTGCGGTCCCGGCTGCGCGATACCCGCGCGGTCGAGCTCGATGCGCAGGATCCGATACAGCCGGTTCGCACAGATGACTGTCGTTACATCGAGGCCCTCGCGCGCCTGAGTCCACAACGCCTGCAGCGTGTACATCCCACTACCGTCCGCCTGGAATGCGAGCACGGGGCGATCGGGGCAAGCAATGGCCGCACCCGTCGCACAAGGAAGACCCTGACCGATTGCGCCCCCCGTAAGGCTCAGGTAGGTGTGGGGCGAGCAGGCAGCTGCGCCCAGGAAATAGGGCAGGCCCGAGGTCGCCGCCTCATCCATCACGATCAAGCCCTCGGGCTGAACCCGGGCGATGGCCGCGCCGAGCGTCACGGGCGAGAGCTCGCCTTCGGGAGCCTGCGGCGACACCCGCTCCCCGACCTGTGCGGGGCCACGATCTGCGCCGAGCCGTTCGGCCAGCGCCTCGAGCGTGAGCGGCACATCCTCTTCTGGCCGCGCCAAAGTGTGGACCTGACACGCCTGGGGCGCGAGTCGGCTTGGAATCTCGGGATAGCCGAAGAATGCGACTGGCTCAGTCACACCTACGAGGATCAGGTGCGCGACGGAGTTCAGCAGCGCGACGACCTGCTCGGGGAAGTAGGGCAGTCGTTCGAGGGCCGGAAAACCCGCACCGCGTTCCATGCGCGCGGGGAAGGTCTCGCAAAAGAGTCGAGTGGGAACCCGACCCGCGATGCGCGCCGCGGTTCGAAGAGCCGGCGCTCGCAAGCCGCGTGCGCCCAGCAAGAGCAGCGTAGGCTCGCCGCTCTGCAGGGCGTGCGCGACGGCCTCGATCCGCGAACTCTCGACGGAAGGCAGCGCTTCTCGCCCCGCGGTCGCCACCGGCCCAGACGCCTCGCCCCAGGCGACATCCGAGGGCACGATCAGTGTCGCCACCGTCCCGGGGGAACGCAACGCCGCCGCGATCGCCTCCGCTCCATCGCGCGCCAGATCGTCCGCGGTCTTCGCCGTGCGCACCCAGCTCGAGACAGGACGAGCCAGAGATTCGATATCCGATGCGAGCGGTGGATCCGCATCCACGTGCCAGGTCGCGTGATCGCCGATCAGATTCACCACGGGCGAGCGCGCGCGGCGGGCGTTGTGCAGGTTGGCGATGCCATTCGCAAAGCCCGGGCCCAGATGCAGGAGCGTCAGCGCGGGCTTGTCGCTCATCCGGCCGTAACCATCGGCGGCTCCGGTGCATACGCCCTCGAAGAGGCCCAGCACTCCACGCATGCCTGACACTGCATCCAGGCCTGCCATCAGCTGCATCTCGGTCGTGCCGGGATTGCTGAAGCAGACCTCGATGCCCGCGGCGGCCGCCGTACGAATCAAGCTCTCGGCGCCGTTCATGTCCGCTCCACCTCCTCGCGCACACGCTGCCCCGGGGCCCGAATCTATCACCCCGGGGCACATGGTAAGCTTTCGAAAGCAGGAGCCACACCGATGGCGGAGCAACTCGTTCCGATCGCCAGCTTTACCCGGCCCATCGAGGCCGAGCTGGCCAAGAGCAAGCTCGAGGCGGGGGGAGTGCGCGGCTTCATCGAGAGCGGTGCGATCACACGCACGAACCCGGTCTTCCTGGGCACGGGAGGCGAGACGAATCTGCTGGTGCGGGTGGCGGACCGCGCGCGCTCGCTGGCCATCCTCGAGGAGGATCCGATCGAGGCTCAAGCGGCGTTGCGAGAGGTTTTCGATGACATCGAGCGGGACGGCTGTCCGCGTTGCGGCTCCAGCGAGATACGAACCCAAGCCTACTCGACCCTGACCCTCGGGATCGCGCTGCTGCTGGTAGGCCTGCTTTTGCGTGTTCCGTCCCCCCTGCTCCTGGTCCTCCTACCGCTCTTTCTGTTCCGCCGCCGGCGCTACCGTTGCTTCGACTGCGCCCATCGTTGGTGGGAGTGATGGACCAGACCCAGGAGCCCTTCGTCGCGCTGGCCCGATTTCCTTCGTCCGTCGAAGCCCATCTCGCCAAGTCCCGGCTCGAGCTCGAAGGCATCCCGAGCATCCTCAGTAACGAGTTCTCGACCGGAGAGGTCGAGCTCCGGGTAGCGAGCTCGACCGTCCACGAGGCAGTCGCGATTCTGGGTGGGGCGCGCAGCTCACAGGCGCTCCGCGCCTACGATCCCCCTGCCGATGCGCCCCGCTGCCTCATCTGTCGCTCCTCATTCCTGATGCCCGAGGAGGGTCCGGTGCTGTGGCGGCTCTTCCGCACCATCATACTCGCCCTGCTTCCATTGCCCGACGAGTGGTTCGATCGCCGGCGGGTGCGATGCGGCGTGTGCGGTCACCGCTGGAAGCAGGAGAGGAGGAAGGCCGATGCCACGCCCGGTAACTCCAGTGCCTAGCAGTACAGCGCGAGCCCGCGCGTCGTTACCTCGCTAGAGCGCATCGCCAAGCACCCCGCCGTCGAGTACCGCATGGCCATCCCCGAGGCCTAGGCCAGCGGGTACGAATCCAGGCTGGGGACCCTACTTGCCCTGCCAGCGAGGCGGTCGCTTCTCGACAAAGGCGCGGGGACCTTCGCGGAAATCCTCGCTGCGGATCATGGCGCCCAGCGCCTCGTAGCGCGTGCTGAGCGCCACCTCGAGCGAGGCGTGGTTGAGCCCATCCATCGCGGCCTGCTTGCTGCCCCGCACCGAGAGCGGCGCGCACTCGAGGATCTGAGCCGCCCAGCGACGCGCCGCCGGCATGAGATCGGCGCGCGGTACCACCTCGTTCACGATGCCCAGCTCGAGTGCCTCGCGCGCGCTCACGCGTCGGCCCGTGAGGAGGATCCCCATCGCTTGCTTGAGCGGGATCTGGCGCGGCAGACGATGCAGGCCGCCCGCCAAGGCCGCGAGCCCCACGCGCGGCTCGGGCAGAGAGAACACCGCCTCCTCCGCCGCCACGATCAAATCGCAGGCGAGCGCGAGCTCAAACCCACCGCCCATCGCCACGCCGTTGACCGCGGCAATCAGCGGCTTGGAGTTGTCGAAGCGATGGGTCAGTCCTCCAAAACCCGAAGGCGGGAGCTCGAACCGGCCCCCGGCCGCGGTGTGCTTGAGGTCGTTCCCCGCGCTGAACGCCCGCTCGCCTGTGCCCGTAAGAATTCCGACCCAGAGCTCGGGATCCGCGACGAAGTCATCGAAGACCTTGGCCAGCTCCTGGCTGGCTGCCGGATGGAGGCTGTTCATCACCTTGGGCCGGTCGATCGTGACGGTCAGAATGTGGCCATCCCGCTCGGACTTGCAGAACTCTGCCATCGTGGGTGTCTCCCCTGGTAAGCTTCGCCAGCATACACGTTTTCAAGGGAGTCGAACGCATGAGTGAGCTGTTCTCGGTGAGTGGCAAGGTCGCGCTGGTGACGGGGGGCTCCCGCGGAATCGGATGGATGATTGCACGGGGTTTCGTCGAGGCGGGCGTGAAGGTCTACATCGCCTCGCGCAAGGCGGACGTGTGCGATCAAGCCGCGAAGCAGCTCTCCGAGTTGGGCACCTGCATCTCGATTCCGGCCGACCTCTCGGGCGAGGCCGGTGTGAAGAGGCTGGCCGACGAGATGACCGAACGCGAGTCGGCGCTCCACGTGCTGGTAAACAACGCGGGGGCCAACTGGGGAGCGCCGTTCGAGGAGTATCCCGCTGCCGCCTTCGACAAGCTCTTCGCGCTAAACGTCAAAGCGGTCTTCCTGCTCACCCGCGAGCTCGTACCGCTGCTCGCGGCGGCAGCGCGGCCCGAGGATCCCGCGCGTGTGATCAACATCGGCTCAGCCGACGGAGTCCGCCCCCCTGCGCTCGAGGTCTACGCCTACGGAGCGAGCAAGGCGGCGTTGCATCACCTCACCCGGCATTTGGCGCGCCGTCTTTCCCCGCAGCACATCACGGTGAACGCCGTCGCACCCGGTCCATTCGAGAGCAAGATGATGGAGGCCACGCTCGAAAGGCTCCGAGATCAGGTGATCGCCGCCGTTCCGCTGAAGCGGATCGGGGAGCCCGACGACATGGCCGGCGTCGCGATCTATCTGGCATCCCGTGCAGGCGCCTACGTGACCGGCGCGGTGATCTCGGTGGACGGGGGCATGGGCACCTGTGGCTAGCCTTCTGAAACATCGGATCGCAAGCTGTGACGAGGTATGCACGATCCGTTTGCGGTAGGCTCTTCCCCTGCACAACCCACGAGGCCCCCCATGAAGTTCGGACTCACCTACTTTCCCACGGACTACTCGATTCGCCCGGCCAAGCTTGCCCAGGCCGCCGAGGAGCGCGGCTTCGAGTCGGTGTGGTTCGCGGAGCACTCCCATATTCCGGTGTCGCCGATGACTCCCGGGCCACCGGAGCCCGGGTCCCCCGGGCTGCCGCGCGAGTACTACTCGGTGGCCGATCCCTTCGTGGCGCTCTCGGTCGCGGCTGCGGCGACCTCAACCCTCAAGCTCGCGACCGGAATCTGCCTGGTGCCGCAGCGCGACGTGCTGCAAACCGCCAAACAGGTCGCGAGCCTGGACCTCTTCTCCAACGGACGCTTTCTCTTCGGCGTTGGAGGAGGTTGGAACCAGCCGGAGATCGAGAACCACGGCACGATCCACGCCGAGCGCTTCGCCGTGATGCGCGAGCGGATCGAGGCCATGAAGCTGCTCTGGAGCGAGGAGAAGGCCGAGTACCACGGCAAGTACGTCGACTTCGGGCCGGCCTACGCCTGGCCAAAGCCAGTGCAGAAACCCCACCCGCCGATTCACGTGGGTGGCGCGGGGCTGCGCGCGATCCGGCGCGCAGTGCGCTACGGCGATGGCTGGGTGCCGCTGATGAGCGGGGGTGACGATGACCCCGTGACCCTGCTTCCCAAGCTGCACGAGCAGCTGCGCGCAGTGGGGCGGCCGGTGGAGGATTTCGAGGTGACGATCTACTTCTGTCCTCCGAACCCCGAGACGGTCAAGCGCAGCGCGGACGGCGGAATCGACCGCGTGCTCTTCCCCGTGCCATCGCTGCCAGAGGCCGAGGTGCTCACCATTCTCGACGGCTACGCCAAGCTCATCTGACGACGCGCGCAGGCTGTTGGGATCCGAAGTCAGCTTCGAGGAGGCGGTCCAAAAAAACCTCCCACGCAACTACCTGGCCCAGCTCGCGCACGGCTTGTTCGGACAGACGGGGTTCCGCCTCGTCCAGGCACCGACCTTCATCCCCGCATACATCTACGGGCTCTCCGGATCGGAGCTTCTGGTGGGCCTGGCCCGGGCGTCTCAGGCGCTGGGGCAGGCTCTGACCCCGGTGATGGGGGCGACGCTCATTGAGCATCGCCCCCGCGTGCTGTCTGTGGCGCTGGTCGTGGGCGCGCTCATGCGACTGCAGGTGCTCGGGATCGCCCTGGCCGGGATCTTTCTCCCCACCTCGTGGAACCTTGCAGCCATCTGTCTGCTGCTCGGGCTATTCGGGTTCTTCCTGGGCATTCAGGGCGTGGTCTTTAACTTTCTACGCGCGAAGACGATCCCGCGCGAGCACCGCGGCGTGCTGGCCGGTTTGCGTAACGCCCTCGCGGGCATCGCCGCGAGTGGGGTGGCCTACCTCGGCGGGCGTTATCTGATCGAGCCGAACGCGCTCGGCAACGGCTACGCCGCGACCTTCCTGGTGGCGTTCGTGCTCACCTCGCTGGGGCTTTCCATGCTGGCGTTCGTGCGTGAGCCCGACACTCCCCAGATCCGCGCGCGCACCGGCCTCCTCGCGCGCCTGCGCGATCTGCCCGAGCTGCTGCGTTCCGACCGCGAGTTCACATTGTACCTCCTGGCACGCGCCCTCGGGAGCATGGGCCGCATGGCGATGCCCTACTACGTGCTCTTCGCTGCGACGCGCATGGAGCTCAGCGGTGCCACGCTCGGCCTCCTGACCGCGGCCTTTCTGCTCGGTCAGACCGCGCTCAACCTGGGATGGGGCATCCTCGCCGACCGACGTGGCTTTCGCATCGTCTTCAACGGCTCGCTTCTGATCTGGATCGTCGGGGTTCTCATGCTGATCCAGGCCACGGACATCACGAGCGTCAGCTTGGTCTTCGTGGCGCTCGGGACAGGGGTGGGAGGATTCATGATGGCCGCGCAGAATCTGGCGCTCGAGTTCGGATCGCTCGTCAACCTGCCCATGCGGATCGCGGTGGCCAACTCGGTCGCGGACCTCGCGACAATCGTGGGGCCGATCCTGGGCGGCCTGCTGGTGATCAGCGTCTCGTTTCTACCCGTTTTCTGGATCGCGATTCTGTTCAAGTGCGCGGCGATCGCGATGATGACGCTGTACGTGCCCGAGCCGCGAAACCGCTAGTGGGACACTAGATCCCGTCCGCGTGCTCGCGGCCGCGGACCAGCCGGTAATGCCGGCGATCCGGCCTCGCTACGCTCTCGAGATAGGAGCAGTCCGCGCTCGCAAAATGCGCGGAGATGGCGCGACGGAAGCCCGCCGAACGGTTTCGTCCCGACCCGTGCAGCAGGAGCGGGTGGAAGAACACCGTGTCGCCCGGCTCCATCTCCAGATGGATCCGATCGGTATGCTCGTCCACGCCCCTGGCACCGAAGTAAGCCAGGTTGAGGTACTCCCAGTCGGGATTCTCGTGCGCGAGGAGTCCACCACGGTGGGATCCTGGGACGACGACCAGGCAGCCATTCTCTTTCGTCACCCGCTGCAGCGCGGTCCAGGACGCGACGATCTTGTTGGCCGGCCGGAACGGGAAGTAGAGCAGATCCTGGTGGAGGGGGTGACGACCATCCACGTTGGGCGGCTTGTTGATGAGCATGCTGTGAATCGATTTGATGTCGGGTCCGACGAAGTGTTCGGTCCAATCCAGCAGACGGGGATGGAGCGCGTAGCCATAGAGCACGGGATCGTTCTCGAAGTCCTGCAGCTTAGCGATCGCCTCCGCCGCGCAGCCCGGCGTGACCGCCCCCTTCGCAACCATCACATCGCGCATCACAAGCATGTGCTCGGCGGGCGCGACCTCGCCCTCCACGATGGCCCGAAAGCGCTCCAGCCAGACGTCGATCTCATCGCTGCGAAAGAAGCCGGGCAGGAGCAGGTAGCCCTGCTCCAGGTAGAACCGCCTCTGCTCGGGGGTCATGCTCCGCCTCCAGTGCTCGATTCGCGCTACCAAAGATAACACTGGCCTGCGGACTCCCGCACCCGTTAGGGCGCCTTGTGCGTTGACGCCTTCTTCACCCGCGCCATACACTGGGCACGCGATGCACGAGGGCTCGGGGGGTACAGCAGACGATGGCGCGCGTTCGTTTTCCTGAAAGCTTCCACTGGGGCACCGCGACCGCCTCTTACCAGATCGAGGGGGCGTGGGCGGAGGATGGCAAGGGAGAGTCTATCTGGGACCGCTTCGCGCATACGCCCGGACGGATTCAGAACGGCGATACCGGCGACGTGGCGTGTGATCACTACCACCGCTACCGCGATGACGTGGAGCTCATGCGTGGGCTCAACCTCACGAGCTACCGCTTCTCCATCGCGTGGCCACGCATCCAGCCCACGGGGCGAGGCGCCGCCAACCCCAAGGGACTGGAGTTCTACGAGCGTCTGGTCGATAGCTTGCTGGGTGCCGGCATCCGACCGCTACCCACGCTCTACCACTGGGACCTGCCCCAAGCACTCGAGGACGCGGGAGGTTGGCCCGAGCGGGATACGGCCATGCGCTTCGCCGACTACGCCGAGACCGTCGCCCGCGCCTTCGGGGACCGGGTGTCGCACTGGTTGATCTTCAACGAGCCCGCGATCTTCACCACGATGGGCTATCTGGCGGGCATCCATGCCCCGGGTCGACGCGAGCGCGAAGCCTATCTCCGAGCCACCCATAGCGTGAACCTGGCCCAGGGCGAGGCTTTTCGGGCCATGCGCTCCGTGCTCTCCGACGCGGCGATCGGGACCGCCTTCAGCATGTCCCACTGCGAGCCAGCCACCGATTCGGCCGCAGACCTCGCGGCCTGCGAGCGCTTCCATCGCCTCATCAACACCTGGCATCTGGAGCCGGCGCTGCACGGCCGTTACCCCGACGCCTACCGCGGGGAACCCCCGCTGGAGACGATGGGCGTCGAGCCCGGCGATATGGAGCGCGTGCGCGCGCCGCTCGACTTCATTGGGATCAACCTCTATTTCCGCACCATCGTGGCCGAGAATCCCGATGATCCCGGCCTGGGTGCACGAGCCGTCGGCCCGGTGGGGGGCCGGGAGGGACCGCGCACGGATTTCGGCTGGGAGGTCTGGCCCGACGCCCTGTACCAGATGGTGATGCGCGTTACGCGCGATTACGAGGGCCCACCGATCGAGATCACGGAGAACGGCTGCGCCTACGACGATGGCCTCGATGCGCACGGCCGGGTGAACGACACGCGTCGGATCGACTACTACCGCGGCTACCTGAGCGCGCTCGCACGAGCGATCGAAGAAGGCGCTGACGTGCGCGGCTATCACGCCTGGAGCTTGCTCGACAACTTCGAGTGGTCGGAGGGCTACGCCAAGCGCTTCGGGCTCGTGCACGTGGATTTCTCGACTGGAAGGCGCACCCCCAAGGAATCGGGCCGCTGGTACGGGCGCGTCGCGGCGGAGGGCGGCTTCGCGGCTTAAACGAAAAGCCATCGCCTCCTGGTGGCGATGGCTCTCCGTCTTCTCGAGTACCTGCCCCTGGCGGCTAGCGACGGCCTCCCCGGCTGCCCCGATGGCCCTGGCTTGAGCGTCGATCCGTACGGGCGCTGCGTCTGTCCTGCCGTCCCTCGGCGCGCTCGCCCTTCCGGTCGTGGCGTCGCTCGGCGCGGTCGCCCTGGCGGTCCTGCCGTCGCTCGGCGCGGTCGCCCCTCCGGTCCTGGCGTCGCTCGGCGCGCTCGTCCTTCCCGTCGTGGTGTCGGTCCGCGCGCTCGTCCCTCCGGTCGTGGCGTCGGTCGGCGCGCTCGTCCCTCCGGTCGTGGCGTCGGTCGGCGCGCTCGTCCTTCCGGTCGTGGCGTCGCTCGGCGCGCTCGCCCCTGCGATCCATACGCTCATCGATGCGCTCGCCCTTGCGATCCATACGCTCATCGATACGGTCGCCCTGGCGATCGAGGCGCTCTTCGATGCGGTCGCCCTTGCGGTCCAAGCGCTCCGCGAGCTTGTCCTTGCCCGCCTCCGCGGCGCGCTCGGAGCGCTGATCGAAGTGCTGATTGATCCGCTCGCCCTTCCGGTCCAGGCGCTCTTCAATGCGATCGCCCTTGCGATCGAGATGCCGCTCGATACGGTCCCCGCGGCGGTCGAGCCTCTCCTGCGACACTTCCTCGGCCAGTGCGACATTCGTTCCCAATCCCAAACCCGCCGCAATCACAACTGAATACAGACGCAGCCTGCTCATCGCTTGATTCTCCCGTGAGGTAACGCTTGTGGCCCCCCCCCTGCATTCATCAAACCGGCGGGCGACCCCTGGGTTTCGCTAGCCGGGTCGGCTCCGGGCGCGAGCTGCGCACACCAGAGCCTGCGGACATGCCCCATGCAGGGCGGGCCGCCTCGGCTCACTCACTTGCCGGGTAGCTGCCGGTCTCGCACGAGCGCTGCCGGCCGCCTCGCGCAGAGGCTTCATCGGCCGCAGGAGCGGATGGCTGGAGGCCGCCCCCACCCCTCTTCAGCGCTGCCGCGCGGCGCTACGCTGAGAAATTCGCCAAGCTCATCCCGGGAGCGGAGCTCAGCGTGATCCCGGAGTGCGGTCAGCTCCCGCCCCTGGAGAAGACGGAGGAGTTCGTGCGGGCTGTGTGCGAGTTCATCGCGTGAGCTTCTTTCAGGAGTCGCCCCAGCTCGGCAACCAGTACGAGCAGGACCGAGTCCTCAAGAGTTTCCTGCGACGCAGCCTGCCTGCGGAGGTTCGCTCGGAAATCGAGCCGCAGCTCACGCGGATGGGAGAGCTCGCGGCCGGTCCCTTGCTCGAACTCGCCGTCGTCCACCGTCGTGACGAGCCCGAGCATATTCCCTTCGATCCCTGGGGTCGTCGCATTGACGAGGTGCGTGTAAACGCCGCCTGGCGTGAGTACGCGCGCGTGGCCGCAGAGGAGGGGCTGATCGCGACGGCATACGAGCGCGCGCATGGCACCTACTCCCGCATCCACCAGTTCGCGCTCGTCTATCTCTTCGACCCGTCCGCCCAGTTCTACACCTGCCCGCTCGCCATGACCGACGGCTGCGCGCGCACGCTCGAGGTCCTGGCCACCCCTGAGCTGCGCGAGCGCGTGCTGCCACGGCTTCTCTCCCGAGACCCGGCGCGTGTCTGGACCTCCGGGCAATGGATGACGGAGCGCATCGGCGGCTCGGACGTGGGGCTCTCGGAGATGCTCGCGCGCGAAACGCCCGAGGGCTGGCGCCTTCGCGGCACGAAGTGGTTCGTCTCCGCGGTGACGTCCGAGGTCGCTCTGACCCTGGCGCGTCCCGAGGGAAACGGCCCGGGCGGGAAGGGTCTCGCGCTCTTCTTCGTGCAGGCCCGGGACGAGCGGGGGCGTCTCCACCGGATCGTGCTGGACCGTTTGAAAGACAAGCTCGGAACCCGTCAGCTCCCAACGGCCGAACTCACCTTGGACGACACCCCTGCCGAGCTCGTGTGCGGCACGAGCGACGGAGTTCGGAACATGGCCACGATGCTCAACCTGACGCGGACCTGGAACGCGGTCTGCTGCGTAGCCAAACTACGCAGAGGCCTGGCCCTGGCGCGTGACTACGCGCGGCGCCGCGTGGCCTTTGGGGCGCCGCTCGCGGAGAAGCCGCTTCACATTGCGACGCTCGCGGATCTCGCCGCCGAGCAGGAGGCCGCGTTCCTTCTGACCTTTAACGCGGTGGCGCTGCTCGGCCGCGAGGAAACGGGCGAGCTGAACCCGCGCGATGCCGCGCTGCTACAGCTCCTGCAGCCGGTCGCGAAGCTCACGACAGCGCGCCAGGCCGTCGCGGGAGCGAGCGAGATCGTCGAGGGCTTCGGCGGTGCGGGCTACGTGGAGGACACCGGCCTACCCGAGCTGCTGCGCGACTGCCAGGTCTATCCCATCTGGGAGGGCACGACGAACGTTCTCGCACTGGAAGCCTTCCGCGCCATCCAGCGCGCGGACGCGCTGACGCCCTTCCTCGAGGAGATCCGCACGCGCGCGAACGCCGGG
>Ga0255049_10001231_pt1 | contig 14333 bp, 13 predicted proteins | sample JV7_2_3_MG_FD_183615 | JGI IMG/M metagenome (GOLD analysis project Ga0255049, IMG submission 183615) | Seawater microbial communities from Jervis Inlet, British Columbia, Canada - JV7_2_3 | ecosystem: Environmental > Aquatic > Marine > Inlet | place: Canada: British Columbia | collected 2016-10-06
GTTCGATTGTCTGGGCATATTCGTAACTCAGGAATACGAACCAGCCACCACAAAATGGAAAGTCTGGCTGTTGTCGTATATTTGTTAAATCAATATCAATCGATGCCAGACAGTCTTCGTCTCCCGTATACTGGCATACTGTTTCCTGCGGATAAGACAAGAGTAAGGAATAACGTGAGTTTTGCCCGCCGCGGGTATTTGATGCCAGCAGGTACGGATAGATATCAGGCTTTAGTGCATGTACTGCCAGTAAATCCGGAATTGCTTCGAGTTTGCGGCTGATAGTCACTGCACATCATATTTTCTTGAATATACAGGTTCCATTGGTGCCGCCAAACCCGAATGAATTTGACATGGTGACGTTCAATTTCATCTCTCTTGCAGTATTGGCAACGTAATCGAGATCACATTCGGGATCCTGGTTATCAAGATTAATCGTGGGTGGTGCTACCTGATCCCGAAGTGCAAGAATTGAAAAAATTGACTCGATACCACCAGCCGCGCCAAGCAAATGCCCTGTCATGGATTTGGTCGAACTGACAACGAGTTTATAAGCCTGATCGCCCATCGCCAGCTTGACAGCCATAGTTTCCGCCAAATCGCCAGCCGGGGTCGAGGTACCATGTGCGTTGATATAATCGATGTCTTCCTTATTGAGGCCAGCGTCATTCATCGCATTTTGCATACAACGCGCTGCGCCTTCACCACCCATTGAGGGTGAAGTCATGTGATAGGCATCGCCACTCATGCCGTAACCTACTAATTCACAATAGATATTAGCACCGCGTTTTTTTGCCATCTCGTACTCTTCCAGTACGACCACTCCGGCTCCATCACCCAATACAAACCCATCGCGATCTTTGTCCCAGGGCCGGCTAGCCGCCTCAGGGTCGTCATTTCGTGTTGATAATGCGCGAGCCGCTGCAAACCCACCAATGCCCAATGCTGAAGTCGCCATCTCGGCACCACCGGCCACCATTGCATCCACGTCACCATATGAAATCATACGTGCTGCATCACCTATATTGTGCGCACCGGTAGTACAGGCACTAACAATCGAGATATTCGGCCCCTTGAGACCGCGCATGATCGACAAATTACCCGATACCATGTTGATAATCGAGCTGGGTACAAAAAATGGGGATATTTTCCTCGGACCACCCGCGAGAAAAGCGTCGTAGTTTTTTTCTATGGTAGGCAATCCACCAATACCCGAACCGATTGCTACGCCTATTCGATCTGCGTTTTGTTCTGTTACTTCAAGACCAGAATCATCCAGCGCCTGTATACCTGCCGCGAGGCCATAATGGATGAATAAATCCATTTTTTTGATGTCCTTAGGGGCGATATATTGCGTCGCATCAAAATTCTTTACGGAACCGGATATGCGCGCGGAAAACTTACTGGCATCAAATGCTGTGATTAGAGCTATGCCGCTTTTACCTGCAATAATGTTTTTCCAGGATTCTTCAACAGTATTACCGACAGGTGTCAGCAAACCAAGACCTGTTATTACTACACGACGTTTTGACAAGACTGCATCCTCTTTACTATTCGAATTTAGGGAGTCTTAGATTAATTCTGAGCCATTCAGATGTGAAGTTAAAATAAGCCAGGTCAAGGCGGCAATCGCAGTTATTAGTCAATCTATTAGTAAGATTGGTAAAGCTTCCGCTCCTGCTCACGCCCCTCATCGGGACGCCGCACCGCTACATTCCCTGTAGGCGACGACGAGTTGGTCTATTTTAACGAACAGATGTTGATTCACAAATTGATCAGAGGCTCCCCGGGAGAATAAACGAAAATGCCGCTTAACATGCACGATGGTAAGCGGCATTGTCAAATATGAGTATTCGTTTAAACGTTAGCGTTTACGTAGTCGATTGCTAATTGAACACTGGTGATTTTTTCCGCCTCTTCATCTGGAATCTCTGTTTCAAACTCTTCTTCGAGAGCCATCACCAGCTCTACGGTATCGAGTGAGTCAGCTCCCAGGTCATCGACGAAAGAAGCCTCGTTAGTTACATCTTCTTCTTTAGCACCTAATTGTTCTGCAACAATCTTTTTTACACGTTCTTCAACAGAGCTCATTTGAGAGTTTCTCCTGGTTAGTAATTCAGTAGCTTGTTAAGTGGCGATATTGTATTTAAAAATAACCCGAGTTGCCAGAATTGTCTCTATTTTTTTTCTTCTTAATAAACAATTACTTAATACTATTACACCACAATTGTGACCTGTAAAACAAATGAAAACGAAGTTACGGCATATACATACCGCCGTTGACATGGATTGTTTCCCCGGTGATATAAGCTGCCGAGGGCAAGGCCAGGAATACTACCGCTGCGGCAATTTCGTCAGGGCTGCCCAGTCGACCAAGCGGAATTTGACTGGTCAGCTTATCTTTTTGTTCCTGGCTCAGCTCCCGTGTCATATCTGTATCAATGAAACCGGGAGCAACCGTATTGACGGTAATATTCCTTGATCCAATTTCACGCGCAAGTGATTTACTAAACCCAATCAGGCCAGCCTTAGCTGCAGCATAATTGGTTTGTCCGGGATTCCCGGTAGCACCAACTACAGAAGAAATATTGATAATTCTTCCGTTTCTTTTTTTCATCATCGGCCTTATTACGCCCTTAGACATGCGAAAAATTGAATTCAAATTGGTATTAATAATATCGTCCCATTGATCATCTTTCATCATCATCAACAAGTTGTCCCGCGTGATCCCGGCATTGTTAACCAGAATATCGGGCGATCCAAATTCGTCAGTCACCGCTTTGAGGCACTGAGCTACTGACTCCGAGTCGGCAACATTTAACACCATGCCACGCCCTTTTATGCCTTCAGCTTCGAAGAATGACGATATGTTTTTGGCGCCTGTATCGCTGGTTGCCGTACCGATAACTATTGCCCCCTGCTTACCAAGGGCTTGAGCAATCGCCTGACCTATGCCTCGACTTGCACCAGTCACCAGCGCTATTTGATCTGTTAGCATTTTAGTACTCCTTAGTACTCTGAAAATGATTGAATGGTTTTTTCAAGCGATGCAATATTAAATACCGATTCTGCCTGCAAACTTTTTTCGATCCGTCGGGTTAACCCGGCCAGCACCTTTCCCGGGCCACACTCGACAAGGCACTCTATGCCTTGCGAATGCATAGCCTGAACACTTTCAACCCATTTGACAGGCTGATATAACTGTTTCTTCAGTAGTTGCCGGATCTCATCCACGGAATCTGCAACACCGGCGTTTTGATTATGAATCACCGGGATTTTTGGCATTGAAATGTTTGTCGATTCGAGTGCCTCGAGTAGTTCATCCGCAGCTGATTGCATCAGCGAGCAATGCGACGGCACACTTACCGGCAGTGGCAAGGCCCTTTTCGCGCCCAAAGCCCTGGCATAATCCATCGCCTCATCCACCGATGTTTTTTCTCCGGCGATGACGACCTGTCCGGGTGCGTTAAAATTGACTGCTTCAACAATGCCCGATTGAACCTGGCTACAGGCCTTTATGACGTCTTCGTCAGCCAAACCGATTATCGCTGCCATAGAGCCATCGCCCGCAGGCACCGCCGATTGCATTAATTTGCCTCTCCTGGCCACCAGTTGCACCGCGTTTTCGATGTCCAGACTTCCAGCACATACCAGAGCAGTATATTCGCCCAGGCTGTGACCCGACATTAATTGAGCCTGCGGAATACCACCTAAATCTTCAATTATCTTCCAGCAAGCAGCGCCCGCGCATAACATCGCTGGTTGTGTGACTTCAGTCGCGTTCAGTCGCTCTGCCGGACCTTCGGCCACCACCTCCCACAAATTGTATCCCAGGACCTCGGAGGCCTGGGCGTAAACTTCTCTTACGACATGTTGATAGTCGCCCCAGTCAGTCATCATGCCGACCGATTGAGAACCCTGTCCAGGGAAAACAATTGCAATTCTAGTCATTGATAAAATGGGGAAATTGAAAGCACTAGATGGTATCACAGCCCTTAGAGGCACAGTACAAGTGAGTTGCGATCAAACCAGAATAATGCATAATGACGCGTCTTTATATACAGGGTAAAAATATGCCAAAAGGCGACCACATTGAAATGCGAGGCACGGTCAAAGATACACTGCCTAATACTATGTTTCGAGTTGAACTAGAGAATGGCCATGTTGTCACGGCACATATTTCCGGCAAGATGCGCAAACACTATATTCGCATTTTAACCGGGGATACAGTAACCGTTGAATTGACGCCCTACGATCTGTCTAAGGGTAGAATTACATTCCGCGATAGATAAATATCAAACCTGCTGTTTTCAGGCGTCTACCGCTTCGGTGTTGGTGGACTTAACATGGCACACCAGCTTACTGTCCTCGACATCGATTTTGACATGGCCGCCGTCGGTCAGTTCACCAAATAAGAGCTCATCAGCCAGCACCTGTTTAATTTCATCCTGAATGACCCTTTCCATTGGTCGTGCACCCATTTTGGGATCATATCCTTTATCAGCCAGCCAATGTCTGGCCTTGTCGGTTACAGACATACTCACCTTCTTGGCTTCTAGTTGAGATTCCAGTTCTATCAGAAACTTATCGACCACATTCAATATAACCTTGGGATCGAGCGCCTCGAACTGTATTACCGCGTCCAGTCTGTTTCGGAATTCGGGTGAAAACACCTTCTTGATTGCTTCGCCGGCATCCTTGGTATTGTCCTGCAGGGTAAATCCCATTGAGGCTCGACTAATCATTTCTGCACCAGCATTAGTAGTCATCACCAATATGACATTTCGAAAATCGGCTTTTCTACCATTACTGTCAGTCAATGTGCCGTTGTCCATTATCTGCAATAACAGGTTGAATACATCGGGATGGGCTTTTTCAATTTCATCGAGCAGCACGACCGAATAGGGGTGCTTATTGAGCTCCTCGGTAAGTAAACCGCCCTGGTCATATCCGACGTATCCCGGTGGAGCGCCTATCAGTCTTGATACCGTATGTCTTTCCATATACTCGGACATATCGAAGCGAATCAATTCGATCCCCATGATTTTCGCAATCTGACGACATACTTCGGTTTTGCCGACGCCAGTAGGCCCGGCAAACAGAAAAGAACCGACCGGCTTCATATCCCTGCCCAGTCCGGAACGGGTCATTTTGATAGCAGCATCCAACGACTTGATTGCCGCTTCCTGGCCGAATACCACACGCGACAGATTCTTGCCCAGGTTCTTTAACATCTCTAGGTCGGAAGTATTCACGGTATTTGCGGGTATTCGCGCAATTCTGGCTACAATATTTTCGATATCGTGAATTCCGATTGTTTTTTTGCGTTGCTTCACCGGCAGCAATCTGCGTTTCGCGCCAGCTTCATCAATGACGTCAATCGCCTTATCCGGCAAGTGCCGATCATTGATATAACGCGATGCCAGTTCGGTCGCCTTGCGTAAAGCCTGCAAGGTGTACTTTACATTGTGATGCTCTTCGAATCGGGATTTAAGCCCTTTAAGTATCTGGTAAGACTCTTCGACGCTCGGCTCCGGGATGTCTATCTTCTGGAAGCGTCTTGCGAGCGCTCGATCCTTTTCGAATACACCGCGAAATTCTGTATAGGTAGTAGAGCCAATGCATTTAATTTCCCCATTGGCAAGCACCGGTTTAATCAGATTAGATGCATCCATTACTCCACCCGACGCCGATCCGGCACCGATGATGGTGTGTATTTCATCGATGAAGAGCACGGCACCCGGTTCATCTTTAAGCTGGTTAATGACTGATTTTAGCCTTTTTTCAAAATCACCCCGGTACTTGGTTCCCGCCACTAGTGCACCCAGGTCGAGCGCGTAGATCGTGCAATTCTGCAATATTTCGGGTACTTCTTCTTCGACAATCTTGCGTGCCAAACCTTCAGCGATTGCTGTTTTACCAACACCTGCCTCACCAACCAGCAAAGGATTATTTTTCCGACGACGGCAAAGCGTTTGAATAATACGTTCGACTTCCAGATCGCGTCCGATCAATGGGTCAATTTTTCCAGCAACGGCCAACTCATTCAGATTAGTAGCAAATATCTCCAGCGGGTTAGATTTTTCACTGTCGTCGGGGACGGCCTCAGCGTCATGGGAAAAGGACTCATCTTCGCCATCCTCGACACGGGTTATACCGTGGGACAGATAATTGGTCACGTCCAGGCGTTCGATATTATGCTTATTCAATAAATATACCGCGTGTGAATCCTGTTCGGAAAATATAGCCACCAGTACATTGGCACCTGACACTTCGCCATTGCCGGAAGATTGAACATGAAACAGTGCACGTTGCAACACGCGCTGAAAACCGAGAGTTGGCTGCGTATCCCTTTCCTCATCGGTCATTAATAACGGAGTATTTTGATCAACAAAGATTTCAAGCTCTTTTTTTATGATGGCAACATCGCCGCCACAGGCTTCCAGTACCGCCGAGGCCGCATCATTATCGGTCAGCATCAATAGCAAGTGTTCGACCGTAATAAATTCGTGCCGCTTTTCATTGGCTTCATGGAAAGCCTTATTCAGGGATTGCTCAAGTTCTTTATTTAACATCTCTCAATTTCCAAGTCCACAGAGTCGTGTCTACTCTATATAGCTTATTTGACCTGTTTATTTATGTTTAATTCGTCAACCTCAATAGCGAAAATTATCTTTTAATAAATAATCCGGACAAACCCACTTTAGTATCTAAGTTTCTTCCATATCACATAATAATGGGTGTTTATTCTCTCGTGAGTAGCTATTTACCTGGGTTACTTTGGTTTCGGCTACATCACGTGTATATATGCCACACACGCCTTTTCCTGATTTGTGTACATTCAACATAATGCGCGTGGCATTTTCGCGGTTATGGCCAAATATCGCTTCGAGCACATGGACGACGAATTCCATCGGTGTAAAGTCATCGTTAAGGATAATGACCCTATACATAGCCGGTTTTTTAAGTTTAGGCCTGGTACGCTCGATTAGCAGCGTATCATCATCGTCCGGGTCGTTGTCGAACTTTTGGTCAGACATATTTAATACTTTCATTAACGATAACAGTAAAGTAATGCGAGCCCTGATACATTTCAAGGTTTGATTGTCGTTATTTTACCGAAAGCATAGCCGAATAAGGCACGGCACTGTGAATATAATAGGCCTGCAGACGCAAAATGTTCGTTCAGCTTGCTACAAATTATTGAACTTAAGTTCACAAGTCCTGTTCTAATGTCGTGTATTACCCTTTCAGATTATTCCGGGGGCGGGTTGTTCCTCCCCGGAACTTTTTCTAGTATATAATCCTCTACCCAAAATCCCCTTCTAACACTTCGATATTGAGAGAACTTATGAGTTATCAGCACATAAAAGTGCCTGCCGAGGGCCATGCGATTTCGGCCAACGAAGACTTGAGTCTCAACGTTCCAGATAATCCCGTCATTCCATTTATCGAAGGCGATGGCATAGGCGCCGATATTTCCCCGGTGATGATCAGAGTCGTAGATTCGGCTGTAGAGAAAGCCTACCAGGGGAGAAAGAAGATTTCATGGATGGAAATATTTGCAGGAGAGAAGGCAACCCGGGTGTATGGCGAAGACGAATGGCTTCCAGAAGAGTCGCTGCAAGCGATGAAAGATTACATCGTTTCGATTAAAGGCCCATTAACTACACCGATTGGCGGTGGTATCCGCTCGTTAAACGTATCCATCAGGCAACGACTCGACTTATTTGCCTGCGTACGGCCGATACGATACTTCCATGGCATAGAGACGCCGTTGAAGCGACCGGAAGATACGGAAATGGTCATCTATCGCGAAAACACTGAAGATATTTATGCTGGCATCGAATGGGAAGCAGGTACAGAGGAAGTAAAAAAAGTGATCAGGTTCTTTACCGAGGAGATGGGCATCACCAGCATTCGATTTCCCGAGACCTCTAGTATCGGCGTCAAACCGGTATCATCACAAGGCACCAAACGTCTGGTTCACAAAGCACTTCAGTATGCAGTGGATAATGATCGAAAATCGGTGACTCTGGTCCACAAGGGCAACATTATGAAATTCACCGAGGGTGGATTTAGAAACTGGGGTTATGAGTTGGCGAAACAAAGCTACGGCGCCGTAGAAATCGGAGCTGGACCCTGGTGTGAATTTAAAAACCCGAAAACAGGCAACACAATCACGGTAAAAGATGTCATTGCTGATAATTTTCTCCAGCAAATTTTACTACGTCCCACCGAGTACGATGTTATTGCGACGCTCAATCTAAACGGCGATTACGTATCTGATGCGCTCGCGGCACAGGTAGGCGGCATAGGCATCGCGCCAGGTGCTAATATCGCTGATGCAATCGGCGTATTTGAAGCAACGCATGGCACAGCCCCAAAATATACCGGACAGAATAAAGTGAATCCGGGTTCTATAATATTGTCGGCCGAAATGATGCTGCGTTATATGGGCTGGATCGAAGCCGCAGACCTGATCATAAAAGGCATGGAAGGCGCTATCGGCGCCAAGCAAGTTACCTATGATCTGGCGCGTAACGAACCCGATGCCACCGAATTGAGCACCTCTAGTTTTGGTGAAGCGGTAATCAAATTTATGGGCTGAAAACCTTAGTTGGTTTGCTCCACACGATGTAATCCCGTGTCTTCTACGATGCGGGCGGCTATTTCTTCTACTGACATCGTTGTCGTGTTTAAAAACCGTATCTTGTGTTTGTAGTACATTTCTTCGACTGCTCGTAGTTCATAACGACATTGTTGAAGCGATGAATATCGGCTGTTGGGACGTCTTTCCTGCCGAATATGGCAGAGGCGATTGGCGTCCGTGGTCAATCCGTACAAACGACTGGTAAATGGGCGTATAGGTGCGGGAAGTAATTCCGATTCCATATCCTCCTCGGTGATCGGGTAATTCGCTGCTTTCAGGCCAAATTGCAACGCAAGGTAAAGGCAACTGGGGGTTTTACCTGTCCTCGATACGCCAATCAAAATTATATCGGTTTCATCGTAATTCCTGGTTTTCCCACCGTCATCGTGGATTAGCGAGAAATCGATTGCATCTATTCTCGATTCGTAAAGCGAAGGATTTGCAGTCCGGTGCGAGTGACTCGCGTGTGCGGATGTGGTATTCAGGATTTTCTCTAGCCGGGGCAAAAAGTCAGCAAATGGATCCAACACCAGCGCCTTGCTCTGGTCAATAATTTTTTTCAGTTCGAGGTCGGCCATCGTCGAAATGACAATTGGTAATTCATTCGAATCACCAACCTCGCGGTCAATTTCCCGGTTCACGGCTAAAGCTTTTTCAACCGAATCGATAAATGGCATCGTTTTGGTTTTGAAATGCAGCGCAGGAAACTGGGCTAATAAACTGTGACCCAGAGTCTCTGCGGTAATTGCGGTACCGTTGGACAAAAAATAAACCTGTCTAATTCCAGCTTGCATATGATCCCGGATGATAGCCAATATTAAAGCGATTTACGATCATCAAATGTATTCGCAACAATACCGCCTGTTATACCGAGATTTCTATCATCACTGACTTATCGAATATGATAAAGTCCTGTTTTTCATCTGCTGGATAGAGAAACCTCGAATGTCGAAAAATATTGTGCCCCTGGATCAACTGGGAATGGCAGACGTGCCTTTAGTCGGCGGTAAAAACGCATCATTGGGAGAAATGCTAGCCAATTTGGCAGGCCTCGGTGTCGCGGTACCGGGTGGATTTGCGACCACCTCCGACGCATTCGATGATTTTTTGCAGCAAGCAGGCCTAACCGACAAAATACACCGGACTCTCGAACAACTTGACACCGACGACGTGCGAGCACTTGCTCAGGTCGGCAAGCAAATCCGAAGCTGGATTATAGAAGCACCACTACCCAGGCGATTTCAAAACGACATCGGTGCTGCCTATGAAGCCATGACCGTCGATGGTAAAGCAGCAACCGTTGCAGTGCGCTCCTCTGCTACCGCCGAGGATTTACCCGATGCTTCGTTTGCCGGGCAACAGGAAACCTATTTGAATATTAAAGGCATTGATCAGGTCTTGCATGCAGTGAAACTGGTATTCGCTTCATTGTTTAATGACCGGGCCATTTCCTATCGTCAGCACCAGGGATTCGAACACTCAGAAGTATCTTTATCGGCTGGTATTCAGCGTATGGTCCGCAGTGACCTTGCTTCCAGCGGTGTCATGTTCAGCATCGATACCGAATCCGGGTTTGAAGATGTTGTTTTTATCACCAGCAGTTATGGACTCGGTGAAACAGTGGTCCAGGGTGCGGTTAATCCCGACGAGTTTTATGTTTATAAAAAGAATCTGGGTCAGGTACCTCGCAGTATTTTGCAAAAAACCCGTGGCAGCAAACTGATTAAAATGATCTACGCTGATGATGGCACGAAAAACGATAACCTCGATCAGGCAATCAAAACCGTCGATGTCGATGCCGGGGATCGAAACAAGTTTTCGATTAGTAACGAGGAAATTACCGCACTCGCCGGTATGGCTGTTACGATCGAGCAGCATTACGGTCGCCCTATGGATATAGAGTGGGCCAAAGATGGCGTAAATGGACAGTTATATATAGTTCAGGCGCGTCCAGAAACCGTTCAATCCCGCGCCGGTCAGGTAGTAGAGCGGTTTATTCTAAAGCAAAAATGCGAACCGATAATCGAGGGCCGGGCTGTCGGACATCGAATCGGCCAGGGGGAGGTAAAAATAATAAACGATCTTTCTCAAATGGATCTGATCAGGGATGGTGACGTACTGGTTACTGATATGACCGATCCTAATTGGGAACCGATCATGAAGAAAGCCTCCGCGATTGTCACTAACCGCGGTGGGCGTACCTGTCACGCCGCAATTATTGCGCGCGAACTCGGAATACCGGCACTGGTGGGTACTGGTAGCGGCACTACTGACCTGGGCCAGGGAGACAAGGTTACAGTATCCTGCGCCGAAGGTGATACCGGTTACGTCTATGCTGGCCTGCTTGAATTCGAACATCACCGACACGAATTGACCAACATGCCCGAAATTCCGATCAAAATCATGATGAATGTCGGTAATCCTGAGCGGGCATTCAGCTTTTCCAGACTACCCCACGCCGGTATCGGTCTTGCCCGACTCGAATTTATTATCAATAAAATGATCGGAATTCATCCTCGCGCCTTGCTTGAGTTTGAAACTATGGAAAGTTCCCTGCAGGACGAAATTAATACGCGTATTGGTGGCTATGAAGATCCGGTCGAATATTTTGTCGAGAAGCTTACAGAGGGAATCGCCACACTGGCTGCGGCATTTGCGCCGGAAAAGGTAATTGTCAGAACATCAGATTTTAAGTCGAACGAATATGCTCATTTGATCGGTGGCACTATATTCGAACCGGAAGAAGAAAACCCTATGCTCGGCTATCGCGGTGCATCACGATATATCAGTGACGACTTTAAACCCTGTTTTGAACTCGAATGCAGGGCGATAAAACAGGTCCGCAACAAAATGGACCTAAAAAATGTCGAAATTATGATCCCTTTTGTGCGTACCCTGAGCGAGGCTCGCGCGGTTCACGAGCTGTTAAAGGAAAATGGACTGGAACGAGGCGTAGACGATTTCAGGGTCATCATGATGTGCGAGCTTCCATCTAATGTAATTTTGGCGCAAGAGTTCCTCGAATATTTCGATGGCTTTTCCATAGGGTCTAACGACCTGACCCAGTTAACACTCGGTCTGGATAGAGATTCCGGCCTTGTCGCAGCAGCTTTTGACGAGCGCGATCCGGCGGTGATGAAACTGTTACAGCAAGCGATCCAGGCCTGTAAAACTGCAGGCAAATATGTCGGTATTTGTGGACAGGGTCCTTCAGATCATCCTGATCTGGCGAAGTGGTTATTAGAACAGGGGATTGAAAGCATGTCGCTCAATCCCGATTCGGTGATCGATACCTGGTTATTTTTGGCGGACCAGAATACCAGTCCCGACTAGAAATGCCGATTTACGATTCACTGCATGCGGGTATTCATTGCGTCGATGCAGCCCACGTACGAGACCAACTAGCCTCTATTTACCTGCTGCAGCAAGGTGACGAAGTAGCGATTATCGATACCGGTACCCGCTACTCACTTGAAAATGTACAAACGACATTGGCCCAGCTTGGCATCGACAATAGCCAGATCAAGTATGTAATTCCGACACACATACACCTCGATCATGCCGGCGGTGCAGGCGCTATGATGCAATTGTTCGGTCAGGCAAGACTGATTATTCACCCCCGCGGCGCCAGGCATATGATCGACCCGGGAAAGCTAGTCGAAGGTTCGAAGGCTGTTTACGGTGAGTCTGTTTTTCGGCAACTGTATGGCGAGATCATGCCGATCGAAAAAGATCGAGTGGATATCGCAGAAGATCTAGATTGTTATTACCTCGGAACACGAGAGCTACTATTTATCGATACCCCCGGACACGCTCGCCATCATTTCTGCATCTACGACAATCAAAGCCAGGGTATATTTACCGGGGACACCTTCGGCCTGGCCTATCCGCCGCTTAAACATCATCCTCACGGCCTGATCCCAACCAGTTCACCAGTGCAATTTGACCCTGAAGCCATGTTTAACTCAATCGATCGCCTGTTGAGTTATCAGCCCGAATGGATGTACTTGACCCATTACGGTGCTATAGACAGGCCTGCAGAGAAATCTCTCGGACTCAAACAATGGATTTCAGACTATGTAGAATTATGTGAACGAATCAATCCACTGGATAGTGAAGACGAACAGCAACTGGAAGATGAAATGCGTAATATGATATTTTTGAGATTGTCGCATGACGGCGGCCTTAACCAGGATAAACTCGCTTACCTGTTGAATACTGACATAAAATTAAATAGCCAGGGTTTAGCCATCTGGTGGAAGTCGATGCAAAATGCATGACTCTATCTGGAAGCCGCACACCACGGTCGCAGCCATTGCCGAGCGTGATGGTAAATTTCTGCTGGTTAAAGAAATGGTGAAAGGCGAGATCGTGTTTAATCAACCCGCCGGGCATTTAGAACCCGGTGAGAGCCTGGTCGACGCGGTAATTCGCGAAACTCTCGAAGAAACACAATACGTGTTCACACCAACCGGATTACAGGGTATTTACTGTTTTGTCCCTGACGAAAATTCCGACTCTACCTATATCCGTTATTTATTTCGTGGCAAAATAGGAAGTAATCTTAACGGCAAGCTTGATGATGGGATTATATCCGCTGAATGGATGAGTTACGATGAAATACAATTGTGTCACCGACATCACCGCAGTCCTCTCGTATTGCAATGCATCGAGGATTACCTGCACAAGCAAGCCTACCCCCTCGAAATATTTAACCAGATGTTACCTAGCCCGCATATTGCACGAAGGCGGTAACGACTTACGATATTTATGATTAATTTCAAACAATTAGACACGAAAATCATGAATAAGGAAAAATACAGTTTGTACCTGAACGAAATCAGGAAAAATCTGGCGGTCAATCTTGATCGATCCCCCTTGATCCATAGCTATAGCTATGCATCGGCGGACGATCAATCAATCTTGTTTGCCATATTTCCCCTGAGTTTCGTTCCCTTCATGCAATATGCGGGCTAGACCATGAAATTGATCTTATTAACCCTGGGTAGCTTTATCAGCCTGTCGGCCTTCGCAGAACCCTACTTCGTCCACTGTTATGATTTCGGCTGCAAATCAAATCAGGAGATTTACTACAATGCGCGACAATGGTCAGATATCAAACAATTATTTACATCCGCAGCCTTAACCGCCGACCAGGAAAAACAGGCGATCCGTAAAGCCATTGCGAAGATGGAATCCTTTAGCGGAGAAATTGCCGGAACCTCACTCGACAAGGCAGGCAACTATCCGGGCTACGACATTATAAAACAACTGGATTGTATCGATGAATCGACCAATACATTTCAGTACCTCAGCGCACTTGAGGATCTAAAACTTCTGAAATGGCATAAAGTCGAACCAAAAAAGCGACGCACTCGATGGTTTTTCGACCACTGGACTGCAGTAATATCCGAAAGCTCATCGAATCAAAAATTTGCGGTCGACTCCTGGTATCGTGATAACGGCGAGCCACCCTATATCCAGCCGTTGCAAGACTGGCAGGTAAAAAAATCCTTTCCTGATGAATACAATCCTGACTAAACTACAGTCCGACCCGCCTAGCCCATATATTGCATGAAGGCGGTGTCGACTGATGACTTTTATCAATAAATTCATATAATTAGACACGAAACCAGTGGAATGCGGAATATACAGTTTGTACCTGAACGAAGTCAGGAAA
>Ga0255049_10001232_pt1 | contig 14318 bp, 30 predicted proteins | sample JV7_2_3_MG_FD_183615 | JGI IMG/M metagenome (GOLD analysis project Ga0255049, IMG submission 183615) | Seawater microbial communities from Jervis Inlet, British Columbia, Canada - JV7_2_3 | ecosystem: Environmental > Aquatic > Marine > Inlet | place: Canada: British Columbia | collected 2016-10-06
TCTAAAAAATATGATTCGTTTATATTGGTACTCTCCGATTTTCTGATTCACTCTTTCTCATGGGTACTACTCTTCATAGATGGTTCACTCTAACATTCGGTACTCTCTACTAATTCGGTTCACTCCCGTTTCTAGTTACTTTCTTTCGTGATGGTTCACTTAGCCGTGATGTTACTTTCTTGATCGTTGGTTCATTCTGTATACTTGTAACTTTCTTAGTTGTCGATTCACTTCTCACTTCTGATACTTTCGGACGGGATGGTTCATTCGATACTCGTGGCACTATCGGTAACGCCGATTCATTCTGTAGTCCTGTTACTTTCTTTCATGTTGATTCATTCTGTATAGTTGTTACTTTTAATAAATATGATTCTCTCACGAAATATGGTACTCACAGTATAATGGGATAATTCATTCTTGTGATTGGAACTCTTATTACTTTGATTCACTCATTTAAATTGGTGTAGTCATTTTCTTCGATTCATTTCTGGGATGTGTTACTTTCATATATCATGATTCACTTTTTGCCAATGGCACTTTCTGTTTTTGTGATTCACTCTCTCTTCTTGGTACTCTCATCGGAGCGGGTTCACTCAAGAGATATGCTACTTTCAATATATTTGATTCACTCGTTGTCTTTGTTACTCTCAACCTGCATGGCTCACTCACAATTTATGTTACTTTCGTAAATGGTGGCTCACTTTCTACCAGTAGTAGGAACCCTAGAAACCCCCAAACGCTCTGTATGGCGATCTGAGAGCCTTATGAATTATCATTTTCTGGTACTTGGAAGGTTATTTCCCACAATGCAGTGCTATCTGCTAGTCCACATCTGATATTCGGGACTAACGCATGTAAATACTGTAACAATTTTTCGTTACGAGAATTCAAAATAGCTTTGGTTGGGAGTTTATTGAACCTATTACTATATTTCTCTACAGCCTTGGGGATATCTTCTTTAGCTAACTCTAATTTAACCGTATTGTAGTATCCGGTTAGTTCTCTAAGTCCGAATTCTTTTGAGATAGCTTGGAATCCTCGTAAAGGCTCTTCAAAATCATGCACTGCTGGTACATGTACTCTAGGTTCTGAGGTTTTAGCTTCTTTATTTTTACTTCCGGCAGGACGACCTCGTCCTTTTTTCTCTTTTACCTTATTTTTACTTCCAGTTGGACGGCCACGTCCCTGGTGGGTATTCTGTTGAGTCATCTAAATATTCCTCTGTTAGATCTTTTATTGCATTATTAAAAATTTTAGAGTTCTTGGTTCCAAAGTACGTTGACATCAGATGTTCTAGTCTTTCTCTGTATTCGTCTAAGTGGATATCACATAGATGCATTCTGTTACCTAGTGCAGAATGTAACTTTTGCCTCGATACATTAATGCAGTAAGGTACAGAACATCTATACATAGCTACCTACTTAGCTCGTCATTCACTTGAGTAGTTAACTCGGTCAGTTTCTGACTTAATTCACTCAAAGTTGATGTATTTCGAGGAGTCTGTATAAGATAGAAATTTTTGAGGCTACTAAGTTCCTCAGTTAATTCCGATACTTGAGTATTTAACTGCTCTATTAACTCTTCCATGCTTTGAATTTTTTCATTTCTAATCTGAATTTCTTTTTGTACATGTTGTAGTTCACGTACTTTAGTCAGTATTGCACTTGTCGAGTCAACCCATTCATTGATTGTATCGTCAGTAATATCAAATTTTGGTAGAGGCAGTTGAGTGTCGATAGGTGGATCTAATTGCTCTACTATAAGTAAATTATCAAGTTCGTCTGTAGAAGTTAATAGCGCCCGCTCTTGATCATCATGCCCATCGCCCCCATCATCTGGCCTATCTCCTTCCTCTGGAACATTCTCATCCTCTGGTCTGTCGTCCTCTGGTTCTGGACTCCATCCATTGGTTTCTTGTATTTGTCGTATTACATTTGATGCGTAATCAGTCAATTGAGTCTTACCTACTCCATTTCCAGTTTTTTCTAGAATAATAGGATTACCGAATCTCCCATTTAGTATGTCTCTAATTGTTTTAGGACTTCTATTAAGAGTGGCTGATGCTTTATTCATTGCTCTAGCATGTACACTCATATCTGATTCCGGTTTATCTGGATAGTTAGTCCAGTTAGCATCTACAATATTCTTATCTTTATCATATGTAATTACTAATTGAGTTCCTACTCCTTGAGTTGCTCTAATTTCTAGATATAGGTCTCTTACTGCTTGTATTTCTTGTGGCTGCCAAGTTTTATTGTGTATATCACCTGGAATATATGGAAGCATGGCTGGCCATCTCTCTGGATGAGTAGTCCGAACATGTTCAACTAGGTTATCTGCTGTATTATAGTTTATTATTTTCATAGTCGTAGGAAAATATTTACCGTTCCATCCTTCAGTCATGCAATAATCACATGTATAGTTACTAGTTGTATTTGAGATCATTCCTTTCCCCTTACCAAATATATTTTTTATTGAGTTTAGCAATTAATACCTGCCTGTTAATCAAGCTTTATTAGTATAGTCACTTAGGGCTATAGCCCAAAATCCATATAGATTTGCTAATCCGTATAGATTTTTATCTTTAGATCCTACAACCATATCACCTTCATATTTAGGAGAATGGATAATAGTACATCCATAATCTTCTAATATTTTCTGAATAGTTCTATTGTCCCCCTCATCCGCTATTTTCCACCCATACCCTTTGTTACAGAGAAATATGTATAAAAATCGATAGTCGTGTCCAGTAGGCATAATTTACCAATCAGTCACAATAAAAGGTCCTTCTACCTTTTCTGGAACTCCGTCCTTCCATTCCTGTAGTATTCTACCGTTTTTTGAGTGTTCAATAGTAGCCACTGAGTAATGAGTACACCCATCATCTTTTGTGACTACCATAGCTTGGGCTACTTCTGATTTATCATCCTCAGGCATATCACGAATATTCCAATTATATCTAGATGCCTCTTCATAAAATGGAGTTATCCAAGCTTCTAGTATCAATACATACGCTTTGGCTTCTCGTTGAGTTAAAGCCATCTTCATAAGTGTTGGAATTTCTTCCTTATCTGCAGCTAAACCATAAACTTCATATTTATTATCTTTTGTTAAGACTATCATTGTAGGCATTAGTTCTTCCGCAGAGTTCTTTATGTTAGATCTTACGCCATCTTTAGCCACTATAAGTAAATTATCTATCAATTGTTGAGTTTTCATATGCTTTTCTTGCAAGATATTTTTGCTTTCTAGCCTCTACTGCACTAGCTATGGCGACTTCTACCTTACATTTATTCCCACAGTATTGATTTTTATACCCACGTTTTCTTTGTATGTTATACAGTGCAGTTCGTATTGACTGTTTTTTGCCACAGTTATCACAGTTAAATTCAGTATAAGAAGTTTTGTTAATTACATCTTCTCTATATTTAGACAACCCTTTATTTCTACACTCAATTCCACAATATTTAACTAGTAGTGGTCTATCCTCTGCTATCTGATCTCCACATATTACACACTTACCTCTAGGCTTTCTGCGTGTACCCCAATCAGATGGCATCTTAGTAGATATAGTAGGTAGTCCTTCTTTATGTAATATCTGTCTTACTCGTTCTCTGGTGAGTCCTACCTGAGAGCCTATCTCATCCAATGTCAATTCTGGTTGATCTTCTTTAAGTTGTAGTATTTGTGCTTTACGTATAAGAGCATACTCTTTATTGCGTTTGTTATTAGCCATTATTAACCTTAGTCTCCCAATATGTTTTAGAGGCACATGATCTACTACAGTGCATATGATTGTAATATTTCACTCGTTTCTTGTATTGAGATGTTTCTATAGTATTTTCTTTTCCGCATCTATAACAAGCAAATGTAGTCCATGCACTAGGAAATCTACATTCATTACTACAATATTTTCTATTGTATTCCTTAGTAGGCAAATTGCAGGTCTCACATCGTGGAAGTGGTTTAAATGCTCGACGCTCTACCTCTGTAGCTGATCTAGTAGATAGATTCTCAGATACCAGGATTTGCCTAATACGCTCTTTAGATAGACCTACTTTTTCTCCTATAGTTTTTAAGGTCATATCCGGATTGTCTTTTCGTAACTGTGTTACTAGATTTCTATTTGATGTCATAGTCATATACCGTTAAACGTCCCCTCTTCACCAGAACTAATAGAAACATCCATAGTCTCATTTGATGATATATTAATTGATGGGGGTGACTGATTACTAATATGTATTACTTCTGAATGAGCTTCTTGTAGATCATTCTTTATTAATGGGGAGTCTGACACTGTCTTGGGTTTATGTAGTCCATCATGTAATACGTCTAGTAATGTAGATTTAACAGTATATTCAACCATACTATTCATAAGCTGTTCCATGCTCCATTCAGAGACATCAACATCCTTATCATTTTTAAGTATCCAACCTTCTATCTGAACCTTATGCATTTGAGTCATTAACCGTCTCCTCTTCCTCATTTAAATCTTTATAATGATTAACCGCTTGTGCTACTGAATCTTGGATCTCATCGTATTCATCAACTATTTTATCGTACTCTTTCCACTCTTCTGGATAATTAGCTACCATATATGTAGTTATACGCTCTTCTACATTTGTATAAGCTTCATAAATGTATTTAAGTGTGGAGTATAAAGAATCAGTTATTTTATAGTTGTGTACTGCAATCTTTACTATCGACTCTGGAGTGAATTCAGTTTCTTTACCGTCTATTATGGCATTTAATAGTGTTACAGTTTCTAAGAGCTCTCCAAATGATAATCTAACCCATTTAGACCCATCTCCGCCATCTTCTGGCATGTACCCTTCTTGATATTCTTGTTCTTCATTAGTCATGTATTTTTACCTTTCTAGTTATATATTTGGATTCGGTTTAGGCTCCATAGATTTCATTGATTCAAAAAATGATTCCTGATTTAAATCTGATACTATTGGATTAGCTCTATTGTCATTCGATTCTTTTAACTCTAATAATCTACCTAATAAATCTTCTAGAGTTATCCAGGTTACTACTTCGCTAGTACCATCACATATCTCACATTTGATATTCATCCCTAAACATGTCCAACAATTATCTTTGATTTGAATCATTTCCATATTATCACTGAATATACCTTATATAGGTTACCTAAGTCAAATAAATTTTATCTAGTGCGTACCTTACTTTTAGTGACACTGCTATTCTTACCCATCTTCTCTCATCTTCTTTTACTTTATTTTTATATAAATACATTATCGCCAATGAAAAGCCATTAATAAAATCAACAAAATCCATTGCTAGGTGACCCTGACTAGAATTATTATGCTCAGTAAGAATAAATAATTCTAACTCCCCACCATCTATTTCATTATCAACTAGTTCTTGTATGTGTGGAGGGATTGATAAAATATCCATTTTTATATTTTATTTCTTGGCCCTTTTCCATAAGTGGAAAATAATATACCTACTAATAATATAATTAATAATATTTCTATAGTACTTAATCCCATTTTTCTTAACCCCCATACCAATAAACATAAGACTAATAGGTGGAATAAGCTGAACTTCATTATCAAGTTACTCATTTAAGCTGTTTCTTGAACATCATTAGATGCATCTATAGATTTTTGAAGTTCCACTACCGCCTGTACTCCTAGTTCATAACCAAATTCTTCCTTGAACCATATTAAATGGTCTAAGCTAGGAACCCCATTAGTCTCAGCTTTACACGCATTAGTATATATACGATAAGATAATTCAATCCTACTAGAGATATTTTTATGGTGTAACATTTCTATTAATTCTAGTAAATCTTTTCTAAGCTCTGCTAATTTCTCTGTATTAGATTCAGATATGGCTGGAGAGAATTCTATATCCTGTAATAGATCATTACATGTATCTATCTGCAAAATCTTTTTATCTTCATTAGGTGTTATCATAATATTTCCTTATTAGAGCTTTAGTATTCGTTCCAGTTGTTTTCTAGTTTGTATAGATATATTTAGTCCTTTTGCCAATCCCAATAAATAACTGGATGCGAAAAGCCTATATTCTCTACGAGACTTTGAAAATATTTTTGAAGACCCATATTTCTCTTTAGCCTCATTTCTAAAGTTTGATATAGTTCTGGCAATTATTCGCCTTTGTTCATATTCACGATGATCCATTTCTTAAATCCCTCTTTCATAGGCACCCAGGTTTCTATATACCCCGAACCATTACAAGTAGTACAGAGTATGCCGTCACGTTGCTTCTCAGCGTGTCGGTCATCAGTGCATTCTTTACGAGTTAATATCATTACCATATAAGTCTAGACCTTATAATCTTTCTTGAATAGTTATTTTTCTTCCTCATTACTAAAACATTCATTACATCGTGCTTTAAGATCTGATATAGATTTAGATGTATTTATTGACCCTACAGCAGTTATTATGTATCTAAATACCTTTTCTGAGGGATGGATAGGGGAATTATGATTGTATCCCCTATGTTCCATCTCTTCTACTAACAATGAATGTCTTCCCGGTAATTGTGAGACATCTATTAGACCTGCCACTTCATAACCTTTTAAGGACTTGTCTTTTTCTATACATCCTATAATCATGTGTAACTCTACATGTTCACCTAATAGATGCTTTCTACACAATAGTTTGGGATCGACCATCCACATCCGCATTATTACTTAACCATATCTACTAGTTGTGATACCTGAGACATAAACCGATCATAAGCACGGTTAATTGTATCGACATCAGTTAAGAATTTCTTTCCAGTCTTAACATCTTCCACGTGGATTACATTCTTACGTCGTCCTATATCTAGACCTGTAATCTTCATAAACTTGCCTCGACCTAGTTCAACTACAGAGTTAAGCATTTCTTCTTTCAGTCCATAAGTTTTACCAAATCGTTTAAAGTCTGCAACATATTGATCCTCACCATTTTGATTAGTGGTAGATAGCTTTAATTTCATCGTATACTCTAATTCTGAAAATGTTCCACCTGCCGCTCGTACTGTTATTCCTTGATCTTTAAGCACGTCAGCTACTGTATCTTCTACCAATTTTGCCACTTCTTTTAGTTTTTCTCGTGTAAACATAATAATATTTATAATCCTTTCAAAAATTTATTGTATTAATAGTATAGCAGTATGACTAATCTAAGTCAATAGAATTCTAGGTAAATTCCACTACTATCTATTGCCTTCCTCTTTATCCATTTCTAGTATTTGATATATCTTCTGTTTAGCTTCTTTACTACTATGACAAAACCTATCATCTTCCTGACCGTTTTCATAAATATAAACGGCAACCCAATGATCATCATCTTGATATATGTAACCTACATCGGACTTGTTAACTTTGCCGACCTCAGTAAATAAAGTACATCCTTCAGTTTTTACCCATGTAATAGTTTCTTGTGTCATATCATTCTCCTAAAAATTATCCAACTTGGATTATGTAACCACATGTGTCACAGGAGTAGCAGTCTCCTAATCCATCGTCATATGATTCATGAATTATTTGAACTAGATCATTTTGTACTGGACACCATGTATTAAAATCTTCTTCGATATTATGGTCACTATAAGTTTTTTGTGTCATATTATTATTATTCCCCCTCAAAAATTTTATTTAGTTCTATTAATGTTAGATATATAGGTTCCTCTAAATCTTCATTATTTTCTGCACCCATGACAGTAGCTATTAAGTCTCTAATTTTTTTAGCTTGTGGGTATTTTGCATCAACTTCTATAAGTCTTTGTGGCATTATAATTTCATCGAATTTATCAAGTAGCTCTTGAAGTTTATCTATATAGTCTGGCATATCGTAGATGATTTCTTCATCTGCAACTAATGCCAACGCAGTATCTGGATCTAATTTATCTTTCACATATGCATAAGCCGATTCAGACGCATCATCATATCCATAACACTCACCACATGTATAGCAGTCGATAAAATTTCCACCGTAGGGAATTCTATTTATGTAGCCATCTACTCTACTATCTACTCCACATTCCTTGCAGTACGGTACATCTAGTTTAGTTACTTTATTCATATTATTTACCCTCTCTAATATCAAAAAATTCTTCGTTACCATCCCAATCAGGCGAACTAAGGGAAGTCTCTTTACAGTCTAATGATCCATTGTGGAACATTTCTAAGGCTTGCTCCTCATTCTCTGCTTCAACATGATAGATTACTGCTGAGTTATACCAACGTGTAGCTTCAATTTCGTATTTCATATTATTTAACCTCATCCCATCCTGACTGTAGATCATCTAAATAATCCCCTAAAGCGTTGTACGTAGCTGACCAATCTCCATCGAATGTATCCACTGCCTGATCCCAAAGGTCTGTAGGGAGAGTATCGTACCTATTACGTCGATCCTCGAATAACTTTTTCTCCCACCAGGCAATGAGTATGTGTTCATCTTGTTCTAAATCTTGGAGATATTTAATTGCTTCACTAACTTTCATACTTGTTTATTTAACCTCGCTTACATATTGTCGTTCTACTAGTGCTGAGTACAGTGCAGTGATTGTGCCTTTGATACATTCATCGTCTCCATCATCTGGACAGCACTCGTCATCGCAGTCAAAGGCGTTGCAACCGCAGTGGCACTCTCCGCCGATTAGATCGTATACCTCGTTGAATAATTCTACCTGATTCATATTTACTCCTATCTTAAATTAGATACAATATCTATAGCTTTTTCTGTAGCCTGTAGTTTGGCTATAAGAGTTCTATAGCCGGGATGATCTTTGCTAGTTCCTAGATGCCCATTCTCCATCAATGTCATGCGCCGTTTGATATCGTTGATCTCTTTTTGTAGTTCTACTACTGCTTTCATATTGGTACTCCTATTCACTTGACTGTCTATATATTATAGCAGGTTAGAATGTCTAAGTCAATAGATAAAAGAATGTCACCTAGTGTTAGGAGACTAGGTGACATTTTCTGGAGAATTGGATTATATAGAACTAACGCTCTACCTGAGAGTGAAGGACTACAGACTTCTACTCTCTTAATCCCTATATTAGTAGTGGTGGATCATCGTCTTCCGGCATTGGGAATATGTATAGACTGTTATACTCATCTAAAAATCCACTAGTCAGATGCTGTAATCTAGATACGTAACCTTGTAGGGTAGATATCTGTTGCCGTTGTTCTGCAATTTTAACTTCAGCATCTAGTTTCCACTTACGTAATTCGTGGTGCTGTACTAGTAAATCTTCTGTAGACTTTACTATAGTTCGTATTTGATTCTCTATAATATCGTCAGATTGACCACTTATATAATCCTGACTCTGTATATTATTTACATTTGTTGGATAATAATCTAATACTGGATCTGGCTCTTTAGCAGTCTCTGCTAATTTTTTATATAAATAAACTATAGAATTCCTATTATTAGATATATATTCATGGAATTCTTTAATTTCTTTATCTCGTTTAGCCCACCTAGACATATTTATTATGCCATTTTTGAATAAAATATTCTTAATGGTGTCCTCTGATCTACCAAATAGAATAGATAATTCATGTATTCGTTTTGAGCCTGGATATTCTGCCACTTCCTGAGAGTTGTATACCGTTGCGTATAGATGCTCCTCTTCATGTGTGAGCGGATGTACTCTATCAAAATGTGGCTTATTCTGATTAGAGTGTTCTATTTGCTCATCGCACCCTTTATAGTATCTACACTTATGTGGAAATGGATCAGCGTGTTCTTTATGGTGGGATTTAATGGGGCGGTTGCTACCGTAATTTTTTTGACCTACTGTAGTTTCTGACATAGCTTTCTCATGATTCCTATTTAACCTTGATTGTTGATAGTCCCTTCTTACCTTACTTTGTTCACCTAATTTAATTTTATCTGATTCTTCTAATTCCCATACTTCTTTAGGTGTACTTATTCCTTTCGTTCTCATATATTCCTGACTCATCATCCTCACACCTTCTAATTTATTAAACTGCTTCTAATGCTAATTTATATAATTCTTTCATACTATCTAAGGCATCCTCAATTTTTGTCATAGGGCATTCACTAGTGTGTTCTCTAGCATTTTCATTTTTCCAATTGGGTATCCCATCGTCACAGAATCTACAGATTATATGATCTCCTTGGGTAACTAAGCCATTTTTAAGTGTGTACTTATTAGCGGCTAGTGACTTCTGAGTTACGTCTGCCCATTTCAGCAGGAAATCTTTAGAGGCTGTACCCATTGCAGATTCAACCAACTCAGCTAAGTCTGGTGGTAGAAAACTAGATTCTTTAACATCTGGCTGACTATTTTCTTGATTCTCTGGTATTTCCAAGTTTGACATATTATTTGTTTCTTTAGCTCCTATTATTTTATTAATTAGTATATGTAAGTGGCGATCTCGTATCATTCTTAAATCCTTGCTCTTCTTGGTTAAATTCGTCCCAATACAGGAAGTCTATTATAAATGGATCAATCTTATATCTCTTTATTATCCTATACTGTAACCAATACGGCCTATCATTAGTATCTGATTTTGCTAATCTCCCTATTCCCTGTCTAGCCTCTTCAACTATTTTTGAGTTATTTGTTTTATATCCCTGTTGCATTTTTAATGTAAGTTCTTCGTACTTGTTTATCTTAACTATTTCCGCTTGCTTCATTTGTTTAAGTTCTTCTTCTAACTCACCCCATTGTCGAGATTCAAAATCTGGTACATCATATAGATGCACGGTATCAGAGTATGCATTCAATGCTTGATAGGTTACTACTGATACCCCAGGAGCAGTTATAAGATCATACTCTAGTAGCCTAGTTACAGTTACCATAAATGTGGTGAAGTTATTAACTATTCCATTAAACTCTACTAGTGTTAATACTAGGTCTTTCTCTATATCTTTATAAGGTACTTTTATAGGTACTGGAGTATGAGTCGGTTTAGGGATACTAGTTGGGGTAGGAATCATAACCTCTGTTGCGAGGGGTATGATAATAGATTCAGTACTACCTAAACTAGTATTACTATTACTATGAGATATAAGCATAACAACTATAAGACATATACATATGGTTATAATCATAACCATGAACCATAACCCTTTCAGCATGGTCTCAGCCTCTTATGTTCTAAACTATCCCACTGATAATACAATAACAGCCACAACGTACCTAAGTCAATAACATCCCGTCTCTATGTCTCCTGTATTCAATCCAAATATTATTTATATAGTTATTGATGTTAGTAGTATACCTCGTTACCTACATTGTCAACTTTATACTTGTGATTTTATAATTGGATTCCAACCTGCCCAGCAGAGCTTTTGAGCTTGGTCGGACACAAATAACCTATCTATATATTGGCTGTCTAGGTCTGGTCAAAGCCAGGCCAGCCTACTATATATAGATAGGTTATTCTTATACGTGTAGTATAGCAGCACGTAAGCAGCTCACGGGTTCAAGGGAAAGATGGCAGCTCCGCCAAAGCAGGTCAAGGCCAGGGGCGACAGCAGCGGGATAGCAGGTAAGGGTAAGGAAAAGATTAGATCTATATATAAGAAAAAAACCCTAGCTGTTTAGGCCAGGGTTCACTCGAGACTTCTGGTACTCTTAAAGACCTTGGTTCACTCGCTTTGTATGATACTTTCTGCGGGTGTGGTTCATTCGAGTCATGTGTTACTTTCAACATTTGTGATTCACTTGGGCAATTTGGTACTTTCAGGGCTTGTGGTTCATTCTTCGCATATGATACTTTCTGTTTAGCTGGTTCACTCTTACAATATGGTACTTTCGAGAATAGTGGTTCACTTCACAATTTTGGTACTCTTAGGAAACGTGGTTCACTTTCTAGTATTATACCAGATACAAATACCTAAGTCAATGTGATACTTTCACAGATAATGGTTCACTCGTTAAGATTGATACTTTCATGTAGTATGATTCACTCTTGATTAATAATACTTTCACTTAGTATGATTCACTCTTACATTTTGGTACATTCTATCCATACCGGTTCACTCGGAGGATTTGGCACACTTCATAATCTCGGATCATTCTTCGCATTGATACTATCTAGGTCTATGACTCACTCTAATATTTGGTAGGTTCTATCCATATGGATCATTCTTCGTATCTGTTACTTTCGACATTTGTGATTCACTCTTACCTTCTGTATATTCAATCTTTTGGATAACTCTCTAATGTTGTTACTATTCATCATCATGGTTAATCATTAGCCTGATATACAGCTAATGCAAATCCACGAGGAGTAGCCGATCTAATGTTTTTGGTACGAATCGACTTCCCGCCTAACTTTAGGAAGTGTGGAGAGTAAGTATAATCCTTTGGTAAGGCTACTTCAAGTTTATCAGGCATATTAAATCCATTAGTCCATAAGCAGGTCTTTTTAGTATAAGCATCTTGCTCAGGCATAATGTCATAGGGGGATTTATATCCCTTCGGTAGATAGCCACCATATTCATAAGGGTGGAATATATAATCAGGTTTACGCCATTCACTACTTATAACTGATACAGGGTTCTCAATCATATAGGGTATGTCATAAGTATTAGCTATATCCTTACAGGCATATACCATATCCATAGCCTTCTGCCTATATAGGGGATCTGCATCAAGCTTCTTAGAGAAGTGTCTAGCTCCTGATACAGCTAAGTCAGTGCATGGTGGGAATCCGAATAATATCTTTATATTATATATTTGGGATATTTGATTAATAGTGTCTGACCACTCTGTGTAGTCTCCTGCTATCTTTACTGGGTTAGCCTGGTTTTCTAATTGGTCTAATAGGGATTCAGTAGGGTGCTGTATATCAAATATAAATGTTTGATATCCTGCATCTTTCCAGGGTTCTATCATAGCTCCTGTTAAATCAAATAATGATATTACTGCTTCCAATTTAATTCACCGCCTTTAGGAGAGAGGAATAGTCCTTCTGCAGCATAGAAGGACTATTCCCTGCCAACAAGTTCTCGAAGTGTTCACCTAATATCATGGCTAACCGGACAGGTATAGCATTACCTATCTGGGTATACTTAGGTACTTCTCTATCATATATACCTTTTTGTGGATTACCCGCACGTCTTATTCCCCCAGTTGTACGTTTACCGGTAAATTGATACCAGTCAGGGAATGTTTGCAGTCTAGCCCATTCACGTACAGTTAATGTTCGAGGCTGTTCATGGTGGATATAATCAGCGTCGTTACTAGCTATGGTTATATTAGGGCCTTTTTCTCCCCACCTATATGGTAATAGTCGTTGGGAGAACTTCTTAGTCTTAAACTCTTCTGGTATTTCACCATTATGTGTAATCATATGGGAATACTTGGCCACTACATGTGGCTTATGTTTAGAGTATTCCTGTTCAGTTATAGGATCACCTTTACCTGCTACACGACCATTACGATCAGTACGATACCAATCCTGATATGTTGATGCAGATTCATGGGGATATGAATCAGTAGATCCGCCATTAGTATAATTAGGATCTACTAGATCATCTAATATGTCATATAGGTCAGGGGCGCCACCAGTAGGATTTGGTAATAAGCCACCTGCTACTAATTCATTATGTATTGGTATATTTAATTCTTCACGAACTCCTACTAGTAATACCCGAGGTCGGTTCTGAGGCACTCCATATTCCTTGGCATGTATTAATTCGTAACGTACTTCATATCCATCTATACCACAGAAGGCTTTATATACATCATTCCATATGTCGCCTATATTACCTTCTTTAGTCCAACGGCCACGTAATATATTTTCCACATTTTCAAACATAAATATTTTAGGTCGAAGAGTTTCTATCATATAAATCATATCTTTATATAAATGATTAGATGGTAGCTCTTCACGATCCACGGCATAAGAACGTCTATGACCTATGCCAGAAAAACCTTGACATGGGGGGCCACCAACAAGCAAATCAAGAGCTTGATCGAAAAACTGACCATAAGGCATATGAGTATTAACACCATGAACTCGCCATAAGTCTTCTTTCAGCTGTGATAAACGCTCTGGATTGTTAGTTAGTTCCCGTATGTCGTTAATATGGAATCTAGGATCAGCTAGATAAGGATACTCTTCAGTACGGTTTATTAAATATGTATTTAATGCATCTTGATTAAGCTCATTTACAAATACAGGTTGCCACCCTGCCATCTCTAATCCTAGAGATACTCCACCACATCCTGCAAATAGATCTACAAACTTTAATTTTTCTGGTGCTGCTGCTATCACTAGATAAACTCCTTATTTAATTACTTCACTATGTATTATACCATAGTAGATATTCTAAGTCAAGTA
>Ga0255049_10001233_pt1 | contig 14317 bp, 10 predicted proteins | sample JV7_2_3_MG_FD_183615 | JGI IMG/M metagenome (GOLD analysis project Ga0255049, IMG submission 183615) | Seawater microbial communities from Jervis Inlet, British Columbia, Canada - JV7_2_3 | ecosystem: Environmental > Aquatic > Marine > Inlet | place: Canada: British Columbia | collected 2016-10-06
GGCCGCCACCGAGACCCTGGGGTGTACAACGGTCATCTGTGCGGACAAGACCGGCACCCTCACGATGAATCAAATGACTGCGCGCCGCTTGTTTTTTCAAGGGCAGCGCTTCGTGGTCAGCGGCGAGGGCTACAGTACAGCGGGGACCATTGAAGCAGAAGACGGCGGTAGTTTGCCTCCGGAGATACGGCGACTGATGCTGCCATTCATCCTGTGTAATGACGCCGAACTGCGCGACGGCACCGTCTTCGGTGACCCAACCGAGGGCGCGTTGCTGGTGCTGGGAGCAAAATCCGGATTACAGGTCGAACAGGAACGGGCTCATTTGCCACGAATTGCCGAGATTCCTTTCGATTCACAGCACAAGTTCATGGTGACTTTCCACCACGACGGATCGCAAGTGAGGCTCTATGCCAAAGGCGCCCTGGAGGTTCTGCTCGATCGATGCAGCACAATCCACACAGCTCAAGGGTCATCACCATTGCTGGAGGATGGGCGCGCGGGGCTTCTTGACCAGAACGAGCGTCTGGCGTGCGACGGTCTGCGGTTGCTGGCGATCGCGTCCGCAACTCTCCCTGCCGAGTCGTTCGATCCGGCGGGAGACTTACATTCGCACCTGCGGAGCCTGACGCTTTTGGGCCTCGCAGGTCTCCTGGATCCGCCACGGGCGGAGACCCGCGAAGCGATCGCTTTGTGCAGGCAAGCCGGTATCCAGGTCAAGATGATTACGGGAGACCACAAGACCACTGCGAGCGCAATAGCCGAGAGGCTCGGCATCGAAGGTGGAGCTGTAACCGGTACCGAAATCGACGGGATGAGCGACAAGGTGCTTGCCGAACGAATGGACTCAACCGGAGTGTTTGCCCGGGTCGCCCCCAAACACAAGGTACGCCTGGTAGACGCGCTGCAGCAGTGTGGCCACGTGGTCGCCATGACCGGAGATGGTGTGAACGATGCACCCGCTGTGAGACATGCCCACATTGGTATTGCGATGGGAGCCACAGGAACCGATGTCACTAAAGAAGCGGCGAACATGATCCTGACGGACGACAACTTCGCGACGATCGTTAGTGCGGTGCGTGAAGGCCGTACAATTTTTGACAACATCGGCAAGTTCGTACGGTTTCAGTTGTCGACCAACATTGGCGCGTTACTGACCGTCGGCCTGGCGCCCTTATTGGGATTGCCAGCACCCTTCACGGCGATCCAGATCCTATGGGTGAACATTATTATGGACGGCCCTCCGGCCATCGCACTCGGAGTAGACCCCACTCGACCCGGCATCATGAAGAAGCCACCGCGGCATCCCGGGGGCCAGCTCTTGAATGGACGATTGTTGGTTCGGCTGGCGGGTTTCGGCACCATAATGACGCTCGGTACCCTGGGCGTACTGGATTTCGCCTTGCGGACCAATAATGTCCTCTATGCGACAACGCTGGCGTTCACTACGTTCGTTCTGTTCCAGGTATTCAATGTTTTCAATGCACGCACGGGATCAGGCTCGATATTTACACCCTATCTGTTTACCAACCGAAATCTGTGGCTCGCGCTGGTCGCCATCCTTTGCCTGCAGGTTTCGGCTGTCCATTGGCCACCCGCACAGACTGTATTCAAGACTACGGCGCTGTCCGTTGGTGACTGGTTACTGGCCGCTGCTGTTGCCGCCAGCATCGTCTTGATTGAGGAAGGCCGAAAACTGGTGTTTGGAAGAGTGGGCCGTTCACTCCGGCGCAGCATCCAGAATGAATGACATGCCAACGCAAATCATTCCGGATGCACACGGAGTCGCGGTTCTTCTGCTTATCGCGGTAGCACTGTTTCTCTTTACGCGAGATCGCCTGCCTCTTGAATCATCGAGCCTAGTTATTCTGATCACCCTGGTTGTCGGGTTTCAGCTATTCACCTATGAGAGTGACGGCGCGCCATTAGGTCCAGCGCAATTTCTTTCCGGCTTCGGCAATGAAGCCCTGATCGCCATCTGCGCACTCATGATGGTCGGCAAGGGACTTGAGACCACTGGCGCATTACAACCGCTCGCGACAATTGTAAGCAGGACGTGGTCCACCCGACCGTTGCTGGCATTATTGCTCACGCTAGTCTCAGTGGCGGTGCTCAGCGCTTTCATCAACGATACCCCCATCGTCGTGATTATGATCCCGATACTGGTCGGCATTTCATTGCGGGCCAGGTTCCCGGTATCCGGCGTAATGTTGCCGATGGGATTCGCAACAATCATTGGCGGCATGGCCACCCCTATCGGTACCTCTACCAACCTGCTCGTGGTCAGCGTGGCCGAGGACCTGGGCTTGCCGGAAATCGGCATGTTCGATTTTGTGTTGCCCGTTGCGTTAGTTGGGGGCGTCGGCCTGTTGTTTCTATGGCTGATCGCGCCGAGACTGCTCCCGGCTCGTGAGCTACCGATGGCAGATACGACGCCACGCGTTTTTAACGCTCAGCTACTGATTCGGGACGGCGGCTTCGCGTCAGGGAGAACGCTGTCCGAAATACTGGCAAAAACGAACGGCCAGATACGGGTAGAGAAGATCCAGCGCAGTGAGAGCCTGTTTCTTGCCAAGCTCCCGTCGATGCAGCTTCAACCTGGCGATCGACTGTTTGTACGGGATCTGCCGGACAACCTGAAGCGCTTCGAAAGCTTGCTGGGTGCGACGCTCTACAATGTTTCGGATAGCGTGAGCCCGATCGGTGAACACACTCCGCTTCGAGCTGAGGGTCAGCAGCTGGCGGAGGTCGTAGTGACCCGTGGCTCGTCGCTATATTTGCGAACGTTGGCGGCTGCGCGCTTCAGCGCGACCTCCGGGCTCTTGCCGCTGGCCATTCACAGGGCCGGAGCACCCAGCTCCCAGGTCGCCGGAGACCTGAATAGCATTCGCTTGCGGGCAGGCGACATTTTATTGGTACAGGGAAACTGCGATGCGATCGATTCGCTGAAGTCGAGCGGCAACATACTGGTGCTCGACGGCACCACAGACCTGCCCCGTGCGCATCGTGCGAAACGGGCATTGGCGGTACTAATGTTCGTTGTTCTCACTGCCGCATTGGGATTCTTGCCGATTTCGATCAGCGCACTAATCGGTGTCGGACTGATGCTGGCGTTGGGCTGCCTTAACTGGCGCGATGGCGTACGATTCCTGCCAATCCCGGTGATCATGATTATTGTTACGAGCCTTGCGCTCGGTAAGGCCCTCGTGGGAACCGGCATGGCGGAATACCTGGCGGCGGGCTTTGTCGGTATCGCGGCCGGGTTACCTGCACCTTTCATATTGAGCGCGTTCATCCTGATCATGACGGTGTTGACCAATATTGTGTCGAACAATGCGGCGGCGGTCATCGGCACACCCATCGCTATTGCGACCGCGCAGCAGCTGGGCGTTGATCCGATGCCATTTGTCCTGGCTGTTTTGTTCGGCGCCAATATGAGTTTCGCCACGCCGTTTGGTTATCAGACGAATCTGCTCATCCTGAGTGCCGGCGGCTACCGTTTCTCCGATTTTCTCAGGGTGGGCGTGCCGCTAGCGATTACCATGTGGATCGGGTTTTCCATTGTGCTGCCGCTGCTCTATGATATTTGAGTGCAGTGATTTGTCCTGGAGGGGATTATGCAGGTGTTCATTGCGGCAGTCTCACTGGCGCTCATCGTGTCGTTCCTTTGTTCGATTTTTGAGTCGGTTCTGCTATCCATTAACCATGCTCAGGTTGAGTCGCTTGTCCAGCGAGGTAAACGATCCGGGCGGCTATTGAAGGCGTTCAAACAGCGGATCGATATGCCGATCGCTGCCATTCTCATCACTAACACCATCGCACATACGATGGGCACCGCAGTAGCCGGCGCAACCTATGCGGACGTATTTAGTTCAGAAACACTGTGGATTTTCACGATCGTATTTACAACGGCCGTCCTGCTTCTCACTGAAATAATTCCGAAAACGCTCGGGATCACGCATGCAAAAAGACTGGCGAAGCCGGTCGCCTACGGAATTAATGCGCTCACTGTTGCCTTGTATCCACTGGTATTCGTGAGTCAGCACATCTCTCGCTCGCTGCGGGCAGGGAAGAACGAGCCAGTGACATCCCTGGAGGAGATTCGGCAGTTGGCCACGCTCGGGCGCACGGAAAACGTAGTTAGCCCGCAGACCGCGGGCATTATCGTTGGAGCATCAGAACTGTCCACTCTGGACGCATCGGACGTGATGCTCCCGAGGAAACAGGTTGTATACCTTTCGGCGAATAACAGCGGCGATCAGGTGCTCAAGAAAATCAGACAAAGTGGGTACAGCCGTTTCCCGTTCTCAACGACCGATCAACTGGACCAGGTCTGCGGCATTGTCATGGTGAAGGAACTTCTCCTGCATTTGCAGGAGAGCAGCAGTGAGACGATTGACTGGTCACGCCTGGTTCGCGAGCCGGTTATCGTACCCAAGAGCATACCCCTTGACGCGCTGCTGAGAACGTTCAAGGAGGCCAAACGACACATGGCGATCGTCGTAGACGAATACGGTGACGTACAAGGTATTGTCACGCTTGAAGACGTTCTGGAAGAAATAGTTGGCGACATCATCGATGAAAGTGACCAGCCGACTGAAGAGATTTGGCCACAGCAGGACGGCTCCGTCCATGCGCTGGCATCGATCGAATTGCGCAAGCTTTGCGAGCTACTGGCACTGGATTATCCGGTCGACACGCAAGTGGCGAGGTTGGGCGGCCTGATTATGAAACTGCTTGGACGAATTCCCGCGGAAGGGGACAAGGTGGAATGGAACAGCTGCTGGCTTGAGGTGAAATCCGCGAGCCAATGGGGCGCGGAGCTTGTCTCGATAAAGAAGAAGCACTTACTGTCTTGATTCTCAGTTGCCCATTGGACGACACACTGAATTAACATGGAGACCTATACGATGGATCTAAAGACATTTTTTGCTGTGTTCGGCACAGTATTCCTGGCGGAACTCGGTGACAAAACTCAACTTGCTACTGTCCTGTTTGCCAGCCGACCATCCGTCAGCCTCGTCACCGTATTTGTCGGTGCGTCCGCAGCACTGATTCTCTCGTCCATTCTTGCTGTAGCTGCCGGATCGTTCATCACCAACTTCTTAAATCCCCGCTACCTGTCTTACATCGCCGGTGCCGGCTTTGTGGCAATTGGACTCTGGACGATTTGGCAGGCGGCCTCCCAGTGAGAAACCGCCAACCAGGTCCGGCTCACAGCTCGCTTGTAATACAGCATTTCAGGCTTCCTGCCCCATTGCTTCGGCCCCGCGCATAATCATCCGCAGCTGGACAATGGCGGCCTCGACGTGCCGACCTCGATCCTCGGCCGGCCTGTTGAGCAGCGCGATCCCGGTCGTGAACAAGATGGCGACCATGGAATTAGCGGCAAGTCGCGGATGCCCCAGCGGTACGCCTCTTTTCTTCGCGTCCCAGATCAGGAACTCAGCCAGGTCCCTGGACATCGTTGCAAACAACTTCTCAGCTGCTTCACGAAATACCGAGTGCCGGGACATACTCTCCAGAAGGATCATTCGCGACATGCCCTGATTGGCGAAATTGTAATCAAAAAGCGTCTCGACCGACGTGCGGATCAGCGAATGTCCGCCGGACGCCTGTTCCCGAACATGATGCATCAGGGTCAGAAGTGTCTTGCCGTGTTCCTCGATAAGCGCAAGTCCAAGGCCTTCCATGTCGTGGAAGTGGCGGTAGAATGACGTCGGAGCGATACCGGCAAGCTTGGCGACTTCCCTGAGGCTGAGCGCGTCGAAACTCCGGCCCGAGGCCAGCTCGGCGGCCGCCGCATCCAGGAGTTTCTGCCGGGTTTCTGCTTTCTGCTTCTTTCTGGAGAGCTTCAACAATTTGCCCCCTTCGGTGCGGGATTGGCACGTTCGTGAACCTTAAGTGTGCATCCTAGCAAAACAATGGTACAGTTGTGCGTACACTTGTACTCCGAACTTGGCGAAGGCCTGAGAGAGAACCAGAATGACTACCTACAAAGCCCCACTGCGGGACATGCGGTTTGTTATGCAAGACCTGTTGCACTTCGAAAAACACTACCAATCGCTGCCCGACTGCGAGGAGGTCAACCAGGAATTGATCGACGCCATCCTGGGCGAAGCCAGCAAATTTTCCGAAGAGGTCGTCGGCCCGCTGAACGCCGGAGGCGACGAGGTCGGATGCAAGATGCTGGAAAACGGTGAGGTCACGACGCCTCTCGGATTCAAAGACGCTTACCAGCAATACGTTGATGGGGGCTGGCCGTCTTTGGATCAGCCAGCCCACTACGGCGGCCAGAACCTGCCAATGTCAATCGGTCTGCCGATTCGAGAGATGAATGGCACGGCCAACTGGTCCTGGGCTATGTATTCCGGTCTTTCCCATGGCGCGATGGAGACCATCGGCGAACACGGCTCCGATGAACTGAAGGCAAGCTTCATGGAGCCTCTGGTCAGTGGCCGATGGACCGGCACGATGTGCCTGACCGAGGCGCATTGCGGCACGGACCTTGGACTCTTGAAGACCAGGGCCGAACAGGCTGCAGACGGCACCTATCGCATTACCGGGTCGAAGGTATTCGTCTCATCCGGTGAGCACGACCTCGCCGAAAACATCGTTCACATCGTGCTGGCGCGCCTGCCTGACTCGCCGCCGGGCACAAAGGGCATCTCGCTGTTTGTCGTACCCAAGTTCATCCCGGAGGACGACGGTTCCACCGGAGAGCGAAACAGCGTCTCTTGTGGCGCTCTCGAACGCAAGATGGGCATTCACGGAAACTCGACATGCCTGATGAACTTCGACGGCGCAACCGGGTACCTGATCGGGGAGGAAAACAAAGGCCTTAACCACATGTTCACCTTCATGAACCTCGCCCGCCTCGGCACAGGTTTGCAGGGGCTTGCGCACGCCGAACTCGGTTTCCAGAACTCTCTGGCCTACACCAAGGACCGCCTGCAGATGCGTTCTCTGTCCGGTCCGAAAAACCCTGCTGGACCCGCGGATCCGATCATCGTTCACCCCGACGTTCGTCGCATGCTGTTGACGCAAAAAGCGTTTGCTGAAGGTGGCCGCGCATTGATCTACTTCGCCAGTACCCAAGGCGACATTCTGACCAAGTCCGATGACCCGGAAGCTCGCGAACTCGCCAACCATGTACTGGGTTTCCTGACACCCATTATCAAGGCATTCCTCACCGAGACCGGTTTCGAGAGTGCAAACCTCGGGCTGCAGTGTTTTGGCGGACACGGCTATATCAATGAGTGGGGTGTGGAACAGAATGTGCGGGACGCCAGGATCGGCATGCTCTATGAAGGCACGACGGGCATCCAGGCACTGGACCTCTTGGGCAGAAAGGTGCTGGGCACACGAGGCGAGGCGCTGATGCCGGTAACGAGTTTCATCCTGGACTTCTGCAAACGGTCCCGTGGCCGCAAGGAAATGCGCCCCTACCTGAAGACGCTGGTTCGACTGACCAAGCAGTGGAAGTCACTGACCCGGAAAATCGGCTTCGCCGCAATGCGCAACCGCGATGCTGTGGGTGCAGCCTCGGTCGACTACATCATGTTCTCCGGTTACATACTACTTGGCGTTGCCTGGGCCGCCAGCGCGCGAGCTGCCTATCGCAGGCTCGAGCAAGGCACGAAGGAAGAGGCGTTCTATCGTGCAAAGATCCAGACCGCGGAATTTTATTTCGCCAAGATACTGCCGCGAACCACGTCTCTTCTGGAGACGATGTCGACAGGTCCTGACCCACTAATGAGGATGGACGAGAACCAATTCATGTTCTAGCCCGCCAGCACTTCTGAACAAGAGAGGAAAGAAATGATTTACTCGGGAAAAGCGATAACCGTCCAGGCAACTGACGATGGAATCGCGGAGCTCTGCTTCGACCTGCAGGACGATTCTGTCAACAAGTTCAATGCGCTGACGCTCAACGAGCTGCAGGAGGCAACTGCGGCAATTGCGGCCGACACATCGCTCAAAGGTGCAATAGTCACAAGTGGTAAACCTGTTTTCATCGTGGGTGCGGATATCACGGAATTCGGCACGCAATTCGGCGGCAGCGAGAATGAGACGGCGGACAAGATTCTCAATATTAACTTCGAGATTTTCAATGCCGTTGAGGATTTGCCGATACCCACTGTGGCCGCCATTAACGGTATCGCCCTGGGTGGAGGATTTGAGATGGGGCTTGTCTGCGACTACCGGGTCATGTCGGAAACGGCGAGGATCGGGCTACCGGAAACCAAGCTGGGCATCATTCCAGGATATGGCGGCACCACGCGCCTGCCACGCCTGATTGGCGCCGACAACGCGATCGAATGGATTGCTTCGGGCAAGGAACAGAAGGCCGAACAAGCACTGCGTTTTGGCGCTGTCGATGCGGTCGTCGCACCGGAGTTACTGCGCGAGGCTGCCGTGTCTCTGCTGCAACAGTGCATCGATGGCAAGCTCGACTACCAGGCGAAGCGGCGCGAAAAACAGGAACCGCTGAAGCTGAATGAGGTCGAGGCCACGATGGTGTTCGAAACCTCCAAGGCGTTTGTTGCCGGTCAGGCCGGACCACACTATCCGGCACCGGTAACGGCTATCAAGGTCATGCAAAAAGCGGCGGGGATGAGTCGGGACGATGCTCTGCGAGAAGAAGCCAGGGGTATCGCCAAGATGGCCGGCACGCTGGCAGCGAAGAACCTGATCGGCCTGTTTTTAAGTGACCAGGTGCTGGCCAGGAGCGGCAAGAGCCTGGCGAAAAAAGCCGGGAAAGTGGAGCGGGCTGCGGTGCTCGGTGCAGGGATCATGGGTGGTGGAATCGCCTATCAGTCCGCGCTGAAAGGCACACCAATCGTCATGAAGGACATCGCGCAGGCCGGTATCGATCTTGGTTTGGCGGAAGCCAGCAAATTGCTGTCCAAACAGGTTGAACGTGGACGAATATCTGCTGCGAAGATGGCAGGTGTCCTCAACAAGATCCAGCCAGCCCTTAGCTACGATGGTTTCGATAATGTCGATTTAGTAGTCGAGGCCGTCGTGGAGAATCCGAAGGTTAAACACGCAGTGCTGGTGGAGGCTGAAACGCACATTCGTGATGATGCGATTCTAGCGTCCAATACGTCGACCATTTCGATCACGCATCTCGCCGAACCCCTGAAGCGACCCGAAAACTTCTGCGGCATGCACTTTTTCAACCCGGTGCACAGGATGCCGCTTGTCGAAGTCATACGCGGAGAAAAGACCGGCGAGGAAGCCGTGGCCAGGACCGTCGCCTACGCCTTGGCCATGGGCAAGAAGCCAATTGTCGTCAACGATTGCCCGGGATTCCTTGTGAATCGGATCCTGTCGCCTTATCTCGGCGCCTTCATAGGCCTGGTAAAGCGCGGCATCGATTTCACAACGATCGACCGGGTGATGGAACGATTTGGCTGGCCGATGGGGCCCGCATACCTGTGTGACGTCGTGGGTATCGACACGGGCGTGCACGCTGGCGCGGTCATGGCGGAAGGCTTCCCCGACCGCATGAAGTATGACTTCAAGACCTGCCAGGAGGTGATGTTCGAGAACAACCGTTTTGGCCAGAAGAACGGCCATGGTTACTACGCGTACGAGACGGATAAGAGGGGGCGCCCGAAGAAGATCGTCGATGAAGAAGTTGCGGCACTTCTCGCGCCGGTCATAGACGGCAACGAGACGATCAGCGATGAGGCTATCGTTGACTCGATGATGATCCCCATGTGCCTGGAAGCTGTGCGTTGTCTCGAAGACGGTATCGCAACTTCTGCCACTGACGTTGACCTTTCCCTGATTTACGGAGTCGGTTTTCCGCCATTCCGGGGCGGTGCGCTTCACTACGTTGACGACGTTGGTATCGACAAATTCGTGGCCAGGGCCGACGAGCTTACGGCGGCAGCGGGACCGCTGAGAGGCATGTATCTACCCACCGAAAAACTGCGTGAAATGGCAGCCAGTGGAGACACCTTTTTCGGAACAGCAGCGAGCGGGAGAAAATAAATGAGCCTGAATCCGAGAGATGCGGTAATCGTAGATTTTGCACGTACGCCGATGGGGCGATCCAAAAACGGTTGTTTCCGCCACACTCGCGCGGACGACATGTCAGCGGCGTTGATAAATGGACTGTTTGTGCGCAACCCCGAACTTGACCCTGCCGAAGTGGAAGATGTGCTCTGGGGCTGCGTCAACCAGACGCTCGAGCAAGGCGTGAACGTTGCCCGAATGTTGACGTTGCTGTCGGTCATACCGCACGAGGTGCCCGCTCAGACAGTCAATCGCCTCTGCGGCTCGTCCATGTCGGCATTACACAGTGCTGCGCAGGCGATCATGACGGGGAATGGCGACATGTTTGTGGTCGGCGGCGTTGAACACCTGGGCCACATCGGCATGACTCATGGAATCGACATCAATCCTGCGTTGTCCAAGCATGCTGCCAAGGCTGCAGGCTCCATGGGCTTGACTGCGGAGTTGCTGGGCAAGATGCATGGCATTACGCGCGAGGCCCAGGATGAGTTCTCTGCCCGTTCACACCGACTCGCCCACGAAGCAACCCTGGCAGGACGATTCGCCGAAGAGATCATTCCGATTGAAGGCCATGACGCCAATGGATTTAAAGTGTTGGTGGAACAGGACGAGACCATTCGCCCCGATACGACAGTCGAGGGTCTTGCTCAACTTAAACCGGTTTTTGATCCAAAGAACGGAACGGTCACAGCGGGCAGTTCCTCGCAAGTAACAGACGGCGCATCATGCATGATCGTTATGGCGGCCGAACGTGCGCAGGAATTGGGTGTTAAGCCGTTGGCACGGATTCGCACAATGGCAGTTGCCGGCGTCGACCCATCGATTATGGGCTATGGGCCGGTTCCCTCGACGCACAAGGCGCTGAAGCGTGCCGGGCTGAGCATGTCCGACATAGACCATGTGGAACTGAACGAGGCTTTTGCAGCACAGGCATTGCCGGTGCTGAAGGATCTGGGTCTGCTGGACGTTATGGACGAGAAGGTTAACCTTAATGGCGGTGCCATTGCTCTTGGGCATCCGTTCGGCTGCTCCGGCGCACGTATTACGGGTACCTTACTGAACGTCATGCGACAGAACGAAGGCACCTTAGGCGTTGCCACGATGTGTGTCGGATTGGGACAGGGCATTACTACAGTGGTTGAGCGTCTGTAGACACGTCAGTTCCGAAGCTCAAACTTGTCAATACGCTCCGTGCGCTCTCCAACACCACCTCGACGTCTGCCCCAAAAGGCCGCGCCAGCACGCTGATCACCTCTTCAGCCGCATAAATTCGACGCCGAGTTCGGTCGCCATTGCTTTGATTGTCAGGAGTGGCATCTTCAGCAACAAGGAAAGCGAACGCTCGGCCGAAGATCCTCGACGGAACTTTCCGCGTCGGCGCCATGCTGCCGGAAGATCGTAAAGCGTCCGCTGTGTCTCGGTTTCTTCTGCGCTGCTGGAAATGATCGCGCGACAAACGAATTCAACAATTCGGCGATAGATAAGTTTCTTCTGTGCCTCTTGTAACGCCTCGCCGTACTCTGCACGCTCTGTCTCGACATAGCTTGAGAGATACAAAGGTAGTTTGCCTGCAGCGACCATCTGCAATGCCCACAAAATTCGGCCAATGCGACCATTGCCGTCGCTGAATGGATGTACGGCCTCAAAGTGCGCATGACCGACTGCCAAGCGAACCGGTAAGGACAGACCCATACCTGCATCGCCAGGCTCCAGGATGGATTCGTCCGCCATCCAGTCGAGAATTTCATCGAGACATCGGGGCACATGTTGCTGTGGTGCCGGGTTATAGATGGAATCTTCTTTACGACCGAAGCTGCCAATCTGAACAATCGCTCCAGGCTGGCCTGGCGTTCTCAATCGACCAGCGATTCCTGCAAACCCGGGGTCATTTTGCATCACGTGCGCGTGCTGTTCGCGCAGAAACTCTGGCGTCAATGCCGTCAGTCCGTCGGATTGGACAACATCGACCCCATGGTCCTCGTATTACCACCCATTGGGTTAGCGTGGTCATTCACACAGTATCGGACCACTCGTGACCAGCTAGAACTCGTTCCGCGCAGGCTCGAACGTGACAACCTTGTCGCCATATACCGAATCGTAGTAATGCCCGTTTTCTTTGTAGCCCGAATTCCAGGTAAGCTTGCCGTCTTCCGACTCGACGTAGACGAACGGGGACAGATGCAGGCGCTCCTTGTGCCAGCGGCCTTCAGCGCCCGACGGAATTTCCGTACCAGCACCGTAGAGCATCAGGCCACCTTCCGCTCGCACTTCATGTTGCGGGTCGACATCTCGGTACTCATGACTGACGTTCATGAGCTTGTGACCCAGTTCATGGGCAACGACTGAGCGAACTTCGTACGTCTTGTTAACCGTGATGACGCCACGCAGGCGTTTCGGTATATCAGGATAGCTGTAGCCCGGGAACGACAAACCACCTGTGGCAATAGTTCGTGGTGCCCAGGTGCGCTCATCGAGTTGTTCGTAGAACGACATGAACACGCTTTGCAGCACGACCAGGTAAACGGTTCGGTGGTTGTTCTCATCAACGTCGATGATCGACTCAAACGCATCACGAGCCTCCTCGGTCAGGCCGGAGTCCTGCCGCAGGCTGTCGACATACATGTTGGCGTAGAGGCCGCCTGGAGTCGTACCTTCCAGTGTATTGGCCTGGATCTCGAGATAGCTCGGGTCAACAGCACCCGTTTTGATCCAGAGCAGGTTCAGCTGGACGCCGGCCACCTCGAATATTTCCTTCGCGCCAACAAAGTCTTTAAGCAGCGTATCCAGCGGGTACTTCTCCGTGAACGCGACATCCAGATTCGATGGATAGTAGATGCCAACATCGACGGTCGGCACTCCCGCTCGGACATCGCTGTTGATTTCGCTCACGAGATCGTCCCGCATGGTCGTCAATGCAACACGCTCCGCTGCGACGCTCTGGCCACCTGCAAGACAAGTGGCCAGGACGATGCACAGTGCCATCGCTTTCGATAGTTCTTCTCTCATCGGCTAATCCACCCTGAAGGTAATCGTCGCCCAATTGGACTCGTAATCGGCATCCTGGTCGTCGATTTTTTGCATGTGAATCAGCGAGATGTACCAGAGCGCTTTGTTGTTTAGCAGGAAACTGGCTCGCCCGTCTGCGTCGGTACGCATGTCGTATGAATTGAAATGACCGCCCGACGCATCATGCCCATGGAACCCTTCGTAACTTGCACGAACAAGCTGGTTAGCCGCAGGCTCGCCCTTTACCAGGACTCGGAAGCCAATATTGTCACCAAAGCGGAGCTCGTATGGGTTTTGGTCGAGAATTATCTCAACCGGGTAACCGAGCTGCGTCGCGAACGAATCTGATTTCCTATCACCAACCTGGACGACCGTGCGTATGTGTTTGGAGTAACGTTCACGAACCTCAGTCAACGTATTCTCAGCCTCGAATATCGCCAGGGTGTCGAGGACGCCGTCGTGCTTCAGGTACGCGATGAAGTCGTCGGGAGACATCGTGATGATTTTCGGTCTCGTCGATACTCCAATAACCTTGGTGCCAGTGTCACCGGAATCATAGTTAAGGTACGACGAGTTTTCGTCGTCATACCAATCCGAAGGACGCGGCTTGGTCACATTGCCATCGGCAACGATACTGACATCGGCCATGCGATCGCGCGTAATAGCGTTCTCGCTTTTGCCGAACGTGCCGTTGATCAGTCGAACCACCTGGGCCGAAGCCGGTTCCTGACTGCTGTTTTCTGGCTTCAGGAACATCTCATGAGCCGCTGTGGGTGCAGAAGCAACCGCAAGGCCTGTAATCAGCGTGCATAACGCTGCCTTCTTTAAGTTCTTCATTTTCAATCCTGCGTTTGTCTATCGAATTTCAAACGTGATCGTGGACCAGTTTGATTCCCAGTCGGCATCTTCATCGTCGACCTTCTGCATATGGATCAACTGGATGTACCACTTCTGTTTCTCGGTAATCTCGAAGCTCGCTTTGCCGTCCTCATCGGTGCGCAGCGAGTGCACCGCGATCTCCGGGATCGTTTTGCCTTCCGGAGCCTCTATGCCGGCATGGCTCACGTACACCTGTTGATTGGCGAGCGGTTTTCCGTCAAACATCACCTGGATCGACATTTCGTCTCCAACCTTCACACTGCCTGGATTCTGCTCAACGAAAATCTCCGCCTTGTAGTCAAGCACGTGCTTGTAATCATCGCTGAGCGGCTTACCGACCTGGAAGATACCCTTCGCGTGTTTTGTGTAACGCTCGCGGATTGTTGTGCGGTCGTTCGTCGCC
>Ga0255049_10001234_pt1 | contig 14316 bp, 10 predicted proteins | sample JV7_2_3_MG_FD_183615 | JGI IMG/M metagenome (GOLD analysis project Ga0255049, IMG submission 183615) | Seawater microbial communities from Jervis Inlet, British Columbia, Canada - JV7_2_3 | ecosystem: Environmental > Aquatic > Marine > Inlet | place: Canada: British Columbia | collected 2016-10-06
GGCCTCTGGCGCATCCAACTATTTGAACTTTAAGTTAAAGCACCTATCTATTCTGGTGTAATCTTAGCCATCCCGGAAATCGTCGAAATTCGTCTATGTCCCTGATTATTGAACTCAAGCGGCGCAATGTTTTTCGTGTTGCTGCGGCCTACCTGGTCGTCGGGTGGTTGTTGACCGAAGTATTTACCACGATATTGCCGACGCTCGGGGCACCGGACTGGACTTCGCGGGCGATTATTCTCATTTTTGCGTTCGGATTTATTCCCACAATCATCTTGTCGTGGGTCTACGAGCTGACGCCTCAAGGCATCAAGCGCGAGCATGAGGTCGTTCGTGATGAATCGATCACGAGGAGCACGGGCCGGAGACTCGAATATGTCACGATCGCGGCGGTCGTCATATTAATCATATTCTTCGCGTTCTTTAGTGCGAAGCAGTCCTCTGATACTCAATCCTCATCAGGGGTCGTGATCAGCAACGCGTCGGTAGCCGTATTGCCGTTCGTCAACATGTCGAACGACGCGGACAATGAGTACTTTTCGAACGGTCTTACAGAAACGCTATTGCACATGTTGGCCCAGATTCCCGACCTGAAAGTTGCAGCCCGTACGTCGAGCTTCGCGTTCAGGGATCAAAACAAGACCATCCAGGAAATTGCGGCAGCGCTGGAGGTCGCGCACGTACTGGAGGGCAGCGTGCAGCGTGTCGGCGATCGGGTGCGGATAACGGCCCAGCTGATTCGTGCTGACGATGGATTTCACGTCTGGTCGGAAAACTTCGATCGGACGCTGGACGACATCTTCGGCATTCAGGACGAAATCGCCGAGAAAGTTGGCGGCGCACTGTCGGCGTCATTACTCGGTACGTCGGCAAATGGTGTGGTGGCCGGCATTAGCACGAGCAGCCCGGATGCCTACGACCTCTATCTTCAAGCGATTAACGAACGCAATACGTTTTCCTACGGAGGGCTGACAGCAGGGGAAGGATTGCTCAAAGGCGCACTGACGATTGATCCCGATTTTCTCGATGCCAAGACGGAGCTCGCCAACAACTACCTGCAGCAGATCAATACCGGCCTCATGGATGCCGATAATGGCTATGCGGCGGTCATGGCGATAACGGACCAGGTGCTACTTGCCAAACCGGATGACATTACCGCCAGGTCAACAAGGTTATTCACCGAAGCGACGATTGCCGGGCGTGAGGACGGCGACCCGACGGTCGCTACTGCGGCATTCGAACAACTTAAGGCACTAATTGATGAGGATCCGTCGCAATTGCAACCGCGCATCTTTCTCACCAACCTGACGCGAAATGACGAGCAAGCCGATCAGTCGTTGCAGGTCATGCTAGAGGCACTGGAGACTGACCCGTTCAATCCACGGATTCACTACGAGTTGAGCAATATCTACCGACGTCTTGAGCAAGACGACGACGCTCGAGCGGCTATCGTGAAGTCACTGGAGCTTGAGCCTGCGCAGCCGAACGCCTACGTGACCTTGGCGCAAATAGGTCTGCAGACAGGGGATGGCCTGGATTATTTGCAGCTGTTTCTCAAGGCCGTGGAGGTTGATCCTGTCGATCACGAATTACCGGGCATGATCGCAAATTTCCTTTATCGCCTCGAACTCATAGAGGAAGCGGACGATTTTCGCAACAGGGTCATGGCTATCGCGCCAACCAGCGAGGTTTCCTATAGCCTGGAATTGTTGCGAGCGATGGCCGTAGGCGACGAAGAGGCCAGCGTTGCTGCTGCGCGCCGCACCATAGAGGACGACGTCGAGAACCGTCGCAACGGATTCGGCGCCGCCGCGCGGCATTTGCTGCGTGTCGCTGCGGCACATGACACGGTTGATGAGGAAGTGGCTTACCTTGAAGCACAGGTTCCAGGGATTCTCGATTTTGAAGCGGAATCCGCACCATTCAAGCATCGTGCCGTTCAGTTCAGCGCGTTCGATGCCTGGTACGTGAACTTGACCCAGGATGAACTCTTTCGACGCATAGACTATATGCAGGATCTCGCGGTCAGCGCCGGATTGAATCTGGCTGAGAATCCTGTGATTGAATTCCATGCGCTGGCGTTGCGTGGAGAAGTGGACAAGGCCACGGAGATTGCGTTGGCCAACATATTCAACGAATCAGTTGCGACGAACCTGGGCTGGGAAGAAACATTTAAGCAGGCGCAGTACGCTGAGATTATCGAGGACCCTCGAATTCAGGCCGCAATGCAAAGGTGGCAGGACGAGGAAGCTGCGCTGCGCGAGCAGGTTCGAATCTTCCTGGCGGATCTCTACGCCAAGTCCTGACAAAATATTCAAGGTTCCGGAAGACTGACGCCTATCTTGTAAGCTGTAATGACATTGCTATAAAGGTCCTTCGCGATATCCGTTGACAGGCAAGTCAAAGTGACTGGAGAAGCTAAAAAAAACAGCAAGTTATCTTGTATTCCTGCTGTAACGTGTCAAACTACTTCCCCGTGAAACGCAAGGTTTTGCGTGCGGGATTATGACTTGTGAGTGTACCGCCTGATAGTAGTGATACGTCTGGAATCCGGCACCGCAGACCGCGGGCTGGCGAACGCACTCGCGGCGGCGCGGATGCGTTGCAAACCAAAATAGCCATTGCCTTCCAGAATCTGGAGCCGGCAAACCTTCAAGAACAACTTCAGGAAATCATCGGTGAAATACCCGATGCTGCCGGCTGTGATTCAGCGTTTGTCTCGCTCGTCAGCGAAAATGGACTAACGTTCGATTCAGTTATTTCTGCTACGAATGGGTTTGCTCAATGCAGCCCTGAAGTTCTGAACGGAGAGGCGATCGATAACTGGCCCTGGTTACGCAAGCGTTTGGGTCATCTCAAGATTATCGAAGTTGCGGACACGCTGAATAGCTCCAAAATTGCCACGGCTGAACTAAAACGATTGTCCGAATTGCACATCGGTTCGGTGCTTATTATCGGCTTTTCGGTTCATGACGAGTTTGCCGGATTCCTGGCATTGGCGAACGAGCGCGCTGTTGAAAGTTGGGATGCGAATTTGCATTTGTTGCTGAAACTCGTTGGCGCATCGCTGGCGTCGGGGTTCGAGCGCATAAATGATCAGAACACGCTCGACGAATTACAGCAGCGTAATGAACTCGTCGCGGCGACGGCAAACGACGGTATATGGGATTTCGACGGTGCAACGAAACGCATCAACCTGTCTCGTCGCTGGAAGTCCATGCTTGGCTACGATGCTGAGGAAGAGGAAGTACTGCTGGACTGGTATCAGCTGGTACATCCAAACGATATGTCGCGTGTGCAGTCGAAAATGCGTGGGCACCTCGAAGGCAAGTCCAAGTTCTTTGAATCTGTCCACCGGATGAAACACCAAAATGGTGACTGGCGCTGGATGAGCAGCCGTGCGAAGGCCGTCCTCGACCCAAATGGGCGCCTGATTCGACTGCTCGGCGTCGAAGTGGATATCACGGAGAGGAAGCTTTACGAAGAAGCTCTCTTCCGCGAAAAAGAAAGTGCACAAATTACGTTGCAGTCGATCGGTGACGGCGTCATCACCACTGACGCAAATTGCAACGTCGAATACGTCAATCCGGTCGCAGAAGACCTGACAGGATGGAAAGTCGACGGCGCAAGCGGACGCCCTATCGATGAAATTTTCCGCGGTTTTCACGAGGAAACTTGCGAGCCGCTCGAAAACCCGCTTGCACTTGCCATTCGACGCGACCGTGCGATCAAGTCGGTGCGTCCGACGCTCCTGATTCGACGCGATGGCAATGAACTCTATATTGAAAGCACAGCGTCGCCTATCCGTGATGGCAAAGGCAATGTGACCGGTGGCGTGCTTGTCTTCCACGACGTCAGCGAGTCACGCGAGTTGCATCGCCGCCTCAGCTACCACGCAAGCCATGACATTCTAACCGGGCTCGTCAATCGGCGTGAGTTTGAGAATCGGCTGGAACGTGCTTTGAAAAGCGCCAAGGCTCGCGAGACGTCCTACGCTTTGTGTTATCTCGATCTCGATCAATTTAAGATCGTCAACGATTCCTGTGGTCACAGTGCGGGAGACGCGTTGCTCGGGCAGCTGGGTGCGCTATTGAAATCCAAGATTCGCTGGCGTGACACTTTGGCGAGACTCGGCGGTGACGAATTCGGCGTGTTGCTCGAGAGCTGCTCGCTCGAGGAGGCAATGCAGTCGGCCGAATCATTGCGGCTCGCAATCGGCGAATACAAATTTATGTGGGATGAGCGAAGTTTCCGGCTCGGCGTGAGTATCGGCGTCGTACCTATCAGCGCCGAAAACGAGGATGTTGCGGGTTTGCTCAGTGCTGCAGACAGCGCTTGTGCGGCTGCGAAAGAGGCAGGTCGAAACCGCATCCACAGCTTCCAGGAAAACGATATCGATCTTATGCGCCGCCGCCGCGAAATGCAGTGGGCAGCACGGATCAATAATGCGCTCGAAGAAGACCGCTTCGAGTTGTATCGCCAGACCATCCAGCCGCTGCAGGTCGAAGAACCGGGTGCGCATTATGAAATATTATTGCGTATGCGCGATGAAAATGGCGGCATTATTTCGCCGGGATTATTCATCGAAGCCGCCGAGCGCTACGGCATTACGCCGGGCATTGATCGGTGGGTGATTCGCAGCGCATTCCGCTGGCTTGTATCGGAGGCCGATGAGCGGGAGCGGCTCGCGTTGTGTTCGATCAACCTGTCGGGCCAAAGTCTGGGTGACGACAAGTTTCTGCCATTTGTCATCGATCAGTTCCAGATGAGCGGCCTTGATGCCACCAAGATTTGTTTTGAGATCACGGAGACTGCGGCCATCGCCAGTTACTCGCAAGCCAATCGTTTTATCAACGCGCTGAAAGAGCTCGGATGTAAATTTGCGCTTGATGACTTCGGCACAGGACTGTCGTCATTCGGTTATCTCAAACACTTTCCCGTCGACTTTCTCAAAATCGATGGCAGCTTTGTCAAAGAAATTCTGCACGATCCGATCGACCGTGAAATGGTTCGCTCGATTAACGAAATTGGTCATTTGACCGGCAAAAAAACGATTGCCGAATTCGCCGAAAACGAGGAGATTATTACGATGTTGCGAGGCATGGGGATCGACTATGCGCAGGGCTACGGTGTGTCGGAGCCCAAGCGCGTAACGCGTGCAGTCGCATGACGACGTTACTCACACTCCTGCTGCTGCCGTACCTGGCGGCTGACGACGACCAATCGAAAACGCTGTACAGTTGTCCTGCGGCCGACATGGAGGCCTACGTAACGGTCATCAAACAGTCAATTCTGGCCAGTTGGCAACCCAGTCGTGGCGCAGAGGCAAGAAAATGCGTTGTGGTTTTCACACAATCGTTTCGCGGTGAGGTTTTGAATGTAAGTTTTGAAGAATGCGCACACGAGGCAAGTGTGCGTAGCACGATTGAAAACGCCGTTTACGTGTCTTCGCCGATGCCGTTACCGGTCAACACGCATTGTTTTGAACGCACCTTAAAAATAAACCTGTATCGGCCCCAGTAATCGATACTGCTTACATGAAGAAACCGTGGTGCGCGCCTACCATGCTCATGACTAGTGGAATCGACATCAACGTATTCGAGCGCGATGCGAGTAATGCGATGTTCTTGGCTTTGGCTATTTCCTCAGCGCTGGCTTCGACCATGCCGAGAATCTTTTTCTGATTCGGCCAGATCAATACCCAGACGTTGAATAACATGAACGTGCCGAGCCATGCGCCGATGCCGATAGTCATTGCATAGCTATTGACCGAATCACCCATCATACCAAGTGCAAATGCGTCATCCAGAGTGCCTAGCGCGTTGCCCGGGCCCGCATTGAAGCGAAGCAAGTAGGCGGCGCCGGTTAACCATGTCACCAGGGCAGCCCAACGGAACCACCAGAGCGCGCGTGGCGCAACGTATTTGACGATGCCCGCACCGCCCGGTCCGCCATCGTCGCTCATCGCATCGCCGAGCGCAGGAACCTGAATAAAATTGAAGTAGTACAGAAGCCCGATCCACGTGATGCCGGCCAGGACATGCAGCCAAAGGATGACTGACTGTTCCGGATTAATCAGCATGTGTTTGCCCATCGTTGCCGCCGCAAGGATGATTGCAAGGACGATGCCGCTAATTATTGTGCCGGCGATGCTTTTTAAAGGATTCATGCTTCGCTCTCCCAGTATGCAGCGGCCATTATAAGGTAAAATCGTCACGATAGACGGAGGAAGTTCATGCGGGTACTTGCAATCTTGTTGGTCGGCATCATCTTGTCGGGGTGTTCGGGTCTGATGATGACCGGGGCGTCGAGTGGCAGTTCGGTCGAAAAAGACCGGCCCAGTCAATCACAGACTAGCTCGGATTCTGCAATTACCGTCCGGGTCAAAAGCAGGTTTGCGGCGGATTCGCTGGTCAGCAAATTCGATGTTGGCGTGCATACGTCCGGTGCCAAGGTGACGCTTTCAGGTACTGTGGCCAGTTATGCGGCACGAGAGGAAGCGGAGAAGCTTGCCATCGGCACGGACGGTGTCAAAGCTGTCGAAAACCAGATCACAGTGGAATAGTTAAAGCAGAGGATAAGCAGCGTGGATGTAACACAAAGAATTGAAGATCAACTCAAATCACACGAAGTATTGTTGTACATGAAAGGCACGCCAGATTTTCCGCAGTGCGGTTTTTCAGGCCAGGTTGTCGCCGCCATGAACGCGATTGGTACGCCGTTCGCGTTCGTCAATATTTTTGAGGACCAGGAGATTCGAGAAGGTCTTAAAACCTATTCGAACTGGCCAACATTCCCGCAACTTTACGTCAAAGGTGAACTGATCGGCGGTTCGGATATTGTTGTCGAGATGTACAACTCGGGCGAGCTGAAACAGATCCTCGACGATTTGTAGGAGGCCGCATGGCCCCCTCCCACAGATCAGTTCTTCGAAGTGGTTGCATACACCGGCTGAAACCGGTTCACGATTTCGCAGAATAGATCTGCAGTCATCTCCGCGTCGTACGCAGCCGAGTGAGCAGACTCCTCGTCCCATTCGAATCCCGCAGCTGCGACTGCACGCGCCAGTACCGTCTGGCCGAATGCAACGCCGCACAGCGTTGCCGTGTCGAAACAACTAAATGGATGAAACGGATTGCGCTTGATTTCGGATCGCGCGATAGCCTCGTTCAGAAAGCCAAGATCGAAGGCGGCATTATGGCCGACAAGAATCGCCCTGCTGCAACCACTGTCTCTTACAGCCTGTCTCACGCCGCGAAACAGGCGTTGTAGCGCATCCCGTTCGTCGATCGCTGGTCGCAATGGATGATTTGGATCAATGCCATTGACCGCGAGCGAGGCGGGGTCCATGTTCGCGCCCTCAAACGGTTTGACGTGAAAGCGAATGGTTTCACCGCGCGTCAATATCCCGCCATCACCGAAGTCCACCAATACGGCAGCGATTTCGAGTAACGCGTCGGTTCTGCTGTTGAAACCACCGGTTTCGACGTCAACCACGACGGGCAGGAACCCGCGAAAGCGTCCCGCCATGCAAGGATCATCGCTCACTGCAATATCTTTTCGTCGAGTAATAGGCTCAGTGTGTAGCGAACACCGAATCCCGTCACCTCAGTCGGAATATGCCCAAGGCCACCTTTGCTATTGCTTGCCGCCAGGTCCATATGTACCCACGGCGTATCGTGTTCAACAAATTCTGCGAGAAAACTTCCGGCGAGAATGTGGTCGCCGGTTGGATTTGGCGAGCACTGCATGATGTCGGCCACTTCGCTCTTGAGGTCTGACAGGAATTCCTTCCCAATCGGGAAAGGCCAGACGCGCTCGCCGCAGTTCTGGCCGGTGCGTTTCAGGCGCGGATGCCAATCGGCACGATTGGTGAATACGCCGCTGTAGCGAGTCGTAATCGCATTGACGACCGCGCCGGTTAACGTGGCATAGTCGATCATGAGTCCAGGCTTCTCGCGGCTCGCAAGTGTCAGCGTATCGGCGAGAACCATTCTCCCCTCGGCATCGGTATGAATGGTCTGGATCGTTTTGCCATTGGCGGCGGTGACTATGTCTTGTGACTTGTAAGCATTCGGTCCGGTTCGATTTTCGGTAATCGCCAGCCAGCAATCGACCGCCATCGGCAGTTTGAGTTGTGAGATTGCGAGTAAGGTGCCGGTGGCCACCGCGCTGCCTTGCATATCACCGTGCATGCCGAGCATGGATGTAAACGGTTTGAGATTGGTGCCACCCGTATCGAAAATTATACCTTTGCCTACCAGGCTCAGTTCAGGCGCGGCGCTTTTTGTGCCTGGCCGATAACGCAATCGAACGATCGAAGCGCTGTCGTTATCATTGCCTTGCGCTACGGCAAGAAATGCACCGGCACCGGCTTTCGCAAGCTCCTTCGTGTTAAATCGTTTGTAGTCCCAGTCGTTTCGTGTGGCGAGATCTTTGAGCATGTCCGCGTAATTAGCGGCGTCGAGTTTATTGGGCGGCATGGTTGTCAACCAGCGGGCGATGTTGTTGCCGTTGTTTTCGGCAGTGATTCGCGCCAGGTCAATTTTTTGGGTCAGGCCAATCACACGAATGCTTTTTACGCGGGCTGGCGTCGCTTCGCTTTTATAGGCCGGCATTTGGAACCCGGCGGCGAGGGCGGCGGCGCAAGCGGCCCTGCAAATCCTTGATTGCGCGTCGAGGTCGAAACCGGCGACGAAAATGCCCAAAGTGCCGGCTTTTTCGGTTGTCGCGGCGGCCACGAGTTTGCGCGAAACCGTCAACAGCTCGAATGCACTGATATCTGTTGCAACTGTTGCCGCGACGACCAACGTTTGCCGTTTGTTCGCGAGCCGGGTCTGGAGAGCGGGAATGTCACCGCTTACGCGTTTGCTCATCGCGGCCTTGAGCTTGCTTCCCTGCGGGATCGCCTTCCACAGCACGGGTTTCGGCCGTTTTGGCAAGATCAGGACCAGTTGATCGATGGCCTCCAGCGTTTTTGCATTTACCCGACCCGTCGTTTGTGTGATGCGAAGATCGGGTGACTGCGACAAAAGTTCATGCATATCTATGAATTCCTTGATGATTGCTTGACCGCCACGGCACAAACGTCGAATATGACGCCCCCAATATGCCTAATACGTATTGTGGATCATTTATGAGCAAGTTCAATCCTTTCGACGATATTGATCCGACTGAGACCACCGAATGGGTCGAGTCTATCGATTCCGTGTTGAGCGAACACGGCCCTGAGCGTGCGCATTTTCTGCTCAACCAGATGATCGATTTTGCGCGTCGCTCTGGCGCATACCTGCCGTACAGCCCAAACACAGCGTACCTGAACACGATCGCGACGGGACGACAGCCCGAATACCCGGGTGACCGATCACTGGAACGCCGACTCGAGGCTTACATACGCTGGAATGCGATGGCAATGGTTGTACAGGCCAATCGTGTAAGCACAGAGTATGGCGGGCACATTTCGAGCTATGCGTCGTCGGCAACACTCTACGAAGTGGGTTTCAATCATTTCTGGCGCGCACCGACCAAGAAACACCTGGGCGATATGGTGTTTTTCCAGGGACATTCATCGCCCGGAATTTACGCGCGTGCCTATCTTGAGGGACGAATGAATGAAGCCGACCTGAACCGGTTTCGCCGCGAAGTTGGCGGCCGTGGTTTACCGTCTTATCCGCATCCGTGGCTGATGCCGAATTTCTGGCAATTCCCGACCGTGTCCATGGGTCTCGGTCCCATGATGGCGATATACCAGGCGCGATTCATGCGCTACATGGAACATCGCAAACTGGTTGCGCCGTCGGATCGAAAAATATGGTGCTTCCTCGGTGACGGCGAGATGGATGAGCCCGAGTCGATGGGTGCGATAACGATGCCCGTCCGGGAAGGGCTCGACAACCTCGTTTTCGTTGTTAACTGCAATCTGCAGCGCCTCGACGGCCCGGTGCGTGGCAACGGCAAGATCATTCAGGAACTCGAAGCTGCATTTGGCGGTGCGGGTTGGAATGTCATCAAGGTGGTCTGGGGAGGGCGCTGGGATCCATTGCTTGCGAAGGACCGGAACGGCCACTTGCGACAGATCATGGAAGAAACCGTTGACGGCGAATACCAGACCATCAAATCGAAAGATGGAGCATATGTGCGCCAGGAATTTTTTGGTAAGCACCCGGAAGCTGCTGCAATGGTTGCCAACATGTCCGACGACGAGATCTGGCATCTGCAGCGCGGCGGGCACGATCCGATCAAAGTTTACGCGGCGTATGACGCAGCGATGCGCCATACCGGACAGCCGACCATCATCCTTGCCAAGACCGTAAAGGGTTATGGTATGGGTAGCGCCGGCGAAGGTCAGAATACCGCGCATCAACAGAAGAAGCTGGACCTCGAAGCGCTTAAAGAAATGCGCGATCGGTTCAATATCCCGGTGTCGGATAAAGACATCGATGAGGTTCCTTATTACAAACCGGATACCGACAGCGTCGAACTTGAATACATGATGGAACGACGCCGGGCATTGGGCGGATCATTACCACAGCGACGCAAGAGAGCTGCAGCGCTTCCGATACCACCACTCGAGACATTCAAGACTCAGTTGGATGGCACGGGTAAGCGTGAAGCGTCCACGACAATGGCATTTGTTCGTATTCTGACAACGCTTTTGCGCGACAAAAAGTTTGGTAAACATGTTGTGCCGATCGTGCCTGACGAGGCACGCACCTTTGGCATGGAGGGCATGTTCCGGCAAGTGGGAATTTATTCATCGAAAGGTCAGTTGTATACGCCTCAAGATGCCGGCGAGCTCATGTACTACCGCGAGGACAAGGAAGGTCAGATTCTCGAGGAAGGCATCAACGAGGCCGGAGCATTCTGTTCCTGGTTGGCCGCCGGCACGTCGTATTCGAATCACAATAAACAGATGGTGCCCTTTTACATTTACTACTCGATGTTCGGTTTCCAGCGAATTGGTGACTTCATTTGGGCCGGCGGCGATCTGCAATCGCGCGGATTTCTGATCGGTGGCACAGCGGGTCGTACCACGCTTGCCGGCGAAGGCTTGCAGCATCAGGACGGTCATAGCCTTTTACACGCGTCGACGGTGCCGAATTGCGTGTCCTACGATCCGACCTATGCTTACGAGCTCGCGGTTATTATTCAGGACGGTTTGCGTCGCATGATCGGGGAACAGGAAAACGTCTTCTTTTACATCACCTGCATGAACGAAAATTACGTGCACCCGCCGATGCCGGCGGGAATCGAGGACGGCATACTCAAAGGTATGTACCTGCTGCATGTCGGGGGCCAGGGCAAAATTCGTGCGCAATTGATGGGCTCGGGTACGATCCTGCGAGAGGTCATTGGAGCCGCGAAATTGCTTGAACAAGATTTCGGTATTCCATCCGATATCTGGTCGGTCACGAGTTTTAACGAGTTGCGACGCGACGCGCTCAGCGTTGAGCGCTGGAATCAACTGCACCCCGAATCGAAGCCACGCAAGTGTTTCGTCGAGCAGTGCTTCGCGGGCAGGGAAGGCCCGTTCATCGCGGCGACCGATTACATGAAAATTGTGCCTGATCAGATTCAGCGCTGGATTTCCGGCAGCTTTATATCGTTGGGAACGGACGGTTTTGGACGCAGCGATGGCCGCGCGGCGCTACGCCAGCATTTCGAAGTTGATGAGCGCTACATTGCGATCACGGCCCTCAAGGCGCTGGCCGACGATGGCGTTCTGGATCATCAGACGGTCAGTCAGGCCATTGAAAAATACGGTATCGATCCGGATCGCAAGGATCCAGTGACGCTCTGAATGCCGAAGACCATCGACATCGTTGTTCCCGACCTCGGTGAATTCGAGAACGTCGAAATAATTGAAATATTGGTCACCGCCGGCGATGCCGTCGAACGAGAAGATGGATTGATCACCCTGGAGACCGACAAGGCGGCGATGGATGTGCCGTCGACCGAGAGCGGCGTCATTGAGCAAATCAGCGTCTCGGTAGGCGACACGGTATCGAGCGGCGATGTCATCGGTAAGCTGTCGATCGAGGTGAGCGATACGGTCATCATCGCCCCGGTTTTCAAGCATGAGCCAACCGGTGACACCACGGTACTCGCAACTCCGGCCAAGGCCGCAGGTGAATCGCAGCGGTCCGGTGGTGTGCAGACACTGGTCGTCCCCGACCTGGGCGATTTTGAAGACGTCGAGGTCATTGAAGTCTTCATTTCCAAGGGTGATCAAATTGAGGTCGAGGACTCGCTGGTCACGCTGGAAACGGATAAGGCAGCAATGGATGTACCCGCAATTGTTGCCGGTCGAATAGAGTCAGTGCTGGTCAAAGTTGGTGACAAAGTCTCGGAAGGTGCGTCGCTCGCAATCATTGAGGTGGTGGCCGGAGAAACGCAGACCACCGAGGCAGCCCCCATTGAAAAACCCGAGACGGAGCCGGCCGAAGCGCTGCCCGTGGTCGCCGCAGAGTCAGAGTCACCGGCAAAGCCAGAGTCACCGGCATCGACGCCGGGCGCGTTACCGCCGATTAACGAGGCAGGTTTTGCCCGCGCACACGCAAGTCCCTCAATTCGCAAACTGGCGCGTGAACTCGGCGTCGACCTGGCGCAGGTCAAAGGCACCGGTGCCAAGAATCGAATTCAAGCTGACGACGTCAAGGCTTTCGTCAAGGCCATACTCACCGGAAAAGCCGCGCCGGCCAGTGCTGCTTTGCCGAAAGTGCCGAGCGTCGATTTTTCGAAGTTCGGCGAGATCGAATTACAACCGCTCACGCGGATTCAAAAAATTGCCGGCCCCAGGCTGCAGGCGAGCTGGATAAACCTGCCGCATGTCACACAGCACGATCAGGCGGACATCACAGATCTCGAGGCGAAGCGGCAGATACTCAAAGGGCCTGCACGCGAGCGTGGAATTTCACTGACGCCACTGGCGTTCATCATGAAAGCCTGCGTCACGGCGCTTGCGGAGTTTCCCAGTTTCAGTTCTTCACTGACGGAAGACGGCAAGAATCTCGTTTACAAGAAGTACTGCCACATCGGATTTGCGGCGGATACCGAACAGGGACTGATGGTTCCGGTTATTCGTGACGCAGACAAAATGAATGTTTATGAACTCGCGGAACAGCTGGCGGAGCTGTCCGCCGCGGCGAGGGACGGCAAGCTCAAGGCCGATCAGATGCAGGGGGCGGTGTTTACGATCTCGAGTCTCGGCGGAATCGGCGGCACCGCGTTTACACCGATTGTGAATGCGCCGGAAGTGGCGATTCTTGGCGTTTCCCGTTCCAGCATGCGACCAACCTGGGATGGGTCGAAGTTCAAGGGCCGGCTCATGCTGCCGCTGTCACTGTCTTACGATCATCGTGTAATTGACGGCGCAGCCGCGGTGCGATTCACGACATTCCTGGGCCACGTGCTCGCCGACGTTAATGCCCTGCTTGAGGACGCCGCGCAGTGACCGAACACAATGCGCAGTTGGTCGTCATTGGATCCGGTCCGGGTGGCTACACGGCGGCATTCCGTGCCGCGGATCTGGGCCTGGATGTCATTCTTATCGAACGTTATGACGTGATTGGCGGCGTTTGCCTCAACGTGGGTTGTATACCGTCAAAAGCGCTGTTGCACGCCGCCAAGGTAATTGACGATGCTGAAGCGATGGCAGATCACGGAGTGCGGTTCGGCAAACCAAAGATCGACGCGGCGAAACTGCGAGACTGGAAAAACGAGGTCGTCGGCAAGCTGACGGGCGGTCTCACGCAACTCGCGAAACAGCGCAAGGTTCGCATCGTTCATGGCGTCGCCAAGTTTGCATCGCCAAACACGTTACGACTCGATAACGGCGACACAATCGTATTTGAACAATGTGTCATTGCTGCGGGCTCCGAGGCGGTCATGTTGCCGGAATTACCCGACGACCCACGCATTATCGATTCAACCGGTGCGCTCGAGCTCGATCCATTGCCCAAGCGAATGCTCGTGGTGGGTGGCGGCATCATCGGCCTCGAGATGGCTTGTGTCTACAGCGCCCTCGGCACGGAAGTCAGCGTTGTCGAGTTGCTGGATACGTTGATGCCTGGCACCGATAAAGACTTGTTGCGGCCGTTCCTGAAAATCGTCAAACCACGGTATGAGGCCATTATGACGAGTACCAAGGTCGTCAGTATGCGACCGACGGTTCCGGGCATTGAAGTAACGTTTGAGGGCAAGGATGCGCCGGAAATCGGTGTCTACGACCGCGTGTTGGTTGCGGTCGGCCGTCGCGCTAACGGCGATCAGCTGGATGCAGAGCAGGCGGGTGTGAACGTCGGCGAGCGCGGCGTG
>Ga0255049_10001235_pt1 | contig 14310 bp, 13 predicted proteins | sample JV7_2_3_MG_FD_183615 | JGI IMG/M metagenome (GOLD analysis project Ga0255049, IMG submission 183615) | Seawater microbial communities from Jervis Inlet, British Columbia, Canada - JV7_2_3 | ecosystem: Environmental > Aquatic > Marine > Inlet | place: Canada: British Columbia | collected 2016-10-06
GCAAAATTGTCGAACTGGCGGTACGCAAAGTAGTGCACAATCGCCCGGTCAAAAATATTCATTCCCTGGCAAATCCAGAGGCGCTTGATTTTTACCGCGATTTAGCCGAATTACAGATCGATTGAAGCCCCACACTCTACACACAACAAAATGATGGATAAGACTTCGTTGACCAACTGGGGATTATTAATGTGCCTGGTTTTCCTGTGGGGCACTTCTTTCATGTTTATCTCGGTTTCGGTCGAGACTGTTGACCCATTGTCGATTGTTTTTTTCAGGGTAGTTCTCGCCGCACTGGTATTGACTATGATTGTCTACACCATGGGCTTACGCCTGCCTCTGTCACTTAAGACATGGCTGATATTTATGGTGTTCGGCATCGTCGGCAACCTACTGCCGTTTTTTCTGATTTCGTGGGGACAACAATCGGTGAACTCCGGTGTAGCCGGTATGATTATGGCTATCATGCCGTTGATGACCATGCTGCTGGCGCATTATTTTGTCGAAGGTGAAAGCCTCAACCGCTATAAAATTATTGGCTTCACGCTCGGCATTACCGGCATCAGCATATTGCTCGGCCCGGTATTCGAAGGTGGTGGCCGGGCAGTGTTGAGTGGTTTTGCAATTTTTATCGCTGCCACCAGTTATGCGGTTAATACCATTCTGGTACGCCGCTTACCGCACTATAACCCGATAGTGGCAAGTGCTGGCATGTTGATCGCGGCGAGTTTTACGCTGGCGCCGATATGGCTGTTATTGGCCCCCGACTACAGTAGCAGCGTCAGCATAAAATCGATGATATCGGTAATCTGGCTGGGCATCGGCCCTACCGCTATTGCGAGTATTATTCTGTTCGCGGTAATCAAGCGCGCCGGACCAACGTTTTTATCTACAATTAACTATATGATCCCGGTCGTCGCGTTTTTTACCGGAGCAATCATTCTGTCAGAACCGGTCGAGTGGCATAGCATACTAGCGTTGATTACCATTCTCAGCGGCATCGCGCTCACCCGCTTTCGCGTCAAACAGATTGTGACAGCAAATAATAAAAACTCTGAGATATCTGAAAGGATCAGTTAATCACAAGATCGCTTCCCAGAGCATCAGTAAAATAATCCATAAAGGCATTTATTTTCGCCGACCGGGTTAAATCGGGATGAGTAATCAACCATAGACCGGTAGTTAATTCGTCTATGGGTGTCGGATGCCTTTGTAATAAATCTGATGAATCACCCAGGTAATGTGGCAACAGTGCGAGCCCCATACCGTTTTCGGCTGCTACCTTAAGTGCAATAAACGAGTCTCCCCGCAAACATATATTTTCTCGCGGAATACTGGCTTCCAGCCATTTTCCCGGCGGCGTCGATTGCAACGAGGTTTCAAATCCAATCCACTGATGCTTAAACAAATTCGATCGTTTGGTGAATTTAGTATATGAATGCGATGCATAAATATTGAAACGCACGTCCGCCACCCGGCGTCCTAGTAGGGGTGGTTCGGGTGATTTAGTAGGTCGAATCGCAATGTCAGCATCACGCCGGCTGAGATCGAGGATACTATTGGTCATCACCACATCGACTACAATATGTGGATGCTTGCGATTAAAACCGGCCAAATGAGGGCCGATCAGAGACACCATCAAAGTATCGGTAGTCGTCACCCTGAGTTCACCTTCAAGGCGTAATTCGTGTCCCGCGATCTGCCGCTGCATATTAAACAGAGTGTTCTCAACTTCGCGCGCAGCATCGATCATTTTTTCCGCTTCGGGCGTCAGAATATATCCGGAATCACTGCGCTCAAAAATTCGGCAATTAAGATTATCCTGAAAAGTATTAATACGGCGTAACACAGTAGTACGGTTTACGCCGAGTTCACGCGCTGCGGCTGCGATGGAGCCCTTCTCTGCTACCATCAGCACATAGCGAAGATTATCCCAATTGACATGCTGCATTATTGCAGCACTATAGCGCAAATTTACACTATTTGATGTAGAAATATAGAGTGCTATGATTCCACCGGTACAAAAACAACCCACAACCGAGGAGATATCCATGCAACATGCGACTAAAATTTGTCTTGCCATTATCGGCATTTCATTCCTGGTACCGGCCTTTGCCGCCAAGGATCCAAACCTGAAGCTCATCAAAGCAAGACAAAGCGAAATGCAATTGAAAAGTTTTAACGCCGGACCTCTGTTCGGCATGGCTAAAGGTAAGATCGACTACAACGCAGAACTTGCGTCCATGCTGGCGAATAACTTGCTATTACAAACCAAGCTGGATATGGGCCGCGCCTGGGCCGAGGGAACCGATAATGTAGCCTATAAAGGCAAAACAGCTGCCCTACCGGAGACCTGGAGTACCTATCCTGAAGTAGCCGAAAAGGGCAAAGCCTATGTCAAAGCAGTAACCGAACTGGCTGCAGTCGCCGGAAACGGCCTTGATGCGTTAAAGTCTAAAATTGGTCCTCTGGGCAAGGGTTGCAAAGGCTGTCACGACGATTTCCGCGAAAAAAAGGATTAAGTCAAAATAGCTGCATAATTATAGCGTGAATTGAAAGACTACGGTCTCGAAAAATTCAGGGCCCGGTGATCAGATTATGACACCGGACCCTGGTTTGCAGCCTCAGCATTGACTGATGTATATAATGCAAACATGATTTCGATTTCGCGTATTATCGCTACAGGCTGCGCGCTCATCGCGATATCTCCGATGGCTGTTTTCGCACAGACACAGGACGACGACACCGTATTGGCGCGAGGGAAGTATGTGTTACAAATTAGTGGTTGCAGCCACTGTCATACCGTGGATGACGGCGAGCAACTGGCCGGCGGTCGGGCGCTGCCGACTCCTTTCGGGACTTTCTATACCCCCAACATCACCTCTCATAAGACTGCTGGAATCGGAGCATGGAGTATCGAAGAGTTCCAGCGTGCGTTACACCAGGGAGTGGCGCCGGACGGCAGCGATTATTACCCGGCATTTCCTTACACGTCTTACACGCGTATTTCCACCGGGGACGCACGCGCTATGCACGCCTATATTCTAACCCTGCCTGCATCTGAGCTACCTAACCGCGTCCACGAACTGGCGTGGTTCCTACGCTGGCGATTTGCCGCGCGGGTCTGGAAGTGGCTGTTCTTCAGCGCCAGTGAGTTCCAGCAGCGCCCCGGGCAGAGCGCGCAATGGAACCGTGGCGCTTACATTGCCGAAGCCATGGGGCATTGTGGCGAATGTCACACACCTCGTAACCTTTTCGGCGCTTTGCGCGCAGACATGGCATACGCCGGCAACGCACAGGGACCGGAAGACGAGCTGGTGCCCAATATCACGCCCCACGACGGTACCGGCATAGGCGACTGGAGCCGCGATGACCTGCAGCTGTTGTTGAAATTCGGCGAGCTTCCGGACGGCGAATACGCCGCCGGGTCGATGGATCCGGTGATTGAAGGCTTGCGGCACTTGACAGTGGACGACCGCGATGCGTTGACCGATTTCCTCCGTACTCTGCCACCGATTGAGAACCGCCTCGGCGACTGAACCTTGCCGGGTACTTCCGTAGGTAGTCGTTCCTGCGAAAGCAGCGATCCGGCGTCCCGGAATCTTCAGGATCCGGTGCGCAGGTTAAAAGTCTGTCAAATCCAGATTACTGTTGTAAATCATTGATGACGGCCTTGAGAAACCGGGTCGCTTCACCACCGGTGACCGCGCGATGATCGAAGGTAAGCGATAACGGTAATATGCGTCTAATCACCGCCGATCCATCGCGGGCTACCACTTCGTCGCGTGATTCACCAGCACCGAGTATGGCCACGGTTGGCGGTAATACCATTGGTGATGCATATCGACCGCCGATTGCACCGTAGTTGGACAGCATAATGCTATATCCGCGTAACTCAGACGGTTTTAGCGAACGATTTTTGATTCTCTCCTTAAGTGCTACCAGGCGCCCGGCGATAGAATCCTGATCATCTTGCTGAATATCCTGCATCACCGCGACAAATAATCCCTGCGGCGCATCGACTGCAAGGCCGAGGTGAATTCGTTCCAGTACACGCCGGCCATTGGCGTGGCTATCGTACCAGGCGTTTAGCGAAGGCTCTGCCTTACAACCTGCAACCAACGCATGAATCAGCGCCGGGGTAATATCGGCGCGTGATTGCAGATCGGTAATATCGGCATCGTCCATAACAGTTGCCGGGGCTACCTCGGCGTGGGCCTGTGTCATGTTGCGTGCCATCGCGCGCCTTACCCCGCGTAGCGGTTCCATTTTTCCGTGTTCCGTCAGAATACGCGCCACGCGCCTTACATCGTCGGACAGAATCAGTCCATCGTGACCACTCGGTGTCACCATCGATAATTCGACATCCATTCGATTGGCCAGTGCACGCACCGCTGGCGTCGCTTTGACGCTGCTGGCAGTATGACTCAGGCCGACCGCCGCTTCTGCAATCACATCTTCGGTCGATTCCATTTCGCCCACCACGGTGCCGGTATCGACCACTTCGCCATCGCCAAATGCAGCCAGTGGTTTACCGGTTTCGATGACGTCGCCTTCCTTACCATAGAGACGATTCACACGACCCGACTGCGGTGACGGCACATCAACAATCGCCTTCGCGGTTTCCATCGCTACCAGTAGATCGCCCTGCGCTATATCATCGCCGGGCTTCACATACCATTCGATAATTTCGGCATCCGGCAAACCTTCACCGAGGTCTGGCAAATTAAAAATCTTCATCGGTACTCCATTGTTTGTTTGACTGCGTCGATGATGCGATCCACACCCGGCAGGTAGTCATCTTCATGACGATAAAGCGGCATAACGGTATCAAATCCAGTGACGCGTTTTACCGGCGCAAGTAACGAGGTAAGGCCTTCATTGGCGAGCTGTGCGGCAATCTCTGCGCCCGCACCAAAACTACGTGCTGCTTCATGCACAATCACGCAACGCCCGGTTCGGGTTACGGAATCGAGTATGGTATCGATATCGAGAGGCGATATGGTGGCAACGTCGATTACCTCCGCATCGATACCCAGTTGCGCAAGCGCGTTTGCGGCTTCCAGCGTTTCCTTGATCGAGGCACCCCAACTCACCAGGGTGACATCGATACCGTCGCGTAGAATGAAACAGCTATCGAGTGGCAGGGCGTCGCCATTATCCTCTATTTCCTGTTTACCCAGGCGATACACCCGCTTGGGCTCCAGAAAAACCACCGGATCGGGGTCGCGAATAGCGGCCAGCAGCAATCCATATGCGCGTGCCGGTGATGATGGAATCACCACCCGTACACCGGGCATGTGCGCAAACAGTGCTTCGGTACTCTCGGAATGATGTTCGGGCGCGTGAATGCCACCACCGAATGGTGCGCGGATGACCATCGGGCAGGTAATTCGCCCACGTGTGCGATTCCGCATACGCGCGGCGTGATTGATGATTTGATCTACCGCGGGGTAGATGAACCCCATGAACTGGAGTTCGACGATGGGTTTTAAGCCCTGTGCCGCCATGCCGATGCCCATACCGACGATTACCGATTCGGCCAGTGGCGTGTCGATTACCCTGTCACTGCCAAATTCGTCGAACAGGCCGTCCGAGGCACGAAACACGCCACCGTTGACCCCGACATCTTCACCCAGCAAAACCACTTCTTTATCGGCATGCATTTCGTATGCAAAAGCCTGGTTGACCGCCTCTATCAGAGTTAATTCAGCCACGACGCTTCTCCGCATCCAGCCAGGCTTTTTTCTGACGCGCCAGATCGGTAGTCAGCTCGGCAAACATATAATCAAAAAATTCGCCCGGTGCCTGGCCCGGAGTGGCGAGGTATACATCGGTAGCCTGTTTCACCTGTTGATCGCAGTCGTCATACAGCGCCTTGTCGTCGTCGTCGCTCCATTGATATTCGTTTTGCAGCAGTTGCTTAAAACGTACCAATGGTTCGAGCGCACGCGCTTCATCGAGTTCCTGCTCATCGCGGTAACGCGACGCATCGTCGGCGGTGGTATGGTCACAAAGCCTGTAACTCAGGGCCTCTACCAGTGTCGGTTGATGTTCGAGCCTGGCTCGTTCCAGCGCCTCGCTCACCACCTCGTATACCGCGATGGGGTCATTACCGTCCACGCGTATGCCTTTGATGCCAGCCGCAAAAGCTTTCTGCGCAATGGTCTTCGCGGCGGTTTGTTTTTCCAGCGGAACCGAAATCGCCCATCGATTATTATTCACCACGAATACCACCGGCAGGCCCATTGCACCGGCGACATTGATCGACTCGTAAAAATCCCCTTTTGAAGTGGCGCCATCGCCACAGGTGGTAACTACCGCGCGGTCCTGTTTTCGATACTTGATCGCGTAGGCGGCGCCGACCGCATGGCAGGACTGGGTGGCAATCGGTACGCAGATGGGAAAATCATACGCCTGATTCTGATAATTGCTACCGCGCTCATCACCACCCCAGTAGAGTAATATTTCTTCGATGAGTATACCGCGCTGGAAATGGGTCGCGACATCACGGTAATAGGGCACAAATACATCGTCTTCTCGCATCGCGAATCCAATGCCGGTGCCTATAGCTTCCTGGCCTTCACAGGATGCATAAGTACCCATCGATCCAGTGCGTTGCAGATTGATCGCCGCGCGGTCAAACACGCGGGTCAATACCATGATTTGATAGAGTTTGATGAGATCATCACGGCCAGCAAGGCCATCAGGCAGGGGACGCCTGAGACACCCCTCGGCATCAAGCGTCTCGATGGTTTCGATGTTAAATTCCGAACCCTGCATATTTCAGCTCCATTAATATGCGATACAGATATTGATTTTGAGCAGTCAGGTTAAATTATAGTTCCATTCGTGACCGCTGACGAGGCTTGAGCAAAAAACACAACCCCTGCCGTCATTCCGGCCTCCGAGCCGGAATCCATTTTACCAAGTACGCCCACTACAACGGAAGCGTCATACTTAAATAGGCAAGGGTTGTTCCGAAAGATCGGACTGCTACAACCCTTGCCTTTTGAAAAATGTTTACAGGACTTCCCGAAAACTCGTATCAATAGATTCCGGCTCAGAGGCCGGAATGACAGCTGCGCTGGGTTGTGTTGTAAACCAGGGTTTATGAATTAGCGAACTCAAGCCCTTTGCTGATATTACCTTTGAGGGTCTCACTCATTTCGTCGAGCAATTTTTGCTCGTACTCACTCAGTGCAGGAATAGCAGGAATCGACTCCACGCCGTCTTTGCCGAGTTTCACGGGTTGCGCATGGAAACTGCTGGTATCGTCACCGGTCTGTACGTAACAACATTCTACGACCGATTCTCCACTCAGTGCCTTCGTCAGTGACAGGGTAAACCTTGTCGCAGCCTGTGCCATCGACAGCGTTGCCGATCCTGCACCCGCCTTGGCTTCGACCACTTCGGTACCGGCTTCCTGGATACGCGGCGTCAGGCTTTCGATTTCGTCCTGGCTTAATTCCACGCCTTCGATACTGGATAGTAATGGCAAAATAGTCACACCACTGTGACCACCGATAACATTGACGTTAACATCATTACAGCTTTTGCCTTTCAACTCGGCGACAAAAGTATTCGAGCGGATTACGTCGAGTGTGGTAATCCCAAATAACTTGCGTTTGTTATAAACCCCTGCGGCTTTTAGCACTTCGGCGGCAATCGGCACGGTCGAGTTCACCGGATTGGTGACAATTGCAAAACAGGCATTCGGGCAGGCCCTGGTGCCAGCACCCACAAGCTTCTTGACGATACCGGCATTGACGTTAAATAAATCATCGCGTGTCATACCGGGTTTACGCGGCACACCGGCGGGAATCACAACGATATCGGCATCGGCCATGGCCGCTTCGAGATCGTCACCGACAAAACCGCGCACCGCGACGTCGGTCGGAATATGGCTCAAATCCACTGCCACGCCCGGTGTAAATGGCGCCACATCGTAAAGCGACAATTCACTGCCTGCCGGTAACTGTAATTTCAATAACAGCGAAAGCGGCTGTCCGATTCCACCGGCTGCTCCTAGCACACAAATTTTCATAACCAACCTCGTCAGGTTTCAATAGGGGGATAATTGAAAACGCATCATATCGGTGCACCCTGAGATTGACAAGCCGCCAGGATGCCGGGCGATAACTATTAATACACAGTATTGATATAAGCGATATATTTGCTGATTAATTTTACAGGAAAGCTTTTTCCGCTTTTTTTAGCCAGTCTATTGCGCCAGGGGTTTGCAGCCAGACATCGCGCATCTCCTCACGGTAGTACCAGGCCTGATCGTCGCCACCTAATGTCGTGCGATCCGGGGTCAATTTAGGTTTCTTCACGCGTTTAGCAATCAGGTATCGGGGTATCTTACCGAGGTATTCAAGCGAGTTTCCCAAGGCTTCCACGGCTTCTTTTTGCCTGCCGAGGCGATACAGAGCCAGCACCTTACCGTAGGCGACCTCGGGATTCATGTCATTCGGGAACCTTTCTGCGAGCTCCAGGGCCTGTTCGTCTCGATTGTCATGAATCAGCTGATTCATCACTATCATGCGAAAGCCGTGATTGTCATGCGGATTGATCGTAATCAGTCTTTGTGCGCGGAGAAGTACTGCATTCAGGTCGCCATCCAACATAGCTAGACTCGCCAGTCGGAACAGGGCGCGCAACGCCGGGCGGTTTTCGGACATGACCCAGTGCAGCTGCGTGTCGGGGGCTGTTGCAAGCAGGTTTTCGAGAATAGCCTCGGCGCGGTGCAGAATGGGTTTTAACATGGTTTCATCTAACCAGGGGGCACCTATCTGTGGATGCAACATCAGCGCCGTGGCGAGATCATCGAGGATATCCAGGCTATCGAATGCTGCTGGATGGATTAGGAGCCAATTTACCCATTCCATTTCCTCGAAAACGTCCCAGGGGTCGCCTTCTCCGAAAGGGGTTTCGTGTATCGAGAAGGGTTTATCCAGGGGAAAAATATGGTGCCAGTCCTGCTCCAGTTGCTGCAACTTCCCAGGCGCTTCCAGCAACCTGCCATTGCTCTCAACGACGAATAAATTTTCGTCGAGGTCATCTTCAGTATCGGTATCCTCCGATTCTTCTAATCGACTCTTGAACTCCTGAAGTGCCTCGTCGACCTGCGACTGATCTATGCCATAGGATGAAAACTGCTTACGCAGCATAGCCATGCCTTCCTCCTCGTCAACCCCAGTCGGTGTTAGCTCGTCGACAATGGAATACTCCGGCAACGGCCTGTCAGCTACGCTTGTCAACCATTGTTTAAGCAACAAACTTGCGTCATTGTCCATTTCCAGACCCATATCGGCAAACGCTTCGATCGGATTTTCGGAAACTGCAAGGAGAAATGACAGCGGCATTTCATCGTCTTCCAGCCCCGCGCGACGCATCTTGCGAACCCAGAAGTCGGCACGTTCCCTGGCTTTTTCGTTAAGACCCTGGGCATTCAGAATCTGAACCTCCAGCAGACTCAGGCTAATCGAATTTGGATCATCGCGTTGCGCTTTGTGAAACGCCGCCCAGGCCCCATCGGCATCGCCGTTATCGATTCGGATCGTCGCCTGACGCTGCCAGGCACCGGATCGTAGCGGAGAGCGTGCAACGCTATCGATAATAGTTTGCAGTAAGGCGGTTTTCTTTTTGTGATAACCGAGATCATCGTAGGCATTGCACAACAGAGTCATCGCATATTCTGCATCGTCTTTCGTTTTGCGAATTGGGCCTTCGAACAGTGGTTCGAGAAGCGTTACGACCTTTTTAGGTTTATCCAGTTCCAGATAATCACAGGCTATCATTCCTAATGCGTCGATCGGTACCTGGTTTTCCCGTATCGCACGAGCGGCGACATCTTTATCTAGCTTTTCGAACATGATTGGCCAAATTTCATTCGCCGATATTCCCGGCATCGGGGGCAAATGTGCACAACAATGTTTATATTTTTTACCGGAGCCACAATGACAGGGATCATTTCGTTTAGGCATTACCATCGGTTGAGGTTTGAAATGATTCGACGGCAGCGGAACACCATTCCAGATCATACTCGCGAAATTGACCGCCAATGCACGCGCCATTTCGGAATCCAGGACAAACTGATTCGTATCCGCGGCTGGCGGTTGATCGAATAATCCCTGCTGTCGATCAGCGGCGCCAGTGTAATAGTTATAAATATGCTCACGCATCCAGGTAATAAAAAGCTGCGGATCTTCGTGGGCAAGAATCTGTTCGATGGCATCTTCTATTAGTGTTTCCAGGTCGAACGGGAAATCGTCGAGATCAAACCCTGAGTGTGCCATTAGTTTCTTCCCCCATTTATGGAGATAGTGTGTTATTGAGCAGAATTTTGTACCCGACCGAAGCTGAAAGCAATCGCTACAACGAAAATTGTAACATCAGGCTTTTTCGTAAGTGCCCGAGGCGCCTACTATTAGCGCTTAAATCAACATTCATATCTGGACTTTGAAGCAACCTACTTTATGCTTCCCTCCACGTACAATAACTGGAAGACCCGGTGCAGCAGATCACCCAATCCCGCAACGATAATCTAAAACTGGCAGTGCCGTCTATTTTGATAGCGGCATTTGTACTATCCCTGGGTGATGCCCTGGTAAAACAGGAGAGTGCGACTTTCCCGCTCTGGCAAATATTTGTCATGCGCTCGGTTATCGCGGTGCCTTTTCTGGTTTACTTTATACGGATCCGAGCCTGCAACGTCTCGATCATGCCCGATCGGTTCGGCTGGACCGCTCTGCGAAGTTTGCTCCTGGTAATCATGTGGGCAGCCTATTATCTTGCCCTGCCCCACGTTCTGTTCTCAATTGCCGCAGCCTCGTTTTATACTGCACCGTTGTTCATCACCCTGTTTACCGCGCTATTGACAGGAGACCGGGTAGGCTGGAAAGGCTGGATCGCAGTTTTGCTCGGGTTTATCGGGGTGCTGTTGATACTCCAGTCACAGGCGGATGATTTCAACGCATACGCCTTGCTGCCCATCATCTCGGCCATCTGTTACGCGTCGGCGATGATCATCACGCGCAGCAAATGCGAAAATGAAAAACCGTTAATTCTTTCACTCGGGTTAAACCTGGCATTCGTCGGCGTTGGTGCACTAGCAATTTTAATCATCCAAATCTGGGAACCATCACCGGCAAGCATGGCAGCCAACCCGTTTCTGCTCGGCGAATGGAAACCAATGTGGATCGACGAATGGCGTACCATGGCCATTCTCGCCATCATTATTGTCATAGCCAGTGTTGGTACAGCGATTGCCTACCAGTCTGGGCCCTCCTCAATCATTGCAACTTTCGATTTTTCCTACGTCGCTTATATAGTGATCTGGGGCATTCTGCTGTTTGGTGAAGCACCTGATTTTGTCACTATTATAGGCATCCTGTTGATAGTCGGTGGGGGATTGCTCGCGGTGCGAAACAAGTGAAAAAAATTGCCATTTTTGTCGATGTACAAAACATTTATTACACCACCCGCCAGGCCTATGGCCGGCAATTTAATTATCGAAAGCTGTGGCAGCGCATCAGCGCCGGGGGTGAGATCGTTTTGGCTAATGCCTATGCTATTCAACGTAATGATGAAAAACAGCTCCAGTTCCAGAATGCCCTCAAAGCCATCGGCTTTACGATAAAACTCAAGCCCTATATCCAGCGCAGTGATGGCTCGGCCAAAGGTGACTGGGATGTCGGCATTACTATCGACGTGATGGAATCCGCGAAAGACGTCGATACCCTGGTACTGCTATCCGGTGACGGCGACTTCGATATGCTGCTGGCAAAAATCAAAAAGGATTACTCGGTGCGGGCCGAAGTCTATGGCGTGCCCGCACTCACCGCTAACTCGCTGATCGATGCCGCCAGTGTCTATCATCCAATTGAAGACGATTTATTGCTATAGGTTTAAAATAGCCGACTTTTCCTATTAATCGCGTGGTTAGATATGATTGTAGGGTCGAGTTCATTCGGCCAATAACTATCCGAGAAAGCGACAATTCGAATAAATTCAACCCTGCAGGTTTCACCCGCTCAATCTGGGAAAGCGCCAAATCCTTATACCGCGGTTACGTCAGTCTGGCCTTCGCCTCGACTATACGGCAGATAATGCGCTACCAGTCGATTTTCGTATTCCAAATGATCGGTTGCAGTGGCCTTAAACGCGGGTACGCCAAGCATCGCATCATACCAACGGCGATAACGTTCCCATGTGCCGCCTGTGGGTAGCGCATAGTTTCGATAGTGGCCCAACAGTGAATTGATCCGATATGCAAACGGAAATAACGCGATATCGACCGCGCTTAATCGCTCACCGGAGAAATATGGTCCTTCACTGCTCATCGCCCGGGTAATCGCCATCAACCCTTCGAGCATCTTGTCGCGCGACTCATCCTGCTGATTTCCCGCCTCCGGTGTTTTTAGATACCGATAAAAATAGGGCGTAATTTTATTACTGATGTGATCCATCCAGTACTTTTGTTCGGCCCGCTGGTTCGGGTTGCCGGAAAAGATCGGTGTTTTCTCCGGGTTATAGTCCTCCAGATATTCCAGAATCCTATTCGACTCTACAATCGTGGTTTCACCTCCATCGTTATTCGACTGGACCACGACAGGCACCAGCGCGGCACCACGCGAAATATCTAACCACCACTCGCTCTTATCGTAGGGATCAACCTCAATATATTCAAAGTCGATGCCCTTATGGACAAGTGCCATCCAGGCACGTTGGGCAAACGGACAATACCAGGCGCTATATAATTTCATATTTATACCTCTTACTTAACGCTATCTCTTGTTGCATCATCCGCACTTCCGTGTGCGGTATCAATATCAATTCCAGTCGGACCAATTCAAACTGACGCCAGTTTCTCGACAGTCTGCTTTTTATCGCCTGTACTGGCTCGCCTGACCAAAAATCCAAACAATTTAACCGGCCAGGAGCGCGGAATAAAGCGATTTTCCCAGGCATATATTTTGTTGATCAACCCGGATACTACTGTTGCCTTTTTCCCCAGCGCATTGAGTCCCACGCTCGCGACTACCTCGGGTGCGTGTTGCGTAATCGGCATTTTGTTAAAATCAACCGACATATTATCGGTCATCGGGGTTTTAGTCATGCCCGGCGATAGCACCGTGACATCGATGCCCAGTGATTTTAATTCGACATTAAGCGCCTCGCCCAACGAAAGAATATAGGCCTTGCTGGCCGAATAGTTGGCGACATACGGTACACCCTGGTATCCGAACAGGCTGGAGATCAGTAAAATGCCGCCTTTGCCCCGATCGCTAAAACGTTTGGCAAAAATATGACTCAGTTGCATCGGACTAACAATATTCAAAGCCAGTAAGCGGCTCTCGTCATCCGCATCGTTGTCGATGAACGGGCCATTGTTTTCAATGCCGGCATTGGCGACCAATAAACCGATATCGATGTCTACTGTTTGTTCGGCTATCTCACTGCTGGCCTCGGGTTTTGAAAGATCTTCAGATATTGTCTTGACCTGAATGTCGTATTTCGCTTCCAGATCATTCTTTAAAATTTCAAGCTTAGACTGGTTGCGCGCGACGGCTACCAGGTTGAGGCCCTGCTGCGCCAACTGCTCGCTGATAGATCTGCCAATTCCCGTCGATGCGCCTGTTACCAGTGCCCAGGGACCGTATTTTTGTTTAAAGTTTTTCATTTTGTTTCTCCAGATCAATAATTAATAAAAAATAACCCACCTACCACAAGGAACTGTCATTCCAGCCTTACTTTCACTAATGTCCGGAATAAATAATAAAAATGTTGGTGAAACTCGTTAAAACCGGGAGTTATAAACAAATAACATCAGCTTGACTTGAAAACGGAATAAAAATATTACTCTCGCAAAGACGCAGAGCACGCAAAGAAGTCATTGTTTTTCTTAGCGAACTCTGCGTCTTTGCGAGAAAAACATTAAAAATTACATTTATTCCGGACACCAGTGGGCCTTACTTCGTCATCCCAGCCTTACGCGGCAATTTTGTCTGCCAAATAAGTCCTAGCGAGCTTGCCTAAATAAGATTTCCGCTCGGCAACAAATTCGGCCAATAGAATTGGGTATTCAGTGCTCACCGCTTTCTTCACCGAATCGCGTTGGGCCAACGCCCGGCGCCAGTTATCGACTTTCGGATAGCGTTGCAAAAATTCGAGTTCGATTAGCTGTTCGAATAAATCCAGATATCGAAACACCGGTGCAAACGCGGCATCAACCAGGGAAAAATCTTTACCGCTAAAAAATGTGCTTTGCGGCAAACTTACTTCCAGATGGCGCCACTTCGCTTC
>Ga0255049_10001236_pt1 | contig 14286 bp, 11 predicted proteins | sample JV7_2_3_MG_FD_183615 | JGI IMG/M metagenome (GOLD analysis project Ga0255049, IMG submission 183615) | Seawater microbial communities from Jervis Inlet, British Columbia, Canada - JV7_2_3 | ecosystem: Environmental > Aquatic > Marine > Inlet | place: Canada: British Columbia | collected 2016-10-06
TGGCGGGCACGCTGGCGCAGGTCGCCGCAGAGGGACTGGCCTGCCTCGCAATTACCAACATCATCAGACCCGGTTGTCCGATGACGTTTGCGATCTGGCCCTTCATCTCCGATTTGCGTACCGGCTCCTTTACCGGCGGCAGCGGTGAGGAAGCGCTGGCGATGTCGGCCTGCGCGCAATTGGGCAGGTTTTACGATCTGCCCACCAGCGTCGCCGCCAGCATGACCGATTCCAAGCTACCCGACGCCCAGGCCGGGTTCGAAAAAGGCATTACCGCGGTAACCGCCGGGCTCGCCGGCGCCAACCGCATTCTCGAATCAGCTGGCATGCTCGGCAGCCTGATGGGTTGCAGCTTCGAGGCCTTGATGATCGACAACGACATGCTCGGCATGGCGCAGCGCGTGGTCGCGGGCATCGAGGTCAATGACGAAACCCTGTCTCTCGAAGTAATACGCGAGGCCGCGCTCGGCCCGGGACACTACCTCGGTCAGCCGCAAACCCTCGAACTGATGGAAACCGATTACCTTTACCCGGACCTCGCCGACCGCTCGGCGCCGGGCACCTGGGAGGAAGAAGGCAGTCTCGATATCATGATGCGCGCCCGACAGAGCGTGAAGGAAGTTTTGTCGAGTCATTATCCCGACCACATCGACACAGGGATCGATGCGGCCATTCGCGATAAATTCCCGATCAAACTCGCGGCCGCCGAAATGCAGGCCGGCAATGGTCGCTGGTAAGCCGGTTGGTTTACCCAAACTCTGAATTACCCGGGCGCGATCTGGGACTGTTTGCGGCATTCGCCGGGGGATTGCTGGTAGTAATTCCGAAACAGGCGCGAAAACGAGGAGAGCGAATTGAACCCGGTGCGGATGGCTATTTCCTGTAGTTTGAGTCGCGTATCCACGACCATGCGGCGCGCCGCCTGCAAGCGTAAGCGCCGGTAATAGGCAGCCGGCGACATGTTCAGGGTTTGCCGGAACAGGTACTCGAGCATGCGCACCGAAATATCCACCTGCGCGGCGATCATTTTTATCGTGATTGGCTCATCGATGTATTGCTCCATCACGTGAATGGCGGCGGCGACGCGGGGCTCGTTGTTTTCGAGCATGCCGAGCGATACCAGCGGCTGGGTATCGGTGGCGCTGTGCACGCCATCATATATAAAGGCGCTCGAGACTTCGATGGCGAGCGGATAACCGTAACGCTTGCGAATCAGGTAGAGCATGAAGTCGAAGGTCGGCGACGCGCCGCCCGTGGTAAATACCGAGCCATCGATTACAAAACGATCCGGCTTCAGGTCGACCCACGGAAAGTTGGTGCTGTATTCTTCCATGTCTTCCCAATGGGTCGTTGCGGCCCGGCCTTCGAGTAAACCGCTGCGCGCCAGGATCCAGCTACCGGTCTCGATCCCCCCGACCGCAGTAAAGTTACGCGCCAGCCGCTTGATCAGCCGAAGATGCGCGGGCCCGGCGTGGTGCTGATGGTTGAAGCTGGCAAGGACAATCAGGACATCACCGCTGGATTGCGGATCGAGTACCACGTCCGGCTCTATCAATATATCGCTGGTCAGGCGCGCAGGCTTGCCACTCAAGGTCGCGACTTTCCAGTTAAACAAATCACGCCCGGCGATACGATTCGTGGCGCGCATGGTATCGAGCACCGAGGCCAGTGACATCATCGAGGATTCGGGTAGCACCAAAAGGGTTACCTGTAATGTGTCGGTGCTTGATTTGAAAATACTCATTGCGCAAATTGTCAAATATTTTGCGTATTATTGCAATCATACCCAAAAAATCCATGACATGATTCGGCTTCCATTAACGGAGGTGCACTATGCCCTTAGCAGCCAACATGAATCCTTTCATCACCTGTGCGGTGACCGGATCGGGGGGAACCCAGGATCGTTCACCCCATGTACCGCGTTCGCCCGAGCAAATCGCCGCAAGCGCGATCGACGCCGCCAGGGCTGGCGCCGCCGTGGTGCATTGCCACGTACGCGAACCCGATACCGGCAAACCCAGCCGCCGCGTCGACCTTTATCGCGAAGTCGCCGAACGCATCCGCGACTCCGAAACCGACGTGGTCCTCAACTTTACCGCCGGCATGGGCGGCGACCTGGTATTCGGTGACCCCGAGAATCCGTTGCCGCTGAACGAGGCCGGAACCGACATGGCCGGCGCAAGCGAGCGGGTTGCCCACGTCGCCGAGTGCCTGCCCGAAATTTGCACGCTCGACTGCGGCACGATGAACTTCGCCGAAGCCGACTACGTCATGACCAACACGCCCGGCATGCTGCGCGCCATGGGCCAGATGATGACCGATCTCGGCGTACGCCCCGAAATCGAAGTCTTTGAAACCGGTCACCTCTGGTTCGCAAAGCAACTGGTCGAAGAAGGCATCATCCAGGATCCGGTCATGATCCAGATGTGCATGGGAATCCCCTGGGGCGCCCCCGACGACCTCAACACCTTCATGTCGATGGTCAACAACACGCCCGCCGGCTGGACCTTCTCGGCGTTTTCGATCGGCCGCAACGAAATGTCCTATGCCGCGGCCGCGGTGCTCGCGGGCGGGAACGTTCGCGTCGGACTCGAAGACAACCTGTGGCTCAAAAAAGGCGAACTCGCCACCAATGCACAGCTGGTGGAAAAAGCCGCGACCATCGTCACCAACATGGGCGCAACCCTGATGACCCCGGCCGAGGTGCGCGAAAAGATGCAATTGCAAAAGCGCGCGCCCGTCAGCCGTTAAACATTTCGAAACAGGAGCAGAGTTTCATGGCAGCAATCAAACAGGCCGCGATCATCGGCGGCGGCGTTATCGGTGCCGGCTGGGTATCACGATTAATTGAAAACGGAATCGATGTCAGCGTTTATGATCCGGCAGCGGATGCCGCCGAAAAAGTAGAGGCGGTGCTGAAGAACAGTCGTTACGCCTACAGCAAATTGATCAGTAGCCCACGCAGCACGGAAGGCAGCGTGCAATTCTGCAACAGCATCGCCGCAGCCGTTGCCAATGCCGAACTGATTGTTGAATCGGTACCCGAACGCCTCGACATCAAGCAAAGCGTCTATGCCGAAATCGAAGTCTCCGCCTCCAGCGATGCACTGATCGCGTCGTCGACCTCATACCTCATGCCGTCCGAGCTGCAAGCAGGGATGAAGCGCCCTGAGCGCCTGCTGGTGGGACACCCGTTCAACCCGGTTTACCTGCTGCCGCTGGTCGAGCTGGTCGGCGGTAAAAAAACCGCGCCGGATACGATTGAACGTGCGCGTGAAATTTATCATTCGATCGGCATGTACCCACTGCATGTCAGGCGGGAAATTGAAGGATTTATTGCCGACCGCCTGCTCGACGCGATGTGGCGCGAAAGCCTGTGGTTGATCAAGGACGGCATCGCCACAACCCAGGATGTCGATGACGCAATGCGCTATGGCTTCGGCCTGCGTTTCGCGCAAATGGGCATTTTCGACACCTATCGTGTGGCTGGCGGCGAGGCCGGCATGCGCCATTTTATGGAGCAATTCGGGCCCACCCTGAAATGGCCGGTAACCAAGCTCATGGACGTGCCCGAGTTCACCGATGAACTGGTCGACCTGATCGCCGGCCAGTCCGACGAGCAGTCCGGTCACATGAGCATCCGCGAGATGGAACGCATTCGTGATGACAACCTGATCGCGATCCTGCACGGCCTCAGGGGCAATAACTGGGGCGCCGGTAAAACCCTGGCGCGCTACGAACAGCAGCTCATGGAAGCGGCCAACGACGACTAAAGTTAACCCGTCATTGCGGACCCAAGGGGCCTAAATACCCAAAGGGCACAAGAGCGCAGCGAAGCAATCTCGTGAACCATGGAGATTGCCGCGTCGCTACGCTCCTCGCAATGACGATACAGAGGTAGAACATCATGCATTTCGGACTCAGTTTTGAACAGGAAATGATCGTCGACACGGTCAGGGACTTTATCGAAAAGGAAATCTATCCACACGAAGCCGAGGTCGAGCGCACCGGCGAGGTGCCGCTCGAACTGGGACTGGAGATTCGCGACAAGTGCATAGAGGCGGGCTACTTCGCCGCCAATATTTCCGAGGACTTCGGCGGCGGCGGTCTCGGCCACCTCGACTTCACCCTGCTGGAACGCGAGCTGGGCCGCGCCTCGAACGCGCTCGCGGTATTCTTCGGCCGCCCCTCGGGAATTCTGCATGCCTGCACTCCGGCACAGGCCGAGCAATACCTCATCCCTGCGGTCAAGGGTGAAAAATTCGACGCGCTGGCGATGACCGAACCCGGAGCCGGTTCCGACGTGCGCGGCATGAAGTGCAACGCCAAACCCGATGGCGACGACTGGATCATCAACGGCAGCAAGCATTTCATCAGCCACGCCAATATTGCCGACTTCGTGATTACCTTTATCGCCACCGGAGAGGAAGACACCCCGCGTGGCCCGAAGAAAAAGATTACCTGCTTCCTGGTCGACCGTGGCACACCCGGATTCGAGATCCGGCCTGGCTACAACTCGGTCAGCCATCGCGGCTACAAGAATTGCATTCTCAACTTCGATCGGTGCCGTCTGCCGTCGAGCCAGATCCTGGGTGAACTGCACGGTGGTTTCGACGTCATGAACGACTGGCTATATGCGACCCGGCTGACGGTCGCTGCGACCAGCGTCGGTCGTGCGCGGCGCGCCTTCGACTACGCCCTGCCCTACGCCGTCGAGCGCAAACAGTTCGGCCAGCAGATCGGCAAGTTCCAGGGCGTTTCCTTCAAACTCGCCGACATGATCACCGACATCGACGCCGCCGACTGGCTCACGCTTTCCGCCGCCTGGCGCCTCGACGAAGGCCTCGATGCCAACCGCGAAATCGCCAGTGCCAAGGTGTTCGCGACCGAAATGCTGGCGCGCGTCACCGACGAGGCGATCCAGATCTTCGGCGGCATGGGCCTGATGGACGAGTTGCCGCTGGAGCGCTTCTGGCGCGACGCGCGCGTCGAACGTATCTGGGACGGCACCTCGGAAATTCAGCGCCACATCATTTCACGCGAACTGTTGCGTCCGCTGGGAGGTTAGCACTCCTTATGCGACTGGAACGCGTACTCCGCCCCAAATCGATTGCCGCGATCGGTGGATTGCAGGCCGGTCGGGTCGTCGAACAGTGTCGCCTGATGGGTTACGAGGGTGATATCTGGCCGGTGCATCCAACTAAAACCGAGGTACATGGCGTACCCGCCTTCCGCTCGCTAGCCGATCTTCCCGCGGCGCCCGATGCCGCTTTCATCGGCGTCAATCGCAGTCGCTGTATCGATGTCATCCGCGAACTGCGCGACATGGGCTGCGGTGGCGGCGTCTGCTTCGCGGCCGGTTTTCTCGAAGCCGACGAGACCGGCGCGCAGCTACAGGCCGAGCTCATCGAGGCGGCCGGCGACATGCCGATCCTGGGACCGAACTGTTACGGCTACATCAACTACGCCGACGGCGCCTTGCTGTGGCCCGATCAACAGGGCGGAAAGCGGCTACAGGCGGACCAGTCCGGGGTCGCCATCATCACCCAGTCCTCCAATATCGCGATCAATTTCACCATGCAAAGGCGCGGCCTGCCGCTCGCCTACGTGTTCACCGCCGGCAACCAGGCGCTGGTCGGGATTTCTGAGCTCGCGCTCAATTTGCTGGAAGACCCGCGCGTCACCACGCTCGGCATCTACATCGAGGGTTTCGACTCGATCGCCGCCTTCGAGGAACTCGGTCGCAAATCGCGTGAATTGAACAAACCCGTGGTGGTTTTCAACGTCGGCAAGAGCGACCAGGCGAAAGCCTCGGCAATGTCGCACACCGCGTCGCTGATCGGCTCGCACGCGATCAGTAGCGCCTTCCTGCAGCGCAACGGCTTCGGCCAGGCGGATTCGATTCCGGTATTCCTGGAGACACTGAAACTACTGCACCTGCACGGGCCGCTGCCGGGTTACCGGGTATCGTCGATGAGTTGCTCGGGTGGCGAAGCCAGCATCATCGCCGACTCGGCAATGCAGCGTAAGGTCTACTTCCCCGACCTCGACGATGCGCAGAAAACATCGGTACAAGAACCTTTGGGGCCGCTGGTCGCAGTCGCCAATCCACTCGACTATCACACCTATTGCTGGGGAAACCGGGAAGTCATGGAGGGCGCATACAGCGCGATGACCGCGATCGATTTTGACCTCAACTACCTGATTCTCGACTTCCCCCACGCGACGCGCTGCGACGACTGGGAATGGCATATCGCAGTCGATGCCTTCGAAGCGGCATTGCAGAAAAATGGCGCCAGGGGCGCCTTCGTGGTCGGTATGTCGGAGAATATCCGCGAGGAGTACATCGAAGACTATGCCGCGCGCGGCATCGTCAGCTTTTACGGCATCGACGAAGCGCTGCACGCTACCGAAATCGCGGCCGATATAGGCACCGCCTGGCAGCGCGAGCCGCCCACGCCGGTGTTACCGGCAGCAGCGGTTAACGGTGCCGGGATCACCCTGGATGAAGCCGAGGCAAAGCGACGCCTCGCCGAGTTCGCGGTACCGGTGCCGTCGGGCGCGCGCGTCGACTCCATCGAGTCCGCGCGCCAGAGCGCTTCCAGTCTCGGCTTTCCGCTGGTCATGAAAGCCCTTGGCATAGCCCATAAGACCGAGCACAACGCGGTTCGGCTCGGACTGATGACGGTAGACGAGGTCGAGCAAGCAGCCGTCGAGTTGTTCGCGCTCAGCGATCAACTGTACCTCGAAGCGATGAAGCCGGCGCAGGTCGAACTCATCGTCGGGGTCATGCGCGACCCTCGTTTCGGGCTCGCGCTGACGATTGGCAGCGGCGGTATTCTCGTCGAGTTGCTGCGCGACAGCGCCACCCTGTTGATCCCGGCCTCCGCGGATGAAATCGAAAACGCAGTGAAAAGCCTCAAGTCGGCACCGCTACTCAACGGTTACCGCGGCCGCCCACTCGCCGACATCGCAGCCACGGTGCAGGCGATCGCCGCGATCCAGGAATTCGCGATAGCCCATTGCGATTCACTGCTGGAGCTCGATGTGAATCCCCTACTCATAGGTGCGCAGGACGAAGGCGTATTTGCGGCCGATGCACTCATCGTTATACAGGAGCAAGAAAATGTCTGATGTTATTACGACCCGCAGTGAAGGCGGAATATTAGAAGTCACGCTCGATCGCCCCAAGGCGAACGCCATCAATCTGCAAACCAGCCGCCTGATGGGTGAAACTTTTGCGGCATTTCGCGATGATCCCGAGCTGCGTGTTGCAATCATCAAAACAGCCGGCGATAAATTTTTCAGCGCCGGCTGGGACCTCAAGGCGGCCGCCGACGGCGATGCGGTCGATGGCGACTACGGCGTCGGCGGCTTCGCCGGCTTACAGGAATTGCGCGGCTTGAATAAGCCGGTCATCGCCGCGGTCAACGGCATGGCGGTCGGCGGTGGTTTCGAACTGATGCTGTCGGCGGATCTTATCTATGTCGCCGAGCATTCAACTTTTGCACTCCCCGAGATCAAGGCCGGAACGCTGGCCGACGCGGCCACGATCAAGTTGCCCAAGCGCATCCCTTACCACGTTGCTATGGAAATGTTGTATCGCGGCCGCTGGATGGACAGCGCCGAGGCGCTGCGCTGGGGTCTTGTCAACGAAGTGCTGCCGGCCGATCAACTGCTGGATCGCGTCTGGGAAGTGGCGCGCGAACTGGCTTCGGGTCCACCACTGGTGTTCGCGTCGATCAAGGAAGTAGCGCGCGCGGCCGAGTCGATGCAATTCCAGGAGGCGATGAACTGGATAACCAAGCGTCAGTTCGCAACGGTCGATACGCTCTATGGCAGCGAGGACAACATGGAAGGCTTCAAGGCGTTCGCCGAGAAACGCGACCCGGTGTGGAAAGGAAAATAAACATGCTTTCACCCCGCGGCGTAGTCACCAATCGGGGAAGAACTTTCACAGTCATTGCGGCATAAGCGCCGTCATTGCGAGCGAAGCGAAGCAATCTCTGGAAGTATGGCATACCGTTTGGAGATTGCCGCGTCGCTGGCGCTCCTCGCAATGACGGAGACGTACCGCGATCGGACATCACTGTGACATAATACGCGCATGAACAACGACAACCCATTGTGGACACCGAGCCAGGCCAGCATCGATGCGGCCAACATGACGCGTTTCATGCAACAGGTGAACCAGCGCCACGGCCTTTCGCTGCAGGACTACGATGCGCTTTACCAGTGGTCACTGGACGAAAAAGAACTGTTCTGGTCTGAAGTCTGGGACTTTTGCGGCATCATCGGCGACAAGGGTGAACGCACCCTCATCGATGGCGAACGCATCGAAGACGCACGCTGGTTTCCCGATGCCAGCCTCAATTTCGCTGAAAACCTGCTGCGCAGGAAGGGCGACGAAATCGCGATCTATTTCCGCGCCGAAGACCAGGTCGACTACAGCCTGACCTGGGCGGAACTCTACCAGCAGGTCGCAAGCGTCGCCGCCTGGCTGAAAGCGAAAGGATTGCGCCCCGGCGACCGCGTCGCGGCCTACCTGCCCAACATGCCCGAAGCCGTGGTGGCGATGCTGGCCGCCACCAGCCTCGGCGCGGTCTGGACCTCGACCTCGCCCGATTTCGGCGAAGACAGCGTCGTCGACCGTTTCGGCCAGACCGAGCCGCGTTTCCTGTTCACCGCGGATGGTTATTTTTACAACGGCAAGAAGCACGACCTCAACGACAAGATCAGCGCCATCAAGGCGAATCTGCCCAGCGTCGAGCAGCTGGTCCAGATCGACCTCACCGGGTTCGGCAACCGGGTCGATGCGCTCGACTGGCGCGACATTATCGCGACCCCGGCCGCGGAGATCGATTTTGTCGCGCGCGGCTTCAACGACCCGCTTTACATCCTCTACTCTTCAGGCACCACCGGAAAACCGAAGTGCATTACCCACAAGGTCGGCGGCACCCTGATTCAGCACCTCAAGGAGCAGATGCTGCATTGTGACGTGCACCCGGGTGATCGCGTGTTTTATTTCACCACGCTCGGCTGGATGATGTGGAACTGGCTGGTGAGCGCGCTCGCGAGCGAGGCCGCGCTGGTGCTGTACGACGGTTCGCCGTTTTATCCCGACGGCGAGGTTTTGTGGCGCTACGCGGAAGATGTCGACATGACGATCTTCGGCACCTCCGCCAAGTACATCGACGCGATGAAAAACGCCAGGCTGCGGCCGCTCGACAAGTTCGGCCTGCCCGCGCTGCGCACGATTGCGTCGACCGGCTCGGTGCTTGCGCCGGAGAGCTTTGACTACGTATACGAGAACATCAAGCAGGATCTCTGCCTGGCGTCGGTTTCGGGGGGCACCGATATCGTCTCCTGCTTCGTCCTCAGCTGCCCGTTGCTGCCGGTATACCGCGGCGAAATCCAGTGCCGTGGCCTCGGCCTGGCGGTCGAGGTCTTCGACGATGACGGCAAATCGCTGCAAAATGAAAAAGGCGAACTGGTGTGCACGCAAACCTTCCCCTGCCAGCCGGTTTATTTCTGGGGCGACCCGAGCGGCGAGAAATATCACAACGCCTACTTTGCGCGCTTCGACAACGTCTGGCACCACGGTGATTACGTGCGCCTGAGTGAGCATAACGGCATCATTATTTACGGCCGCTCGGACGCGACGCTGAACCCCGGCGGGGTGCGCATCGGCACCGCGGAAATCTACCGCCATGTCGAACAGCTCGAGGAAGTCGTCGAGAGCATCGTCATCGGCCAGGACTGGGACGACGACGTACGCGTGGTGCTGTTCGTGGTGCTGCAGGCCGGCGCCGAACTCGACGATGCGCTGTACTCCAGCATTCGCAAGACGGTGCGCGAAAAGTGCTCGCCGCGACATGTACCCGCAAAAATCATTCAGGTCGCCGAAATTCCGCGCACCAAGTCGGGAAAGATCGTCGAGCTCGCGGTGCGTGACGTGGTACACAACCGGGCCGTGAAAAATATTCATTCGCTAGCAAACCCGGAAGCGCTCGAACTCTTCCGCGACCTGCCGCAACTGCAAGAATAAGCGTTGTTGTCTAGTCCGCATTTCTCACCACCGTTCGTAGCGAGACGGCGAAAGGTCGTGCCCTGCCTGAATTTTGCGACAGATAGAGTGCGCAGGCATAGTTGATGCTATGTTGAGCGCTCTGACCGAGCAAAATTCAGACAGGGTGCGGCATAGCGTCGTCGCAGTAGAAGGGTGGTGAGAAATGCGGACTAAAGCGCAGCTGCTCAACTGGGGCTTGTTGATGGTCCTGGTAGGATTGTGGGGAACCTCGTTCCTGATCACCGCAATCTCGGTCAGAACCATCGATCCCGTCTCGATCGTGTTCTACCGCCTGGTGCTGGGCGCGCTAGTGCTGGCGCTGGTGGTATTTGCGCGCGGCCAGTCGTTTCCACGCAGCGTGCGCGTCTGGGGCGGCTTCCTGTTGATGGCGATCGCCGGCAATGCCCTGCCCTTCTTTCTCATTACCTGGGGGCAGCAAACGATCGACTCGGGCGTCACCGGCATGATCATGGCTATCATGCCGCTGATGACGATGCTGTTGGCGCATTACCTGGTCGAAGGCGAAACCCTGAACCGCTACAAGATCATCGGCTTTACGCTCGGCATTACCGGGATCGTGGTATTGCTCGGTCCAGTCTTCGAAGGCGGCGGCCGCGCGCTTCTCAGCGGCCTGGCAATTTTCACCGCAGCCACCTGTTACGCGGTCAATACCATCCTGATCAAGCGCCTGCCGCGTTTCAGCCCGATGGTTGGCGCCTGCGGGGTGTTAATCATGGCAAGTATCATCATGCTGCCCATCTGGCTGACACTGGCGCCCGAAAACAACAGCATCAGCCAGGACTCGATGCTCTCCGTGATCTGGCTCGGCATCGGCCCGACCGGTATCGCCACGATCGTGCTGTTTACGGTGATCGACCGCGCCGGACCGACCTTCCTGGCAACGATAAACTACCTGATTCCGGTGGTGGCATTTTTCGCCGGTGCCTGGCTGCTGTCGGAACCCACCAGCTGGCAACACTACGTCGCGCTGGTGACTATTTTGGGCGGGATTGCCATTACCCGGGTGCGCTCAACACCTCGCTGAAGTGTTCGATGAAGGCATGCACGCGAGCTGAGCGCACCAGGTCCGGATGCGCCAGCGCCCACAGGCCGATCGTCAACTCGCGCGTATCCATCGGCAGCCGCGTCAAAAGCGGCGAGTCGTCACCGAGCAAACAGGGTAATAGCGCCAGGCCGATACCGGATTCGGCCGCCACCCTGACCGCTACGAACGAGTCGCAGCGCAGGCAGATATTGCTCGTTTCGACGACCGCGGCAAACCAGGCGCCAACCGGTGATTGCAGAATACTGTCCACAAAGCCGATCCAGCGTCCCGCGAAAATGTTCTCCAGGTCCACGCCCGGCAACAGTTCGCGGGCGGCATAGATACCAAACTCGACATCACAGAGCCGGCGCCCGACCAGCCCGGCATCCGCGTGCAGGGTCGGTCGAAACGCGACATCGGCATCGCGCCGATTCAAATCGAGGACATTGTTGGTCATCAACACGTCGACCACTATGTACGGGTGCTTGCGCCGGAAGCTCGCAAGGTGGGGACCGAGTAGCGACATCATAAAGGTATCGGTCGTGGTCACGCGCAGCTCGCCTTCGAGCTTGAGTTCGTGACCGGCGATCTGGCGCTGCATGTCGAGCAGCGTGCTTTCGACCTCGCGCGCGGCGTCGATCATCTTCTCGGCTTCAGGGGTGAGTACGTAACCGCTGTCGCCGCGATCGAAAATGCGGCAGTTCAGGTTTTGCTGGAAGGTGTTGATGCGGCGTAACACGGTACTGCGATTGACTTCGAGTTCGCGCGCGGCGGCGGAAATCGACCCCTTGCCCGCGACCATCAAGACGTAGCGCAGGTTGTCCCAATTGATGTGTTGCATAATTGCGGCACTATAGCGCAAAAATTGCCAACTTGATGTAAAAATATAACCTGCTAGCATGTCTTGCCTGTGCCAATCCCCGGTTGAACGCCACATGATTCCCAGCTGTAACCTACTGCATTCCCAGCGGATGACCCGGACTTTCTGAGCGCCGATGGAGCAGATACTCAACCGTCCCGAGTTACAGAGTGCAGTCGCGCCTTTCGTTATCGCGCTGCTCGTATATTTCGGCTTGCGCAAGATCAGCGCGCAGGCCTGGCTGTGGGCGGTTTGCGCCGCCTTCCTGGTATCTGTCCTCCTTATCAATGGTGTCACCGTCACACCGCTGACCGGCACCCGAAAAATCATACTGCTGGTGCTGATCAGCTTTTTCGCAGCCGCGCTACTGCCGCGCCTGCTGCCACGCGTCAACCTGCAACGCGCTGTCGCCGCCGGCGCTGCCGTGCTCGCACTGCTGTGGGTATTCTGGGCGGTACTGGCGCGCATGGAAGCCGGCGCAATCGCCCTGTTCCTGGCGGGTTCCATCGGGCTGGCACTGTGGCTACTGTTTCTTTTCGATCGACTGGCGCACAACGAAGCACGCCTGCACGCCGCGGGATTCAGCCTGCTGCTCGGTGTCGGCCTGGCGGCCACCGCCGCCGCCTCGGCGCTACTCGGGCAGCTTGCGCTCGCACTATCGACTGCGTCTGCAGGCGCCTTCCTGGGCTGGGTGTTGTTCGCTAATAAAGATGATGCGGAAGCAGCGCAACCATCGATAACAACACTCCCCTACGTGCTGGCGCCGCTGTTGCTGGGACTGGCGGCGGTCATCTTCGCGCGCCTGCCCTGGTATGCGTTGCTGGCGCTGGCGGCGATTCCACTCGCCGTCAGCCTGCTGCCGCTTAAGTCCGATTCACGTTTCCTGAGCGCTTTGCTGAGCAGCCTTCCCGGCCTGGTCATTGCTATCGCCGTCGGCTTCTGGGTCTGGCAATCGGGCAGCTCGGATTCGGGATATTGAAACCATACTACCTCTATCGAGGTCAGAGATTTATTTAACACAACAAAACCACTAAGGAGTCACCTATGAAAAAGTACCTGATCATCGCCGCCCTCGCGGCACTACCCGTCAAGACCCTGATGGCGGCCGATTACACCATCGACCCGGCTCATACCTACGTCAGCTTCGCCATAAACCATCTCGGGTTTTCGACGATGCGCGGCAAATTTGACCGGCAGTCGGGCTCGATGAGTTACGACCCGGCCGGCAAGAAAGCCTCGGTCATGATCGAAATCGACGCCGCCTCGATCGATACCGGTCACGACAAGCGTGACGCGCATCTGCAATCACCGGACTTTCTCAATGCGGTTGAAAACCCGACCATTACCTTCAAATCGAGCGCGACCACCTGGTCTGGCGACAAGCTCGCGACGGTAAGCGGTGATCTGACCATACTCGGTGTAAGCCAACCGGTAACGCTGGAAGTCATCGCGATAAACTGCGGCCCGCATCCATTCAACAAAAAACCAACCTGCGGTTTTGATGCGACCGCATCGATCAAGCGCAGCGACTTCGGCGTCAACTACGGCCTTCCCGCGATCGGCGAAGTGCTCGACCTGCAGATCGAAGTCGAAGCCACGAAAAACGAGTAATTTCGCCAAACCAACCTCGGTTAGCATTGCCAGGCGGGGCTATTGTGCCCCGCCTAGCCTGACGATATCGACCTCGCCTCGCGCCGATCGATAAGGCGCACGTAAAACGCCGCCGCCAGCGCCAGTACCGCACAGAACAACATGACCCCGAGCAGGCGAATGGCGGCATCGCCATCTTCCAGCAGGTAACCGGTAAACACCGTCAACACTGCACCCCCGGCAACCGTCGATGCCCCGACCAGGCCCGCCGCGCTGCCGGCCAGACCCGGGCGTATCGAAATCGCGCCGGTGTTGGTGCTGGGCATGGAGATGCCGTTACCCAGGCCGGCGAACACCGTTGCCAGAAACAGCGTCAGACCGTGCGCGTATCCCAGCAGGAACAACAGCAGACCCATTGCCAGTCCAACAAAGGCGATGAGCCGGCCGGCAATCATCATCGTGCTGAGCGCATGGCGCCGTGAATAGCGGCCCGCAACAAAGCTGCCGATGGCGAAGCCCGCGGTTATGGTTCCCATGTAGAAGCCTAGCTGGCCCGGTGAAATCGAGAACTGGCGCGCCGCGACCAGCGGAACGCCGGCGAGAAAAACGTAAAAGGCGCCCGTCGAAAACAGTCCGCACAGCGCGTAACCCCAGAAACGGCGCGAACCGAGCAGTTCCGGGTAAGCCTCAAACTGCGCGGCAAAGGTCGCCGACGGGGACAGG
>Ga0255049_10001237_pt1 | contig 14284 bp, 11 predicted proteins | sample JV7_2_3_MG_FD_183615 | JGI IMG/M metagenome (GOLD analysis project Ga0255049, IMG submission 183615) | Seawater microbial communities from Jervis Inlet, British Columbia, Canada - JV7_2_3 | ecosystem: Environmental > Aquatic > Marine > Inlet | place: Canada: British Columbia | collected 2016-10-06
CCGATGGCGTGCGCACCCTGCACGGCATGCACACGCGCGGTTTTCCGAATTGCTTCTTGATCATGAGCATTACCCAGACTGGGTTCACCGTGAACTTCACGCACATGCTCAATGAAACGGGCAAGCACCTCGCCTACATCATCAAACGTGCCCTCGACAAACGCATCCGGACGCTCGAGGTCTCGGAAGAGACCGAGGCCGAGTGGGTCGACACGATCATCCGCAATGCGCGCCTCGGGAGTGACTTCCAGCAGAACTGCACACCTGGCTACTACAACAACGAAGGGAAGCCTGGGGAGAGAAGCCGTCAGAACTTCTTCTTCTTCGGCGAGCCAACGGAGTTCCTGGACATCCTCAAGGACTGGCGAGCCGGCGGTGACATGAAGGGGCTGGAGCTAAGCTAGAGGTTCAACATCCACCAAGGGGGGGGCCCGCAATGGCCCAGAGCTACTTCGATCCTGGCCGCTACAAATGGCGGCACGTCACTGGCGAACCGGGGCTCTCCTACAAGGTTCTCCACGACTACACCATTCTCGGCTACGACCTGGCTGCGGGCACGCTCGACATGCTGGTGCGGTGGGCGGGTGACGGCGGTCATTGCCCGATCCATCGACACACCGCGACCACGACCGTCCTCGTGCTCGAGGGCGAGCAGCATCTGTGGGACCTCCACCCGGACGGCACTCGAGGCGAGCACAGAGTGCGACGCGCCGGCGATTACGCCCTGACGGTGGACGGTGCACTGCCGCATCTCGAGCGAGGGGGAGAAAAGGGCGGGATCGCCTTCTTCGGGAATCACTCCAGTGACGGGCTCCTCTACGAGATTCTCGACGAAGACCTGAAGCTCATAGCAAATGTCACGATGGAAGTGCTGATCGCCGACTGGCAAGAGAACAGCTGATGCAGATTGACGTCAACTACCTGGAATCGAAGATCTGGGTGGAGCAGGAAATGCGCGAGCGCTTCCGGTGGCTGCGCGAGAACGACCCGGTGTACTGGTCGGAGAAGGACGAAATCTGGGTGGTCACAAAGTACGCGGACGTCGCCTACTGCTCGAAGACCCAGAAACTCTTCACCTCCGCCGAGGGGGTCCGGGTCGGTAACCCAGTGAAGATCGGTCTGATCGACGAGGGCGAGCCCCGGCACGCCCAGCTGCGCGGGCTCATCAACAAAGGCTTCACGCCGCGCATGGTCTCCAAGCTCGAGAAGCCCTTTCGAGAAATTGTGAAGGACGCGATCGACGCGGTGGCGAGCAAGGGCGAGTGCGACTTCGTCGAAGCGATCTCCGTGCCTCTCCCCCTACGCCTCATCGCATTCATGATGGGTGTCGAGCCCGACGACTACGACACATTCCACCGCTGGTCCGATCACATGATCGGCGCCGAGGGCCGGCTCGACGATCCCGAGGTCGTCGCCAGGGCAGGACGGGCCTACGCGGAGTACGCGACCTACATCTCCCGGATCATCGAGGACCGGCGACAGAACCCGCGCGACGACCTGGTGAGCATCCTCACCGGGGCCAAGGACGACGGCGTCCTCATGGAATTCGACCAGACCGCCAATGATTTCCCGGATGCTGCCCCGGCCGGCGAAGCTGGCGATGAGATGACCGCGCTCCATAACGACGAGCTCATCAAGCTCATGGTGGTGCTCCTCGTCGCGGGCAATGAGACCACGCGCAACGGCATTTCCGGAGGCGTGCAGCTCTTGATCGAGAACCCCGACCAAAGGCAGAAACTCATCGATGATCCTTCGCTGCTCAACGGCGCGGTCGAGGAGATGCTGCGCGTGGTGACGCCCATCCATTCCTTTAGCCGCACGGTTACCCAGGACACCGAGCTGCGGGGCAAGCAGCTCAAGCGGGGCCAGAAGATCCTTCTGATCTACCCATCCGCGAACCGAGACGCGGATGAGTTCGAGGATCCCGACAGCTTTCGCATCGATCGCAAACCCGTGCACTTGAGCTTTGGCATCGGCAGTCACTTCTGTCTCGGATCCAACCTGGCGCGCATGGAAATGCGCGTGGCCTTGGAACAGGTCCTGCGCCGCATGCCCGACATGAAGTACGCAGCGGGCGGTCCGGTGCTGGTCCCCTCGAGTCTGGTGCGGACCTGCGCGGAGATGAAGGTACGCTTCACCCCCGAAACCTGATCCAGGCTCAGAGCTTAGAGGGGCCCTCACCCCGGAGCACGCCATGAACCGACCGCGGGCACACATCGTCGGCGTTGGAGAGTCGCAGTACACCCGATGGGGCAAGATCGGTGATGTGACGGAGCATGCACTGGCCTGCCAGGCGATCCAGCGTGCTGTCGGGGATGCTGGCCTCTCACTGGACGACGTCGACGGTTTGGCTTCCTTCGCCGAGGATCGCAATGAGGCCGTCTTCCTCGCCGCCGAGCTGGGACTCCCCGCGTTGCGCTTTGGCAATATGGTGTGGATGCCGGGAGGAGGAGGAGGCTGTGCGGCCGTCTCCAATGCCGCGATGGCAGTGGAGACCGGCCAGGCCGAAGTGGTCGTGGTCTACCGCTCGCTCTGCCAGGGACAGTTCTTTCGATTTGGCAACGCGGGGATGAATGCGGATGCCCCCGCGGACCCGGCGCCGCCGATGCTGCGGCAGGCCAATTCGCTGATGCTGGCCTCCCTGGGATTCGCCATGCCCTACGGCCTCTTGATGGCCGCCGCAGCGTACGCCCTGCCGACACGACGCCATATGCATCTGTATGGAACTACCAGCGAGCAGTTGGGCAGGATTGCGGTGACGTTTCGGGAGCACGCGAATCGCAATCCACGCGCCGTCATGGGCGGGCGTCCGATGACACTCAAAGATCACCAGGCTTCGCCCATGATCGCGGATCCCCATCGCCTGTTTGACTGCTGTCTTGAGAGCGACGGAGCCTGCGCGGTCGTCGTCACCACGGAGGAGCGCGCACGCGACCTCGCGCAGAGACCCGTTGAGATCCTCGCGAGCGAGCAGGGGGCGCCCAAGGGATACGCATTCGGGCCCTTTACCAACGCCAACATCGCCGATGACCTCTACGCAACCGGCGCCTGCGAGGAGATGGCCGGGCGCCTCTGGGGCAAGGCAGGCCTCGGCCCCAGCGATGTGGATGTCGCCCAGATTTACGATCACTTCACGGGTTGTGTCCTCATGCAGCTCGAAGACTACGGCTTCTGCAAGCGCGGCGAGGGAGGTCCCTTCATCGAAAGCGGTGCATTGTCCTGGAAGGGTGGCAGTCTACCCACCAACACCCACGGCGGAAGTCTCTCGGAAGCCTATATCCACGGACTTAACCACGTTGTCGAGGGCGTACGCTCGCTCCGCTGCGAGTCCACCAGCCCGGTCGAGAACGCCAGAGTCTGCCTGGTCACCAGTGCAGCCTGCGTCCCCTCGAGCGCGGTTCTACTGGGGCGAAGATGAGCGAACGGTTCTTTCCCGATAGCATGCCGCCGCCCATGGCGGACACCACCACACTACCCTGGTGGCAGGCCGCCGCAGAGCACCGACTCGTCGTACAGCGCTGCACGTCTTGCGAACATACACGGCATCCCCCGGCTCCGGTCTGCCCCGAGTGCCGCTCCGCAGACTCCGATTGGCGAGAGGTATCGGGCCGAGGTGAAGTCTACACCTACACCATCGTGCACCGCGCCATCGCAGCGGGCCAGGAGCTTCCCTACGTCATCGCGGTCATCGCACTGGAGGACGCCGGCGGAGTGCGAATCATCTCGAACCTCGTCGACACGAATCCGGATGAGCTCGAGGTTGGATTGCCTGTCGAGCTCGTTTGGGAGGATATGAGCGCGGATCTGGCGATTCCGCGTTTTCGGCCCATGGGGAGGTAGGAGTTGCTGTATCCTTCTCCAGCTCTGCATGAGATGCAGCCACGGCCCACCCGCAAGGAGATCCGCCGATGAAATGCACAGACTGGTTCATCGATGCCGACACCCACATCACTGAGCCGGGAGACGTGTGGACGTCCCGCCTACCTCAGAAGTTCCGGGACGTGGCGCCGCGCATGATTCGTACGGACGACGGAGTCGATGTATGGCGGTTCGGACGAAGCGAGCGCAAGGTCCCGGTGGGCGCCACCGCGGTGGCGGGCTGGCCGCAGCCCTTCCCTTCCATTCCCAAGAACCTGGACGAGTGCCCGCCCGCCGCCTATGACGCCAAGGCGCGGCTCGCGTACATGGACGAGATTGGCGCCTGGGCGATGGCCCTCTACCCCAACATCGGAGGCTTCGGCAGCGAAACCTTCCTCGGACTGGACGACCCCGAGCTCATGCTCGCATGCGTGCGGGCCTACAACGACTGGCTCATCGAGTGGATCTCTCCCGACCCGCGCCGTTTCATCCCGGTGATGGCGACCCCCTTCTGGGACGTCGACGCCGCGGTAGCCGAGATCCATCGCTGCCGCGAGCTCGGACATCGGGCCATCCTCTTCACCGGCGCTCCCCAGGATTTTGGAATGCCACTCATCGGCGACCGCCACTGGAATCCCATCTGGAACGCCGCCCAGGAGGTCGACCTCCCCATCAGCCTGCACATCGGCAGCGGAGACTTCCAGGACCAGCTCATGAACCCAGCGCGCTTCGCCGCGCACGGCATCGGACCCAGCACGGTCCAGGGATCGATGTCCATCCTGCTCGCCAACGCGATCCAGCTGATGGACGTGGTGATGTCGGGAATCCTGCCGCGAAATCCGCGGCTCCGGATCGTCTCTGTGGAGAGCGGGATCGGCTGGCTGCCCTTTGTGAAAGAGGCCCTCGATCACGGCTTCGACTACGCAAACGTCCGGATCGAGAAGCCCGAGTTCACGAAGCGCCCCAGCGAGTACCTGCGCGAGCAGGTCTGGGCCTGCACCTTCTTCGAGGAGTTCGCAGCGAAGAACTTCCTGGACGAGATTGGAACCAATCGCGTGATCTTCGAGACCGACTATCCCCATCCCATCTGCCTCTATGGAGACGAGGTCCGCCGGAAGATCGACGCGGCCTTCGGCGACCTGTCCCAAGAGGTCCGCGACCAGGTCCTCTTCTCCAACGCCGCCGAGCTCTATCGCGTAGGCACTCCCGACCGCTTATGGGAGGGAGGCTCAGCGGGTTCCTAATGGTTCGACCCTTGGTGTTGCTGCTGACATTCGCCACCGCGGGCTGCAATGGCCCCCTTCTGCTGCTGCCGGGCGGCAGGCTCGATGGCAACGTCATGCCTGCGCCGTCCGACTGGGTGTTTGCGGGGGAATACGGAACCGTGCAGCTCGAGACGCGGCCTGAGGCTCCCTACTCGGTGAACGTCGCCTTCACGGTTATAGACGGACAGCTCTACATCAATGCAGGCAACACCGAGACACAGTGGGTCAAGAACATTGCTGAGAGCTCGCTAGTGCGGCTCCGAATGGACGGCGTGCTCTACGACCTGCGCGCCGAACGCGTCACGGACTCGGCCGAAGTCGCGGCCTTTGGCGAGGCGTGGACGAGTCAGTCGGTGTTCCGCCGCGATCCGACCGAACTCGAAGAGGTCTGGCTCTACCGCCTCGCACCGCCAGGTTTGTGATCGACTCAGCTGGCTGCGGGTCCGGCTCCCGCTGGCAGCATGAAAGGTTTCATAGGGACGTTTGTTGAGAAGTTCGGTTGCCAACTGCCCCCGGTGGCAGTTGGCGCCGGGGAACCCGCGCACCTCGGTGGCCCTTCTTATTGACCCCAGAATTGACCGCGCGGGGAGCACCGGGTTCCCCGGGAGTACGCCCGGAGGGTATGGTGGGCGGGGGCTTCCGCACCTCGGTCTCAGTGATTAGAATGGGCCAGGGTGCTGGACCTTCGGTTCATCGAGGAGAATCTGGACGCGGTTCGGGAGAACTGCCGCAACCGGAAGCTCGACCTGGACCTGGACCGGCTGGCGGAGCTGACCGAACGAAGGCGGGGCCTGATCGGGGAGCAGCAGTCGTTGCGCGAGCAACGCAACAAGCTCGCCAAGCAGATGAAGGGTCGGAAGCCCAGCGAAGCGGAGCGAGCGCAGGGTAAGGCGCTGAAGGATCGAGAGGCCCCGCTGGGGGACGAGCTGGGCGAAAGCCTGGAGGAGCTCGAGGCCCTGCTCAGCCAGGTTCCGAACATGAGCCATCCCGATGCGCCGGTGGGTGCGGACGACGCGGCCAACCGCGAGCTACGGCGTTTCGGCGAGCCGACCCAGTTCGGCTTCAAGCCGCGTGACCACGTCGAGCTCGGAGCCCTGCACGACCTGATCGATTTCGAGGGTGGTGCGAAGGTCACGGGACAGAAGTTCTACTTCCTTAAGAACGAGCTCGTCCTGCTGGAGCAGGCTCTGGTGCGATATGCGCTCGGGCTCCTCCGCGAGCGAGGCTTCGTCCTCTTTCAGACACCCGACCTCGCGCGGACGGAGGTGGCGGAGGGGCTCGGTTTCAATCCCCGGGGGGAGGAGACCCAGGTCTACTCGATCGCCAACGAGGACCTGGTTCTGGTCGGCACGGCCGAGATCACGCTGGGCGGACTCCACCGCGATGAGATCCTGGAGGAGGAAAGCCTTCCGCGCCGATACTGCGGCCTATCCCACTGCTTCCGAACCGAGGCGGGGGCGGCCGGGCGCGCGGGCAAAGGCCTGTACCGCGTGCACCAGTTCACCAAGGTCGAGATGTTCGCGTTCGCCAAACCCGAGGATTCGGACGCTATCCACGAGGAATTTGTAGAAATCGAAGAGGAGCTCTTCCAGGGTCTCGAGGTTCCGTTCCGCGTGGTGGATGTGTGCACGGGGGATCTGGGCGCACCTGCGTATCGCAAGTACGACCTCGAAGCGTGGATGCCGGGTCGCGGTGAGAAAGGGGACTGGGGCGAGATCACGAGCACGTCCAACTGCACCGACTTTCAGGCGCGACGGCTGGGTGTGCGCTTTCGCGAGAGCAAGAGCGGGAAGCCTCGCTTCGTGCACATGCTGAACGGAACGGCGGTAGCGGTGTCACGCGCGTTGATCGCGCTCCTCGAGAATCATCAGCGCGCCGATGGTTCGATCGAAATCCCGCGGGTGCTCAGGGCCTACGCCGGTTTCGATAGGATTGGATGACCGAGCGGCTGATTCTAGGTACGGCCGGGCACATCGATCACGGCAAGACCGCGCTGGTCCGAGCGCTCACGGGGGTGGACTGTGATCGTCTCCCGGAGGAGAAAGCTCGGGGGATCACGATCGAGCTCGGCTTTGCGCCGCTCGACCTCCCCTCGGGTCGGCGTCTCGGGATCGTGGATGTTCCCGGCCACGAACGACTCGTGCGCACGATGGTCGCAGGCGCGGCGGGCATCGACCTGGTTCTCTTCGTGGTAGCCGCCGACGAGGGCATCATGCCGCAGAGCCGGGAACACCTCGCGATCTGCGAGCTGCTCGGTGTGGAGCGAGGCGTCGTTGCTCTCACCAAGATGGACGCCGTAGCTCCGGATCTGCTCGAGCTGGCCCGGCTCGAGGTCGAGGAGGAGCTCGCCGGCTCGAGCCTGGCGGGCGCACCGATCGTGCCGGTCTCGGCCCAGCGCGGAGACGGCCTGGACGCGCTTAGGGCCGCGCTCGAGGAGGTCGCCGCGACCTCGCCGGCACGTACGCTGCGAGACGGTCCGGCCTGGCTGCCGGTCGATCGGGCCTTTACGATGCACGGCTTCGGCACCGTCGTGACGGGGACACTTCGCGGCGCGGCGCTGCACGAAGGCGACGCGGTCGAGATTTTGCCCGAGGGCTCTCAACAGCCGCTACGCACAAAGATCCGCGGGCTTCAGATCCACGGCAGCGTGGCCAAGCGCGCCCTTCCCGGCTCGCGCTGCGCCGTCAACCTGCAGGGCATCGAGGTGAGTGCGGTTCCTCGGGGCAGCGTCGTGGCGACCCCCGAGCGGCTGGATTACCGCACGCGCATCGATGTGGAGGTGAGGTCGCTCGCGGGCACTCCAGCGCTGCGCAGCGGAGCGACTCTCACCGTGCACGTGGGAACCAGCGAGCGCAGTGCACGACTGATCCTGCTCGGGCACGACCGGCTCGAGCCCGGCCAGCGCTGCTTCGCAAGGTTGAGGCTCGCGAAACCCATGGTGGCGGTGGAAGGAGACCACTTCATCCTGCGCGGTTTCAGCCGCATCCAGGAGGCCGGGTGGACCGTCGGGGGAGGCCGGATCCTCGATGTGGCTCCAGCGCGCTCGCGACGCCCGCTCGAGGCGCGCGTGGTCGATCTGCACACGATGGCTTCGGGCGACCGGAGCGCGGCGCTTGCAGTGCGCATCCGGCAGGCCAGACTACGTGGTCTGCGAGAGGCGGAGCTGCTGCGGCAGGTTCGTTCGCTCGAGGGCATCGCGGCTGTGCGAGTGGGTACAGATCGTTGGTTGGACCCCGAGGAGTTCGAGCGCCTCGTCCGGCGCTGCGTGAGCTGCGTCGAACGGCATCATCGCGAGAGACCGATCGACCCCTGGGTAGGCTTCGCCGCGGTGGCGAGCCGTCTACCGAGCTATGTGCCCGAGGAAGCGATCCGGGCCGCACTCGCCACCGCCACCGAACAGGCCGAGCTGGAAGCGGCGGGCAGCGGTCACCGACGGCCGGGACACGCGGCCCACGTCGCCGACCCTCTGCTCGAGAAGCAAGTCCTGGAGCGACTCAAGGGGGCGGGGCTGGCCCCTCCCAATCTGGAGGCCCTGGCGCCCGAGCTCGGCGTCGACGCCCGCGAGCTTCGCCCCGTCGCAGACCATCTCGTCCGGGAGGGCGAGCTCGTTCGAGTCGCAGCCGGTCTCTTCTTCGCACGGGTCGAGCTGGACGCGCTTCGCGAACGCCTCATCCGCTACCTGCGCCAGCACGGCGAGATCGACCCGGCCGCCTACAAGAAGCTGACCGGGCAGACCCGCAAGTACACCGTGCCGCTGATGGAGTTCTTCGACGCTCAGAAGCTCACCTACCGCCGGGGGAACGAGCGGGTCCTCAGGGGCTCCTGAGAGCGCTACGCGAAGAGCAGCAGCGCGGCTCCGGTCGCGGCCATGAGCAGGAGGATGGGGACCACGCGCCACACAAAGGCACCCCGACCGATTGAGGCGACGATGCCCGCCTTGCCGAGCGTGGTCGCGATGGCTACCACCACGATCGCGGTCGACGTTATCTCGAGATCGAGCTGGCCGTCAGACGCCAGCCGGGCTAGCGAGAGACTAGGCGCGTCCGCCCCCGCCAGCGCTGCGAGCGCGCTCAAACCGTAGATGGCCGTCTCACCCAGGTGCGCCTGCGCCGCCGCGACCAATACCAGGATGGCGGCGTAAAGTCCGGCGAAGGTGAGTGCGAGGCGCAGCCTGAGGGGGTTCTGGTAGGCAGCGCGGTCGCTTGGCGCCGTGTCCGGTAGACGCCGCGCGAAGCCCAGGAGCATACCCACCGCGGACATGGCTCCAAGAGGCACAAGCACGCGCGGGAGCAGCGCGGGGCCGACGATCGCCAGCATGATCCCCACCCGAACGAACGCCGTCGAGGCAGCCAGCACCACGAGCGTCTCGCAGTGGCGCGCCTGACCAAGCTCCCGTGCAGATCGTGAGTAGGTGATCGCAGCGGCCGTACTCGAGACGAACCCCCCGAGCATACCCATGATGACGTAGCTGGAGTACCCCGCACGAACCCTCATCAACGCGTAGCCCACGAACGAGATTCCCGAGATCAATACGACCATGCGCCAGACGTCGCTCGGGCGCAGCACGCCGTAGAAGCCCTCGAGCGGCTCGTTCGGGAGGAGCGGCAGTACGATGCCCGTAATCACCAGGAAACGAATCAGCGTCTCCATCTCTACCGGTTCGAGCAGCGCGCTGGCCCTGTGCCAGGCGCGCTTGGAGCGAAGCAACGCCACCATGGCGATGGTGATCACCGTTGCCACCAGAAGCTGCCCCGCCTGCGCCAATACCCCAACCGCAAAGATGCACAGGCCTGCGATCTCAGTGGTGTAGCCGGGATCGTCCCGATGTGAGGTGTCGTAGCTGTAGCGGATGACGAGGAATGTGGTCGCGGCCAGAAAAATCGCGACCGACAGCCAGGGCCCGACCGCTTTGCCCACGAGTACCGCGAGGGCTCCGAGCAGGGCCAAAAAAGCAAAGGTGCGAACCCCGGGAAAATCCTTCTCCCCGCCGCTCTCCTCCTGGGCCACCTGCCGCTCCAAACCAACCAGGGCTCCGAGACAAAGCGCAACGAAGGTCGGCAGCAATATGCTGGTGGCTTCGGGGATGACCTGGCCCTCCATGAAGGATCGCGGCTCAGTCTAGATCGACCGCTGCGCGCATCAAGTTCAGCACCTGCGTGCTTGTACTATCGTTGCACGACCATCAGCAGACGGCCGCGCCATGCCTCAGTGGCGACGTCGACCGACTTGAATCAGGGTAGCGCTGAGGGCAGGAGATGCTGCGCACTGGCAGCCGCCTGGCTCAGGACATCGAGGTCTCGGAAAATCAGAAATACGTCTTGCGGCACGAGTCCCAGGAGCACGACCGCGGCCAGACATGTGACCAGAACAACTCGCTCGAAGAAGCCGGGGAGGTCAGGGGTGCTCGCCGGCGCGGGTTCCCGGAAGTACATCACAAGCGGTACGCGCAGATAGTAGGCCAGGGAAATCGCACTGTTGAGCACACCCAGAATGACCAGCCAGAAGAGGCTCGAGTCCCCGGTCTGCGTGCCGAGTTCGATCGCGGAGCGGAAGAGGTGAAACTTTCCCATGAAACCCGCCGTGGGCGGAATCCCCGCAAGCGCGAACATGCAAAGCGTCATGACCACCGCCATCAGAGGGCGTGTGAGCCCCAGCCCGGCCAAGTCGTCGATGCGGTCGCGATCCTCGCCACCCTTGGCCAGAATCGCTACGACCGTGAATGCGCCTAGCGTCATGAACGTGTAGACCAGCAGATAGAAAAGCACTGCTGCGTAGCCATCGAGCGTGCCGACGATCACCCCCACCAGCAGATAGCCCGCGTGCGCGATACTGGAGTAGGCGAGCATACGCTTGATGTTCTGCTGGATGAGCGCCATCACGTTGCCCACCGTCATGCTCAGGATGGCCATGAGCCAGAGCGCGCCATAGAGCAGGTCGGAGGCCGGCGCGAGCGCCAACGCGAGCACGCGCAGCAAAGCTCCGAACGCGGCCACCTTCACGGTAGTCGCCATGAAGCCGGTCACGGTCGTAGGCGCCCCCTCGTAGACGTCCGGGGCCCACTGATGGAAGGGGACGGATGAGATCTTGAAGGCGAGGCCCACGATCACGAGCGCTGCTCCGAGCAGATCCAGCGCGTTCTCCGGATCGAAGCGGCTCCCGATCTCTGCCAGGGAGATGGAGCCAGTGGCTCCGTAGAGAAGCGCCATCCCGTAGAGCAGGATCCCCGATGCGAAAGAGCCGATCAGAAAGTACTTGAGGGCCGACTCGTTGGAGCGCAGTGACGTCCTCCGGAATCCGGCGAGCACGTAGAGCGGGATACTCATCAGCTCCAGCGCGAGGAAAAGCAGCAGGAGGTCGGTCGCTGAGGTCAGGAACATCATGCCCAGCACCGAGGACATGATCAGCGCGTAGTACTCACCGTGGTTGATATGTACGTCCGCCAGGTATTTGACCGAGATCAGCACGGTCAGGGCCGCTCCGATAAGCACGACTATGTTCAAGAAATGGGAAACCTGGTCCATCACGATCATCGGGTTCCCAGCGTTGAAGACCCGGGTCGGTCCCGCGAAGCCGTTGAAAGAGACGATCAACGAGATGACCAGGCAAAGCAGGCTCGCTACGGCCAGGAAGGTCCCGCGACGCTCGCGCGTCAGCGGCTTGGAAAGGAAAGTCCTCTTGCGTGCCATGAGTACTTCCCCGAGGGGAAGCAGGAGCGCTCCCACGGCCACCGCGATCATCGGTCCCACGGCGAGGATGTCGACGACCGGCCTCACTCTCCAGATCCCTTGCTGCTGTCTTCCCGGTCCTTCGATGGAATTCGCTGGTATGCTGCGATGTCCGCCCCGCGCGCCTCCATCTTTCGAAGCAAGCCGCTGATCGATCCATCCATGGGCCGCAGGAAGCTCGCCGGATAGACGCCGATCCAGATCATCGGTACGACCATGGCGGTCGCTACCAGCTTCTCACGAAGTCCGAGATCCAACAGCTTTCGGTTGGCATCGTGCACTACGGGTCCAAAGAAGACCCGCCTCACCATCCAGAGCATGTATACGGCACTCAGAATCACTCCCGAGGTCGCGAGCACCGCCACCAGTGGGCTTACCGCGAAGACCCCGACCAGGATCAGGAACTCCCCGACGAAGCCGTTCAACGCCGGCAGGCCGATTGAGCTCATGGTCGTGATCAAGAAGAAAGCCGTGAACACCGGCATGCTCCGGGCCAATCCACCGAAGGCGGAGATCTCCCGCACGTGGCGGCGCTCATATAGCATCCCAACCAGGAGGAAGAGCGCGCCCGTCGATACGCCGTGATTGATCATCTGGAGAACCGCGCCCTCCAGTCCCTGCATATTGAGCGCGAAAAGCCCCAGCATCACGAAGCCCAGGTGACTCACCGACGAGTATGCCACGAGTCTCTTGACGTCTTGCTGGACCATGGCCACCAGTGCTCCATAGATAATCCCGATGATGGCGAGCGTCATCATCAACGGAGCCAGCTCGATCGTCGCCACTGGAAAGAGCGGGAGCGCATAGCGTATGAACCCGTAGGTTCCGAGCTTCAAAAGCACTCCCGCCAGCACCACCGATCCCGCTGTAGGCGCCTCAACGTGGGCGTCAGGGAGCCAGGTATGAAACGGAACGATCGGAACCTTGATGGCAAACGAGAGGCCGAAGAGCAGGAAGAGCCAGACCTGTGTCTGCCACCAGGGCTGGCCCTCGGTCGGAATCGGCGTGTCGATGATCCCCGAGGCGCCGGCAAAGCCGATGTAATCAAACGTAATGGGATCGCCCGGGAACTGCTGATAGTGCAGGTAGACGACTACGAGTATACCCACCAGCATGAGCAGGCTTCCGACCATCGTGTAGATGAAGAATTTTATGGTCGCGTAGAGCTTCCGCGGTCCGCCCCAGATGCCGATCACGAAGTACATCGGGATCAGCATGATCTCCCAAAACACATAGAAGAGGAAAAGGTTCAGCGATAGAAAGGCGCCCAACATCCCGGTCTGGAGCGCCATCATGAAGAAAATGTACTGTTTGACCCGCTTCGCGATGTCGGTCCATGAGGCGAGAAAGATCACAGGAAGCAGGAACCCTGTAAGCACCACCAGGAAGAGACTGATTCCATCCACCCCCACGTAGTAATTGACTCCGTACGCGGGAATCCAGCCCCAGTGCTCCACCATCTGCATCCCGGCCACCGTCGCGTCGAACCGATCCCAAACCTCGAGCGTGAGCCCGAAGCCGATGCCAGACACGATCAGCGCGAAGAGCTTCCAGGTCGCTACCGTGAGGCGCCAGCCAAAGAGCTCGAGCAACATCGGCACCAGAAGGCTAACGATCGGGAAGAAGACCACGGTCGTCAGCAAATGACCGTCGATCCAGGCCCGAACTCCCTCGATCATCTGGAGCCCCCCACCAGGTACACGACCAGGACCACCCCTCCGACCAGCATCACGAACACGTACGACTGCGTGAGTCCCGTCTGGATGAGCTTGAGCCCACGATCCGCCACGCCCCGTACAAAGCCAGCTGTACCATCCACCCCCAGTCGGTCGATGATACGCACGTCAATCGTTCGGTAGAGAAACTTGTCCGAGATCCGCACCAGCGGCCGTACAATCGCCTGATGGTAAGCCTCGTCCACGTAGTACTTTCTCCAGACGAGCTGGTAGAGGGGCCGCAGAGCAGCGGTAACGCGCGGGATGAGATCGATCCGATAGTAGTAGAGGACCGAAGCACAGGCGGCTCCGGTCGAGGCTACTAACACTGCAAGACCTGCCAGGCCAAACTCGCGCGCGTGCTCAATCTCATGCGACGCGGAGGTCGCCGTCTCATCCAGGAAGTAGTACAGGCTGTTCGAGCTGGGCAGGCTAAAGAGAACCTCACCATACGCATCTGGTAAGCCGACCAGACCGCCGACAATGGCGAGCGCTGCGAGTACGACAAGCGGAACGATGATCACGGCGGGCTGCTCACGGACCAGGGCTCGAGACCGGATGGGAGCGCGAGATTCCCCGGAGAAAGCCAGGAAATAGAGCCGGAACATGTAGAAAGCCGTGAGCCCAGCCGTCAGGAGCGCGATCCACCAGAGCGCCATATGGCCGGGGATGTCGTGCGCCGCGTAAGCACCCAACAAAATCTCGTCCTTGGAGAAGAAGC
>Ga0255049_10001238_pt1 | contig 14270 bp, 13 predicted proteins | sample JV7_2_3_MG_FD_183615 | JGI IMG/M metagenome (GOLD analysis project Ga0255049, IMG submission 183615) | Seawater microbial communities from Jervis Inlet, British Columbia, Canada - JV7_2_3 | ecosystem: Environmental > Aquatic > Marine > Inlet | place: Canada: British Columbia | collected 2016-10-06
CGTGTCATAGCCGCGGAAGCTGGCCAACACCGCCGTCACGACATTCGGGATATCGATGACCTCGGGTGTACGTTCAAGATACCAGGGCGACACATGTTGGTGCACCGGTGCCAATGGATCCCCGAAGCGTGGCTTGTCAAAGGTGGCGTAGATCACGATGAGCGTGGTTACGGCAACCACACTCAACGCTAGCAGTCGGTTTGAAGTACTCGCACGCTCGTGTTCGCCGGTGAGCGCCAACGCACCGAGGAAAAGCACGGTCGAAATACCGGCACCAATTGCAGCCTCAGTAAGTGCCACATCGGCCGCATCCAGCAGAAAGAAATTGGAGGCCATGAGCAGGCTAAAGATGCTGGTCAGTATCACGGCAATGAATAGATTCGGCGCACGCACGATGGCGAGTGCCGTAATCACCATCAAGGTGAGCAAGAAGACGCCAAAGAGGACGGTCACTCGCCCCGTTCCTCTTGCGAGGCGACGGTGGCGCCGGGGCGTAGACCGGCGAGCAGCGCGGCACTTGCAAGTGCGTTCGAGGCGGTCGGGCTGGTGAATAACAAGAACAACAGAATAGCCGCGAGCTTGATAGCGGCGAGCGAGGCGCCGGCTTGCAGCATGACGCCGAAAATGATCAGTACCGCGCCCACACTGTCGGTCAAGCTCGCCGCGTGCATACGAGTGTAGAGGTCGGGCATGCGTAGTGCGCCCACACCACCAATGAAGACAAAGGCACCACCAATCGATAGCAGCGCCCAACTGGCGATGTCTAGCAGCACGGCCACCGGACTAGTAGCCGATGCCGTTGTCGGCGGTATCGCTGCTCGCGCGGCGTCGAATGAATTCGAGTACGGCCAGCACGCCGATAAAGTTGACTAACGCGTAGGCCAGTGCCAAGTCGAGAAAATCGGGTCTACCGTACAGAAATGCGATGACCGAAAGTAGCAATACCGTCTTGGTTCCGAACATGTTGGCAGCCAAAACACGATCGTAAACGCTGGGCCCGAGCAACGCGCGCGCCAGTGCGAGCGCCATGGTGACGAGCGTGGCAATGGTGACAACGTAGAACACGCCTAATCCCGCCGTAGCGCAGCGACGCGCCGATCCATCTCGCCCGTCTTTAGGTGATCGGCACCGGCCTGAGTAAGGCAATGCACCTGAAGTTTCCCGCGATGCACATCGAGGGCCAGCGTGCCGGGAGTTAGCGTGATGGAGTTACCCAGTATCGCTTGATCAACTGGGTGGCTCGCCGTCGCCTTAATTTCAACGATCTGTGGGCTAATAGGTAGGCGCGGATTCAGCACCACACGCGCCACCTCAATGCTCGAGTGCCATATCTCTCTTGCCAGCCATGCCCAGTACCCAAACAGCCGCACGCCGAAACGCAGCGCAAACAGCTCGTTTTTGAAATAGCCCATACGCTGGGTCACATAGGCCGTGAGCAAACAGGAGAAGGCGCCGAGGCCAAGTAACAACGGCTTGACCTGGCCCGACCACAATACCCAGGCAGCCATTAGCAGGGCGAGCAGTAGCATTGCTCTCATGACTTTCGCGGGCAATCGACTCACTGCCGTCGCTCATTCGTCATCGTCCGCCTCACACGGATAATCCCTACGCAGCACGGTGTACACAGCATCGCGTGCCAGCAGAGTGTCTTCGAGAACCTTGCGGTTCATGAGGTCATTGATGACATGCTCGACCACCTCTTTCAATGGCACCGGCGCGCCCAGGCAGAACTCGGCATACACGGTTGCCCCATAACGCGACACTCTCCGAGAGGGAATTCGTATGCGCATCGCACGTTCAGAGTAGGTTTCTTTCTTTTCGATCTCGGCGACGATGTTTAGTGTCACTCGCTCGTCCGTCGCCACCGCGCCGTCAATAAAACCTTGCACATAGCGCACACAGAAAATCGCGTCCTCTCCCGTTGGTTTTTCAGCATAGTGAATACAATGGCCAGCGAGTTCTTTGGTCGAGAGCGGCTCGACCGCTGCTGCATTATGGATCGGCAGAAGCAGCGCCAGAGCCGAGACACTGGCGAATAGCATTCTTGGAATCATTAGATCTGCTCCGTTCCGCGCCGTCACCGACCCGTGCTTGACGCTCGCACGCTACCGCGGCGTTAATGGCGCCGCTGGTTCTTCCAGAATCGTTGCCAGCAGCTCGCCGACCGTGCAGTGTGACTCCAACGGATGACGCAAATGCGCATGCGAGTTGATGAAGTAGCTGTTGCGCCGTCCTTCTTTGACGCGTTTTAGGATCCCCGCCTCTTCCAGTTCGGCGACCAGGCGAAGTGCTGTGCGTTCCGTAACGCCAACCCCGTCCGCGACATCGCGCAGCCTAGCGTTGGGATTGTCCGCAAGACAAACAAGGACATGAGCGTAGTTGCTGAAGAAGTTCCAGCCGGCACTGGATTCGTTCATGGGAATATTGCCATTTGCTCGGTGTTGATGTTCAATCATAGGCTATAAAAGACTGGAAAACAATATCCGGTTTCATTAGACTGGAAATATATGTCTTGTAATAAGCGAGCAGGTTGGACATACGTGTCTCGACGCTGTCGCGAAGGTATCCGTGGCCCATTTAATTGAACGTTGTTCCTCTGCAGACCAACAAGGATTCATCTAATGGTCTCCGCACAGGATGCACTGAGGCACCTGCAAACCGGCAATCAGCGTTTTGTATCGGGCGTTTCGGATCGCAGCACACATACCGACCAGACGCGCCGTAGCGAGATGATCGCAGCTCAGGAGCCTTTTGCCATTGTTCTCGGCTGTTCAGACTCGCGCGTGCCGGCGGAAATCATCTTTGATCAAGGCCTGGGCGATTTGTTTGTGGTACGTGTGGCGGGCAATATCGTTGCCTCGTCTCAGATCGGCAGCATCGAGTTTGCATTAGGGCAAATATCCGAGCGTCAGTGAGCCATCTGCGTTTTGGCTCGAACATCCTTGGGCAGATGATCGACGAAGACGGACTCCTAATTGTTGGTGCGGAGTATTCGTTGCGAACCGGCGTTGTGCATTTTCTTGATGATCTGCTGGAGACCCAGGAATGAAACCCAGACGACAACGCATGCTGGCTGTTGGGCTGGCGGTAACGGGAATTGCTATCGCATCGGCTTTCACACCGAAAGCGTTCGAAGAAGACTTGATGTTTTACATCGAGATATCCGATGTGCAGAACGGCAACGCTACCGGACCTGTTTCGCGAAGGTCAGGGCATCATTACGCACGGTCGATTGAGTGATGACGGCAATTTTGTCGCCGACTCCGTGCTCGCCCAACACGATGAGAATTACATGCCGCCGGAGGTTGCCGATTCGCCGGCGAAGCACGCCGCCGCGAAAGCCGCTACCACCGAAGAGCGAGCAGTCACGGAGAATTGATCTTGAAGACGTTCTCCAGTGGTATTGGCAAGCTCTCGAAGGTCGACGACGAGCAAGGATTATCAAGTATCTGCAAGATAAGTTAATTGAACAGAATGGATGGGCCAACGTCAGCTTCGGCCGGCAGCGATTAGCGAATTGTAGGTCCCGCTTCGGCGGAAGCGAACTCTCCAGCTGATGCCACTTTCGCTGCCGGCCGCTTTTGTCACAACGAAAGTGGAACCATGTCATATGTGGTGCCAACGACACGGGCGGCGATGCTCGTTTGGCCCGCCTTCTACTCGTCGCGGAATCGCCGGACCAGATCGACAAAGGCCGCCCTGGCGCTGTGGTCAACGATGTCGCCGAGACACACGATGATGCGATCAAAGTCCCAGCATTGGCCGGCCTGAATCAATCTCTCCGGGCGCGCCAAAAACTGAAAGGTCCCTTTAGGGGCCTTTTTGTTTTTTGGGGTGTCTGGACGAAGATGAGAACTCCTGTTTGAAAAAACGCGCCAGCGTTTTAGACGCACGAAGTGCGCCCCGCAGGGGTGAAGATCGCCCGAAGGCGATCTGAATCCACCGAGGAGGGCAAAGCCCGACGACAGGTCGAAGGCCCATCTCTCCCGCAATATCTACGCGAATGTGTTGTCGTTAAGTTTGATTGCTTGCAGAACAATCCGGTGACGAGCTAGATCGTTTTGGACCATTGACTATGGTCAGTGCGACCGACCAGTCTACCCATCATTCCTGATACCCGGGGCCACGAACCACACGACCCGGTAAAGCGCCGGTATGCTGTCCGTCTCTCAAAACCTGCTCGCCATTAACGAACACGTGCAATACGCCGGTGGAAAGTTGATGCGGATCTGCGAAGGTTGCGTGATCGCCAATGCTAGTAGGGTCGAATACTACGACGTCGGCGAGATAATCTTCCGCGAGCAGGCCCCTATCCATAACTTTAAGGTTTTGTGCAGGCAAAGAACTAAGTTTGTAGATCGCTTCTTCCAGCGAAATGACCTGTTCGTCACGAACATAGTGACCCAGAAGCCGGGCAAAGTTTCCATAGCCACGAGGATGTGCGCCCTGTTCAAGCACCTCACCTTCCGGTGCTACCGCGCCAGCGTCCGACCCGAAACTCATCCACGGCAGCTTTAGCTGCTCCCGCACATTGTCTTCGCTCATCAGGAAAAAGACAGCACCTATCGTGCTCTTCGACTCGAGCACGAGGTCAACAATGGTCTCCTCCGCATTGGTCTCTCGTTCCGAGGCAATGTCCTCAATTGTCATGCCGACGTAGTTTTTCAAGGAACCTTCCCCAATCTCGGATAGCAAGACACCATCCGGACCAGCGCCGAAATACAGATTTTCCCAGTCGTCAGCGTCATTACGCATAGCGTCAATGATACGGGCTCGAGTCTCAGGGTCTCCAAGTCGTTCCAGCAGTGCCTCTTCGCCACCGTCGCTCGCCCACGGCGGGAAACAGGCGGCGAGGCTGGTGCCGCCGGCGATATAGTTATACATGTCGGTAGTAATATTGAGACCCTCTGCCCGAGCATCCTCAATCATCTTTACGACTTTCGGGAGCTTGTCCCAGTTCTGTTTGCCTGCGAGTTTGAGGTGATAAATCTCGGCGCCGATGCCGCCTTCGCGGGCAACCGTGATCAGTTCCTCAATCGATTGTTCGATGCGATTGCCTTCGCTGCGCATGTGCGAAATGTACATGCCGTCATACTCCCCAACGACTTTGGCAAGCTCGACCAGCTCTTCGGTGGATGCGAAGAACGCAGGAGGGTAGATCAGCGAGCTGCCAAGACCCATGGCACCTTCTTCCATTGCTTGACGGGTCAATGCTTTCATATTTTCGAGTTCGGCAGGCGTCGGCGGTCGGTCGTCAAAACCAATCTGGTGAATTCGCAAGCTGGTGGCGCCGACAAATGACGCGACGTTAGGCGAGATACCGCGGTGTTCGAGATACTCCAGGTATTCTCCCAGGGTTGTCCATGGCAACTCATCAAAATCGTCGCCCAGAAATTGCTTCAGCATCTCCCGCGTTTCCGGTGTATCGGCGAGAGGCCCCATCGACCAGCCTTCGCCAAAGACCTCCAGCGTCACCCCTTGTGCGATGTCACTGAGTCCGCGGCCATCGTCGATCAGGCTGTCGACGGCCCAGCTCAGCATGTTGATAAAGCCGGGCGAAACTACCAGGCCCTCCGCATCGATTTCTTGTTCGCCTTGCGAATCCGAAAGGTCACCGATAGCGGCGATTCTATCGCCCTTGATGCCTACATCGGCAATGACGCCGGGAACTCCGGATCCATCAATAACCAGACCATTCCGAATTACCGTATCGAACTCTGGACTCTTCTCGGAGCAAGCAACGCCCAGACCACCGAGAATCACAAACAGCGTGGCGAGAAGCAGTCGCCTTAAAGAAATGTTGGACATGTCTGCATCAATCCTTATGTGAGATTTGGTCATCGAGAGACTTGGTTTGCTCGACAATGACGTCGCCTGTGTGTTTTGTTGTTACGGTCTCCACCAATACTATCCAGCACTCATCATTGGCGACTGGATTGTGCATTGACCCTGCGGGAACCACATGTATGTCTCCCTCTTTCAGGTGGACCCTTTCGTTCTCATATTCGATTATCAACTCGCCCTTTACGATCTGAAAAAGCTCGTCTTCGTTATCATGCTTGTGCCAAACAAGCGTCCCTTTTAGCTTTGCGACTTTCACGTACTGGTCGTTCACGCTAGCAACGATCCTGGGTGACCAATACTCAGTTACGTGATTGAGTTCTTCGAGCAAGTTTAGAGTACGTAACATGACTGGATTCCTCCTTGAGCAACCCCCTATCTAGGCACACGCACCAAGTCGAGGTCGTGAAAGTCGAATGAAAAGTCCGTTGCCGGAGAAACTGCCTTCATCCGAATGCGTTCAACATTTCCTTCTGCCCCGAGCGTGAACGAAACGTAGGCATCGTTATCATATTTTCTTTCGATCCAGCGAGCGATGAATGTGTCGAACTGAAAGTGCTCCAGCGGACCCGACAGCGGCGCGCTTCTGGCAGACCGGAACCAGAGACCGCCATCCTCATTCATCTCGATCGTAATATCGCCATACCATGGATCCCGGTAGGTACCGACGTACGCGTCCAGCGGGAGGCTCGGATTACTGTCAGCCGACCGAGACGATGCCGCATCGGCGATAGCCTCAATTGCGCCGCTGCTTCTGGCGCTCATCGCGTCGCTAACGATGCCGACCCAGTCTTTGCCAGAATCCTGCGAAACGTCAGCCAGGAACCGATCAATGATGTCGTTCGCAACCGCGCGTGGCGCCGGAGATAACTTATTATTGCTAACGAATACCGCGAGTCCCTGTTCCGGGAGGACTGTGAGGAATGTGGTCATGCCCCATAGGCCACCCCCGTGGGAGAAGAACGGTTGTCCGTAAAACGTCGATACGCCCCAGCCAAGCGCGTAGGCATTCAGGAATGCGCCAGTGTGTTTCGCTGCGTAGCCACCACTTGGCAGCAAGGTAACGGGCTTCAACAGCTCCTCGACCTGCGCAGTGCTTATGACCTGTTCACCGTCGGCATTCTTGCCTTTTTCCAGAATGAACGATGACCACAGAGCCATACTGTGTGCACTACAGTTGATGCCGCCGGCGGCGGCTCCGACGTCGGATTCCAGTGAAAGCGTGGTCTCTAGCTTGCCATCTACCTCGACATGAGGTGTTGCTTTGACCAATTTCTTATCCGCTCGACTGAGGGTTGCTGAGCAGTCAGTCATGCCCAACGGATACAGTAATTGTTCTTCGAGAAACTCTTCGAACGACGTCCCCGCGACACTAGCGACAACCTCGCCGGCAATGATGTACATGAGATTGTCGTAGGCATACTCAGAACGAAAACTGGTGCTGGGCTTCAGGTAGCGCATCGCACGAATGATTTCCTCCCGAGAACTTTTCGCCTCGGGGAACATCAGGAGGTCACCGGCACCGAGTGGCAGTCCACTTCTGTGCGTCAGTAGATCCCGGATAGTGAACTCGCGCGTCACCCAGGAATCGTACATACGAAAATTGGGAAGATAGTCAATGACCGGATCGTCCCAGTTTAGCTTTTCATCATCGACAAGAATGGCGAGCGTCGCAGCAGTGAACGCCTTCGACACCGACGCGATTTGAAACAAGGTTTTGTCGTCGACCTTGACCGGCTTGTCGATCTCCGCGATTCCATAGCCTTTGGCGTAGTAGATATCGCCGTCATAGACAACGGAGACACTCATGCCCGGCACCTTGAATGCATCCAGTGACCGTTGAACAATCCTGTCGATGTCTTCTACAGATGGGGCTGCCAGCAGCGCGCTAGTGCACAAGCTGTTGGTTATCAAAGCGACGGCGAAGGCGCCGACTAAAGAGTTAGATCTTCGCATGGATATTCCAGTTTCGTTGACGTTGGTTACCCCCAAAGCACGCTTTCGGGTCGTGACATAAAGCCTTGATCAAATGTCATCGGGTGCTCTCTGTCGCCGTTGAGGTAAAGCGTTCCGTCCAGATCAACGAACTTGCACAACTGCGCGATAACGTAGCCGGGTGCCATGCCAAGTGATGTTCCGACCATGTTTCCGATCATCAGGTCTTTGCCATGGGATCTCGCCAATTCGGCGAGATCAAGTGCTTCAGTAAGTCCACCAGTTTTGTCGAGCTTGATGTTAATAATCTGATAGCGACGAGCGGCCTGTTCGAATTCATCGGTGGTGAGGCAGGATTCGTCAGCGCAGAGCGGGACTGGCGATTCGTATCCTTCCAGCTCCTGGTCGGCGCCTCTTGGCAAAGGCTGCTCAATCATACTGATGTCGAGGTCCTTGAACTTCGGCGCCAGCTCAACCAGCTGCGCAAAAGTCCAGCCTTGGTTAACATCCACGATAATCTCGGCATCCGGACGAGCTTCGCGCACTGCGCTTATGCACTCAAGTGGATGTTCGCCATCCAGCTTGACCTTGAGCTTGCTCGAGTCGAGAGACAAGGCTCTTGCAGCCATCTTCTCCGGCGTATCGATGCCGACAGTAAAGAAACTCTGCGTCACTTCCGGTGCTATACCAGTAAGGTCCCAGATGGTCCGTCCAGAGAGTTTCGCTTCGAGGTCCCAAAGCGCACAGTCGATGGCATTGCGAGCACCACCGGCCGGCAGCAATGATCGAAGGGCTTGCCGGTCTGCACCCAATTCCAAGGCCTCTTTGACACTCTCGGCATTGGCAAGAACGCTTTCCCCCGTTTCATCCAGATAATAGACGCCTGCGGCCTCGCCTCGGCCTTCGGCGCCGTTCTGCGTGATCGTTACATGCAGCATGTTGATCAGGTGAAATACGTAGCCCGTTATTCGAAACGGTGACTCGAGCTCCCATTGCTCCAACGAAAAGCTTACTTCTCGAATATTGTCTCTACTCATCAACTTGTCCGCTAAACCATGTACTGGAAGCCGAGAATGTTCCAGTAGTAGTAGAACCAAGCAAGAAACAGTCCGGATAGGGCTATGAATGTATAGCGGACTCGCGCCCAGACTCCATTAAATAGCTTGTCTTTCCAAACACCAAACGTACGGTAGAGCAGATACAAGCTTGCAAGAGTGCTTACGATCGGCATGACCAACCAAGCCTTAAAGATCGGCGGAAATCCGTTGATCAGATCCTCGGCAACGATCGAAACGACAACAACGCCCACGACTAGCGTCAACAGGTGCGCTGCTGCTGCGTAGAAGGACGCGTTAAAAGCAGTTCGATCGGCAGCCGCAAGTAACACGAGTTCGCGTCTTTGGAACCATCGGCGAAGAGCAACGGCGAGAAGAATTATCAGCGACAATCCCAGTAGCGAGAAATTGAAGCCCGAAGACTCGAGCACGGATAATCTACGCGCCGACATGAACGGCAGGCCATCCATTACAAAACCGGTGACAACGCCCGCCTCGTTTTCCTGAAACGCGAGCAATCGGGGGCTGATGCCGGCGATGAGTGCCAGATTCGGGTCGAGCTCGCGAAACAGGTTTTCTTCAACCTCGACATATTGTTTAGCGCCGCCAGCAAATGCGAGCAACAGGGTGTTGTCCTCGGTGGGTGCAACCTGCATGGCGCTTCCAAGGTTGAAGGCCTTTTCTACCTTGGAAAAGTTGCCGCGCCAAAAGCCGTAGTTGCCAGCGTACCTGGCAGCGCGCTCTTGAAAATCTTCAGGTGGTACCGGTGGTGCTTCGTGACGCGGGAAAAACTGGTTGTAAAGCGCCGGCGCAAACATTGAGCGAACGGTGCTACCGCCGTTCGAAGCGAACGAAACAAAGAAGACCAGATCGGCCTCCTGATCGATGCCGAGGTATGAGTGAAAGTAGATGGTGTCGCCACCATGACCGACGACGGTATGGCCGTTGTAATCGGTTTCGTAAAATCCGAGCAACATCGGTGTCGTTCGTTCGTCGTGCGTAAAGTTAGGCGTCAGCATTTCTGCAACGGTTTCTTCCTTGAGAATTCGCACGCCGTCGAGTTCACCACCGTTGAGTATTGCCTGTGCAAATCGAACCATGTCGGGCGACGTTGCCGACTGAGAACCAGCGGGTGCAAAGTTGGCAATAATCTCAAAATCTTTCTCAACATAGGCACCGAGCTCATTCTTATAGCTGGCCGCCATTCGCTCATCAAGCGCAGGTGGCAGTGGTTCCGCGAAGCTCGACTTCGTCATGCCCAGCGGGTCGAAGATGTATTGTTGGACATAGTCGTTGAACGGGACGCCCGAGACTATTTCGACGATTAGGCCAGCCAACGATGTTGCATAGTTGGAATAGGCGGTCTGAACTCCGGGCGGATTAACTCGCTCCGGTTGATATAACTTCATGGTTTCGCTCAGAGGCAAGATCAGGTCTGGGTCGTCAACAATGAGATAACCCAACCCGCCATCTTCGAAACCCGGCGTGTGGGTCATTACGTGCCGCAACGTAATAGGTTCGTCAAACGTTTCTTTAATCTTAAAATCAGTAAGGTAGTCGTTTACGTCCGTGTCAAGATCGAGCTTACCCTGCTCAACCAGCTGCATAACCGATACCCATGTGAATAGTTTCGACGTAGAGCCAGGGCGAAAGAGCGTTTCGTAAACGTCTACGGGTATTTGTTGAGCTATATCCTCAAAACCGTAGCCCTTCGCGAGAATTATCTCGCCACCTTTCGCGATCGTCACGGTTCCCGCCGGACTATTGTTGGCTTTCATCAATGGCTTGACGATGCCGTCAACGTAAGACTCCAGAAGCGCGTGGTCGTCGAGTGTCGGCTGTGCGGCGAAGGTCGGTATCGCGATTAACAGGGCCAGCAAGCCGTGGACCAGTCGATTTGTGAATCTGCTCATATTTTGCATTCCAGTAATGGTTCTTGACGACGGCCATCGATCATAGCGTTGCCGTGTATCCGCGTGTTAGGCAGATTCGCCACCAAAATGTGCAGATTCGGTAGAAATGTCCGGTATGATTCCCCTTGATTCGGTCGCTGGCTCTTCCAATGCAGTCAAACCAAAATAGTAGATTCGACAAATGAGGTATGGCGACGAGTACTTCGTTGAAGCGCAGCCGGGCTTTGATTTTGAAAACTTATCATCCAGGCGTCTGGGTTCGTTATTTGAGAACGCAAAGCGCCTGAGTCGATTTGAATCCACAGGGAATTGTGACTTCACGATGGACCCGACTTCTGGAGGTCTCCAGGGACTGGTTGCTTATCGCGTTGATCAGGACCGACTGATTGAGATTAATAATGCCGTCTTGCGCAAACCAGTAGTGATTAGCAATCAGGTCGCCGACGCGATTAGTTTTCAGTTTGTATCGTCGGTGAAACGCTCGGAATTTCTGGGAAAGCGCAAAAATGTTCATGATCTTGGTCCGGCGCTCATTATCTCGACAGTAGGCAAGTCCGAACAAACGTACAGAGTGCCCAAAACAGACGTCCCGATTCGAAGCGTGATCGTTCATACGACTCTGTCAGACTTTCTGGATCGAATGACAGAGGATAAGGATGCCTATCCGAGCTGGCTATTAAAGAGTATTAGCGGCGAGCACAAAAAGCCGCGACAACGAGTCTATTTTCTGGAAGATGTTCATCGGGATTCGATTTGGTCCTGCTTTCACCTACCCGTAGCGGGGTCATTGCTCGGCCATTGGATGACGGCAAAGTTTGACGAGCTGCTTTGCATTGGTTTGCAAATCCTCAAGAACAGCGTGAACCTAACCGACACAGACCCGCTCGACATGAATTTACCGTATGCGGAGAAAATCCGTCGCGCGCGTGCAATCTTAGGTATGGAGTATGCCAATCCCCCGCCACTACCCAAATTGGCACAACAATTGGGCATATCAGAAACGCGCTTGAAAAGCGGCTTCAAGGCCGTAACCGGCACAACCGTAATGCAGTATTGCATCAACAAACGCATCGAGGCTGCGAGGTTGTTGCTCAAAGAGAACCGGCACTCAATTTCCGAAATTGGCAGCATTGTGGGATACGAAGATCCTTCAGCGTTTTCCCGCGCATTTCGGCGTCACAGCGGCGCCAGCCCAAAGGACTGGCGACGGGCGCAGGACACTTAAGGCCACCGTATCTGCACAGAACTTGGCCGAATCAGACTAATAAAGAATCTCCACCTGATACTAGTATGCAAAGCGCAGGCAAGTGCCAATCACAGAGTTGGTCTTGCTTCGGGGCAGCAATTTACTTCAGGGGTGGCGTACGAAAATGTTTAAACCAAACAGAATTACAGCGGTAACCATTATTTCGGGATTCGCCTTGCTAGGTGGGTCATTATACAGTGCGACTGTCTTTGCGCAGAACGACGGTGCAGCGCCTTTGGAAGAGATTATCGTTACGGCGACAAAGCGATCGCAGGCTCTTGCGGATATTCCGATGTCCGTATCTGTGCTGTCGAGTGAACTACTTGAGCGGCAGCAAGCAGACAATTTCCAGGACCTCGTCGCGCTTGTGCCGGGACTCAGTATCAACACTAGCCAGCGGGGCCAAACTCGCGTCACGTTGCGAGGCATTAATACTGGTGGAGTCGCGTCGACTGTCGGCGTCTATTTCGACGACGTACCGTTTGGATCCAGCACCGGTCTCGCGAATGCGGCCGTAGTATCTGGCGACTTCGACACTTTTGACCTCGCGCGGCTCGAAGTATTGCGAGGCCCGCAAGGTACTTTGTACGGTGCCAGCTCGCTTGGTGGCGTTATGAAATACGTCCCGAATCAACCCAATACGGAAAAGTTTGAGGCGAGACTTCAAGGCAGCGCCGAAGATGTCAAAGATGGCGGTACGGGCTACGCATTTACCGGCGTCGTCAATATTCCTGTTAACGACAAGTTCGCGCTCCGCGCCAGCGGCTTCTCTCGTTCCGACGAGGGGTTCATTGATTCGATCGGTAACAATCCGATCGCGACCCTCACTGATCCCGGCGTAAATGTCATTGAGGGCACACGTGTCGAGGACAATCTAAATTTTCTGGATACGTACGGTGGACGTGTTTCAGCATTGTTTCAGGCTAGTGACAATCTCTCGATCAATCTGTCCGCCGTAATGCAGAACATCGAGAGCGGTGCACCGGATCAGATCGACGCTGATCCGACCACACTGAGTCCGTTGAACAGCAGCCCCGTGCAATCGCGCTACCAGAGGGCGTTCTCAGATATTGAATATCGGGTTTACAGTGCGAATCTGGATTGGGACTTTGGTGGTGCTAGCCTGCAATCGATAACGAGTGACGGTAGTTTCGAGCAAAACTTCCAGCAGGACGCAGCCATTGCATCGAGTCTCGCCGGGGCACCGTTGTCGGCGTTCCTGACCTTCGTATTTGACGATCCAGGCACACCAGAAATAGCACCTCTTCTGAGCGCTGTACTGCCGCAAATAACCGCGACCGAGAAGTTCACGCAAGAGTTTCGACTGGTATCGAAAGACAGCGATACTTTTGAATGGCTGGTGGGCGCCTATTACACCGATGAGGAGTCGGTGATTAGTCAAATAATCAACGGGGTCGATGCGGGGACGGAAAACGTGGCGGCCGGGTTCAACGATCTTGCCGTAGTTACACTTGACTCAACGTATGAAGAGACAGCGTTCTTCGCCAACGGCACCTGGCATGCTTCGCCGAACTTTGAAGTCTCGATTGGCGCGCGCGCAAGCAAGAATGACCAGACCGCAAGACAGGTTACTTCTGGCCCGTTGGCTGGTGCCAGTGACCTGACAGTAACTTCGTCGGAGAGTCCGTTCACCTGGTCATTGTCGCCTCGGCTGCAGATCAATGACAACTCGTCAGTTTATCTACGAATTGCGACAGGTTTCCGCCCAGGTGGGCCAAACGTGCTCCCTCCCACTGCACCGCCGACTACGCCACGTACTTATGATTCCGATAGTCTGACTAGTTACGAGGTGGGCTACAAAGTAACCAGCACCGACGGCAGGTTCGCACTGGATGCGGCCGCCTATTTTCTTGACTGGGAGGACGTCCAGTTGCTTGCTGTTATTGACGGCTTTGGCGTCAACGCCAACGGTGGCACCGCCGAAAGTAAGGGCATAGAATTCGCCGCTAGCTACCACCCTACGGAAAGACTAATGCTCTCACTAAACGGCGCATACACAGTCGCCGAGCTCACACAGGATACAGACCCGATCGTTGGTGGAATGTCCGGGGATCCGTTGTCATATGTGCCTGAGTGGAGTTACGGACTTTCGGCTGATTACGAGTGGACCGTTCGAGGAGATTCAACAGCCTACGTCGGCGGTAACCTGGGTTACATAGGAGATCGCCCGGCCGCACTAGGCAATCTCGACCCAAGCGGAAACTTGCGGATGATCGATAGCTACTCGACGCTGAATCTCCGGGCCGGAATAGAGGTTGG
>Ga0255049_10001241_pt1 | contig 14251 bp, 11 predicted proteins | sample JV7_2_3_MG_FD_183615 | JGI IMG/M metagenome (GOLD analysis project Ga0255049, IMG submission 183615) | Seawater microbial communities from Jervis Inlet, British Columbia, Canada - JV7_2_3 | ecosystem: Environmental > Aquatic > Marine > Inlet | place: Canada: British Columbia | collected 2016-10-06
TATTAAGGCGCAAATCTAATAGTGCCCACCACTGGTGAGAAGCCTGTCACTCCGGAAGACCGGCCTTGATTAAATTTCCACATATCCAGTCCAGTTCGACTTCTGCAAATACCATCGCGTCTCTGACTTTTGCTGTCGTTAGTTCCGGATAGGTTTGCAGCAGTTGTCGAATACCCCGCTTCGCATCTTCCGTAATGTTATTCGATCAAGTTCCAACTAATAGCCTCCGGGTGGCACAACATTTGATTGCTTTCAATACGATGTTGAAATAGCGTCATGCCAAATTCAGCGTGTTACTTAGTTGATCGCATAGCGCAACATCAAGCGTTGCTCCATACCTTTTTTCGGGGTTAAGCAACAGGTTTTTGGCCATTTCAAATTTGCCCGCATCGATTGCAAATTGCGCATAGAAAATGGTCCTGGATACGTCGGGCAATACAAACTGCGGGCTGATTTTTTGACATTTCTCGATATAGGCCATCGCCCGGCCGCTGCGATTTTCCCCATCCAGTTTATCGATTATTAAGCGCCCCATACAAAGCAGCGTCCTGGAGGGCGCCCATTCATTGATACGTTTGAACAAGGCTTCATACTCCTGAGTCGAAGTCTGCTCATAGTCATATTTTTCCATCAGTAATACCATCGCTTCGCTGTCACAATGGGTTGTTACTCTTTTATGGATACCACCCATAAACTTGTCATATGCCTTTTCCTTTTCTCGACTCGCCTGTTCTAGCTCCAGATCTTTTCTACCTCTAAATGACATGGAGCGTGAACTACCGAACTGTTTCTCGATTTTCATCGCTTCTACTTCATCTGCCAGTTCTTCGCGGGTCTCTTCCTTACGTTCATTTAACCAGAGATAGCCATACAGATATCCGGCAAGGCCGCCAGCCACATGGGCAACCACGTTGATACCACCATAATAGTCTGCTGTCAGCATTGTCCAGAAATCCAGTCCGATATAAGCAACTGCAAGCGCCCAGGCCGGCACGTAAAATGTTTTCCAAAACACGATATACCAACAGAACACCCGGATTCTGGCCTGAGGCATTAGATAGGCTGCTAATCCAATCATGCCCATCACGACCCCGGAAAAACCCAACGACGGCAGCGCCCCTGAGCTTCCAATTAAAATTGAAATCGAATAGCTGACGCTGACCACAAAAGAAATGAAAAACATGATCCAGATATATCGAATTTTATTTGCAATTAATGCTTCCAATGCGGGTGCGAAAGCGAGAAAGAAAATCATGTTACCAATTAAATGCATCCAACCACCGTGAGCCAGGGCCGATGAAATCATCTTCAACGGATTCCACGAACCGGGGTAATACATCAGAGTTTCTGTGATTGGGTAAGATAGCTGGAGATAAAAAACCAGGAAACAGAGGAAAGTAACGGCGTAGGTTACCAGCGGGGGTCTGGCCAGGGTAAGTGCGGTACTGTAGGGGAAAATTATCATTGCCTCAGTATAGTTTCGATTTCACTTTGATGTTGATTCATTATTTACTTCCACCGTGTTTATCAGGCTCATAGCCTATGGAAATGATTTTAAATTCACCTAAAAAAAAGAAGCGGGTCGGCTTGAATATGCTATAGATATAGCTGACCAGAAACACACAGCATTAACCAGATTACCCGACAGGCCCATCATTGGATCAGCATCGCAGACTCTATTTTTCTTTATTTATCATTATCTGTTTTTTGGTGGCTTTGTTGTCGTCTCAAAATGGTACTGTGCGCTGGCTGGATGCACGGATGTTCAGCCTTACGAGTAACTTGTTACCGGCTCAATCAGCATCGAATAATTTTCGCGTTATACAACTGGATGAGGCCAGTCTTCAAAAGCCCGAGGGAATTCGCGAACTGCGTTCGTTGCTGCGAAAACTGAAAAAATCAAAACCGGCAGAAATTGTCTGGTTGAGCGACAATCTGCCGCAAATGGATTTTGCCCAGGCTGGCAGAAAATGGAAATCAACCCAGGGCGAGCGCAATAAACTGGCCTGGATGCTAGAAGATCAGAAAGTGTTTTTGACTCAATATACCAGCACGCCAAAACAACAGAAAAATATTCCTTATAGAGAAACACTAACCTACCAAAGTGATTGGCGCCAATACATTCCATCGATATTTTTACCCCAGCCACAGACATTCAGGGTAACCAATACCAGGATACCTTACCGGGTCTATCCTTTTAATCCCAATGCCTCGGATGAACAGGCATTAATCTGGTATGACGAGGCGAGAAGCAAGTCATTACCCGATTTGAGCCTGGCGGTGTTTAGTCGTTATAACAAAAGCCGTAAATTACACTGGGGTGGAGATGGACAAATTAACCTCAGTAACTCGAAGATTTCTGCTAGTTTCGCGGGCAAAGTGTTTAATTATTTTTCAACCCTGACCGGACGTCACACCGAGGTTAACGCGCTGGCGTTAAAAAACGCGTCTAATAAGTCAAATTCATATTACAGAAATAAACTGATTCTGATAGGCCAGGATATTAAGCGCCTGCAAATATTGGTCGATTCGCTAGCTAGCCTGGAGGCAGGTGCGACCTACCATACACCCCCACTCAGTTGGTGGTTGTTACCTTCGTTATTAGCACTAGTGGTTGTATACCTGTTGTGGTTATTACCCTTGCTGTCTAAAAACAGCGGTTTGTTTCTGGGTGCGTTTTTGATCCTGGGCATAATTTCGGCCCAACCCGTGTTGCTAATACTAAAGGGTATCTGGTTTCCGCCGACCAACCTGTTATTGTTGATGTTAATTGGCCAAATATCAGTATATGTCTATGTGTCTGGTCAATCGATTTTAGACGATCTGCTGCGTAAGGAACATGACGCCTGGTACCAGCTCGGACATTATCAATTTGAAAGAAATGAATACGAGATCGCAATCACCAGTTTATTAAAATGTAATGGTGAAGCTGGGGCGTTAGCTGATTTATATGAAATCGGATTAAAATTTGAACGTAAGCGGCAGTATGATCGTGCATACGAAATCTATTCTGAAATCAGTAAGCGGCGCAAAAACTATAAAGACGTAGAAAGGCGACTCAAAACCCATGGCGATATCTCATCCAAGGCATCGGCTTCAATTTCACCTCCTGCGGGTCAGAAATCGTTATTGATGTCGCATGTCGAATTGCCTGAATTTGGCCGATATGCGATTGAAAAAGAATTAGGCCGTGGAGCCATGGGCGTGGTTTACCTGAGTAAAGACCCGAAAATCAATCGCAAGGTGGCCATCAAGACACTCGATTACTCACAGTTTTCAGTCTCCGAGCTAAAAGATATTAAAGCGCGCTTCTTTCGCGAGGCAGAAGCCGCCGGACGACTTAGCCATCACAATATCGTGACCGTATACGATATTGGCGAAGAAGTAGATTTCGCTTTTATTGCGATGGATTATGTTACCGGCGGTCCCCTGTCTAGATTTCTTAAACCTGGGAAGTTGCTACCCGTGCCTGAAGTTTACCGTATCGTTCAAGTCGTTGCAGAAGCACTGGATTATGCGCACAAACAAAAAATTGTTCACCGTGATATCAAACCCGGCAACATCATGTACAACCCGAAGAGCAAACAGATAAAAATTACCGATTTTGGCATCGCCCGGATTACCGACTCGGTAAAAACCCGAACCGGTAGTTTTCTCGGCAGCCCCTCTTATATGGCGCCGGAACAAATTACCGGGTCGAAAGTGAATGGGCGAGCCGATATTTATTCACTGGGTGTCAGTTTTTATCAACTGCTCACCGGCCAGCTGCCATTTAATGCTGACAACCTCGGCAACCTGGCATACAAAATAGCCAATGAAAAACACAAACCGGTAAAAGATTTGCGTTCAGGTTTGCCAGCCAGCGCGACACGAATTATTAATAAGGCACTGCAAAAGGAACCCCGTAATCGCTACGCCAGCGGCGAAGAGATGGCTAAGGCGATCAGGCGTGAAATGTCGAGTTAAACCCAGGGGGCCTCGGATTAAATCTGATTTCACACCACCCATTGATAATTAATTACTTAACATAATCCTCTGAAAAGAACTATATATATTGATACTCAGAAAAATATCTATCGATATCAAATGTACTCCGATAAAATTTAAATGAATCGCTCCATCAGATATAGCAATAGGAGGATTTTCATGATTAATGCCAAAGCAATTGGTTTTACAATCGCTTTTGCCATCGTAGGCACGATGCTTTTGATTACTGGCTGCGGCGGTGGAAGCGGCGGTACTAGTTATCCTATACCTACCCTACCTGCCAATGCAGTGGTTCTTGATACTACCAACGCGATTGATATTGCCAACAGGGCAGTTAGCGATTCTGGTTATGTTGGGACGTCAGCGAGACAAGCAAACATATTACTTTCAGTAAAGGGCGTCATAGATCTGCTTGCTGATCAAATGAATAGCACGGAACAGCACACCTCAGTTGCTACCGGTGTTAGTCAAACTACCATAATTCCCTGTACAGACGATGGTGATATAACTATCACGGTCGATGGAAACGAATCTAGTGCTATAGGCACATTAAGGTTCAATAATTGTACTGAAGGAACCGTAATTGTTAACGGAAGTATTTCGTTTGATGGTACTGGCGACAGTGCTGGAAACTTCAGCGTTAATGGCGGCGGTAGCATCAATATTACTGACACAATAGATCCAACCAGCATCACTATGGTGATGAACTTCAGAGAGTCGGGAAATACTTCTACTGGCTCATTTAGTAGTTCATTTAGTTTCTCAATCGAAGGTTTGCCAGGTGGCGGATTCCTGGTCGAAACTATCCAGCCGCTGACGGGTGCTGGTTTTGACGTCACTAGTGGTGAGATAATGGTTTATGGTGGTAACGGTACTCGAATTCGCATTCTCATCACCGCCCCGAATACGGCAGAGGTATTTGTTGACGAGGGTAGCGGCTTCGTATCAGTAGGATTTATTTCTCTCTAAGAAACCAATAATTGGCAAGATGTAATTAAAAACCGGCACGAATCTATTTCGTGCCGGTTTTTTTATAGTAAGATGCGTCGAAAAATAAAGACCGGAACAAATTATGCGAGGACAGTTTGCATCTCTTACGCTGATGCTTTTCATTTTTCTGCCGATTAAACTAGCGCATGCCAACACATTCGAAATCACTCCTACACTATTTTATTTTAATTACCAGGAATTCGATCAAAACAATGTGCTGTTGGATAAAGAAGAAGGTGTATTAGCTGGCGTCAGGCTATCCTACGGTGACGTCACTGAAAAAGACTCCCTCAATTTCAATGCCTCTTTTTATGGCGGTACAGTCGATTACACGGGGCAGACCCAGTTGGGTGTACCCCACGAAACCGAAACCAACCAGCAGCTCATTAAGCTCGGAATTTCATACATCCAACATGAAGAAACATACTATCCCGGTCTGTTTTTCGCGGGACTGCATTACTGGTACTGGGATCGAGATATTTTGACCAGGAATGGTGTGCAGGGATTACACGAGCTTTACACCTGGTACGAGACTGAAATTGGACTGAAATTTAAATCACAAGAGATCCGGCAATCCAGTTATTGGCTCAAATTGTCCGTAATGTATAATTTCAAACCCGAGATGAAACTATTTTTACCATCGAGCGAAGTGGATTTCGTCCTCGGGTCAAAACCGGGATACCGTATCCGTGCTGGTAAAACCTGGACAAACAAGCAAAGCATGACTACTACGATCGGTTTGTTTGCCGAATACTGGGAATTTGGTAGAAGTAATACTGTTTTCATTACGGACTTTTTCGGATCCTCAGATTTTTTAACCGAGCCAGACAGTCAATCTTTTCACTCAGGAATTGAATTCAGTTTTCTATTTAATTTTTAATGCTTGATTATTACAGGAAAAAGTCATTTCGCCTGTGTTTATAAAATATCCGATATAATAAGTATATACCGCGTAAAAACATTGATAAATGTAGAAAATACTTGTTGACCAGTGGTTAATGAGGTATATAATTCGCTCGGCTTGAAAGTAAGTCTTATATTTATGCACACTATTTCGACATCCCTTCGTTTGTTCCTTCTTTCGTTTGTACCTTGTCCTGTTTTCCATAAGTAAATTCATAACTTCCAGCCCAATGGCCTCTATTAACAAGGCTTTATTTTTTTAATTAAATAGGATATCTAAATGTCTACAACAACCGGTACCGTTAAATGGTTCAACGAATCTAAAGGCTTTGGCTTTATCGAGCAAGAGTCTGGACCTGACGTATTTGCACACTTCAGCGCTATTTCCGGCTCGGGTTTCAAAACCCTTGCTGAAGGCCAGAAAGTTGAATTCACTGTCACACAAGGCCAAAAAGGTCCACAGGCAGAGAACATCGTAGCGATCTAGTTACGAGATTGCGAATAAGGCTTACGAATTAAATTGTAAGCCACGCTTAACCTCGCGAGGGGTTGAGAATTTAAAAGGTGAGGCCTTTCAGGTCTCACCTTTTTTTTACCTGTGGGCCTGCTTAGAGATTCCCTAACCCGCATATTGCATGAAGGGATCGGAATTTAGGGAGAAGCTGGCAAAACAGTTTGGACGATCGCCTGCAGAAGCATAGCCATAGCTATGATTCAAGGGGGATCGGTCAAAATGTGAAGCCAGATTTTTACTAAAACCGATCAGGTACAAGCTGTATTTTTCTAATTTCGCCAATTCTCTCTATAACTCACTGATTTTAAATATTAAATAACCTAAACCGTACCGCCTTCGTGCAATATGCGGGTTGAGTCCTCTGCCTGTCGCAGATAGGCACTCTCATCGAGGATCCACTGTCTGAAGGCACCGACTTTGCTACTTCGCAATTTTTGCCTGCTTGTTATCAGATGAAAACTGAGGCGCACTGGCAATCGTGTTTCAAATGGTTGCACCAGGCGACCGGATTCTATCGCTCCCGCGGCCATTACGCTTGCGACCAGGCCGATACCCTGCCCCTCGATCGCAGCTTCTATGACCATTTCGCCCTGACTGAAATAAATTCCGCGGCTGGGATCGACATCATTGACACCAGCAGTGGCAAGCCACATAGCCCAGTCGGGAAAACTAGGATCAAAATCGGTGTCATCACTATGCAGTAGTGTGTGGTACCGGATATCCGATAAATCACGCACAGCCTTTCCTTCATGCATCAAATCCGGACTGCAAACCGGGATCAGGTCAAATGAAAAAAGATAGATAGATTCGAGACCCTCAAATTCACCGGTGCCAAACCGTATTCCAACATCGATATCTTCACGCACGAAATCTACCAGTCGGGAAGACGCATCGATACGCACATCGATTTCCGGATGCAGCGACTGAAATTTACACAACCTTGGAATCAACCACTTCGAAGTAAACGAGGGAGCCGCGGAAATTGTCAGAGGTTCGTCTCCCTGAGACCTGCGCACAGCATCAACCGCCTCGGTAATGCTGGAAAAGCCGTCTGACAATAGCGGTAGAAATATCTGTCCCGAATCGGTGAGTACAATCGAGCGGTTGCGCCGCTTGAATAGTGTAATTTCTAGAAATTCCTCCAAGCTCCGAATTTGCTGACTGATAGCTCCGGGCGTGACGTTGAGTTCTTCAGCCGCTTTGCTAAAGCTTAAATGCCGCCCTGCAGATTCGAATGCACGCAGCGAGTTGAGTGGTGGTAACGAGGCCATGATTGATTAGTTTTTCTAAACTGTAAAATAAAATTCATCGTTTGTTAAATGCCTATATTAGACATATATTCCTATTGCAGCAACAAATTCACTGAACTTTTTATATGAGGAAACCTAATATGAAACTAATTAACTTTGCAATCTCATCGATCGTCGATGCGAACACAGGAAATGGCGTCAGTAGACGTTTTGCCGAGCAATTTGGATCGAAAAATTCGAACTACGAACAATTCGGCCGCGAGATCCGTGCTAAATCTATCCTCGACCTCGTGGGAAACATCAAAAGCGCCTTTATACAATATATTGCGGATTCCAAAGCAAAAGCTCAGGAGCAAAGAAGCGTTGAAGAGATATCGCAGATGAGTGCAAGTATGCTGAAAGATGTTGGATTAACACAGAATGACGTAGGTGACCTGTGCCGGGGGCTTATCTCACTTGACTCATTGAGTGCACGACGTGATCAAAACCGTAACCAACGAGAAGCACACCTGAGTCGACTGAGCCAGCCACCCAAACAGGTAAATATCAGTGGCAGTGGTCACGAAAGTGCTAATCAAGAGAACTACGAGTTGAAAAAATGTGCTTAAATTCTGAATCACGCATTTGAGGCGCCCGTTATTCAGGGCGCCTCGTTACATCGGCAATCCAGGATTCAATCAGATAACGTGCGATAGAATCTCTTCTCGGCAGGCAATAACCATCACCTGTGTCGCCCCACTCGCCAAAGCCACCCAGTTCTTCAGCACTAAACCACCCCGCTTCCTCAATTTCGATTTCGTCGATACGAATTTCGGTTGTGCGCGCCAGGGCGCGAAACCCTAGCATGATCGAAGAAGGAAACGGCCAGGGCTGCGATGCCTGATAAACCACGTTAGCCAGTTGAATACCTGATTCCTCAAATACTTCCCGCACGACGGTTTCCTCGAGACTTTCAGACGGATCTACAAATCCAGCCAGGGTCGACATCATGCGGGCTGGAAAACGCGCATTGCGTGCAAGTAAACACTTTGGCGGCCCGAAATCAGGCCAGTGCTCTACCAGCATGATTACCGCAGGATCAGTGCGCGGAAAAGTCATACGAGCGCATTGCCGGTTAGTACATAGCTTGAGGTGACCCCCATGTTGAATTTCAGTAGGGCTACCACAGGTACTGCAAAAACCACTGTGACGATGCCAATACAGTAGTCCTCTGGCATAGGCAAGTAGCGCCGCTTCCTGCGCGCTAAGCAACCATCCGGCCTGACGTAAATCGATAAACTCGTTCTCACCGACCAGATTTTCGAACATCGCTTCTTCATGCCCGGAAACATCGGCCGCAAATAGGGGAATGCCATTATCAAGACCCAGAAATACCACCCCGGAAGACTGGAGCGCCAGATTTTCGACTTCATCGCGATTGTGGCTAATAGAAACCGGCGCCTGTTTTCGTTCCGCGTGCCAGTGCATCAAATTGGCATCGTTTTTTAATAGCAGTACCCTGCAACTGGATCGATTCCATTGCTGACTGACCCAGACTGCATTCTTTCTCAGCTCGCTGGCGCGGTCAAGGTCCAGGCCGCTGTAGTAAATCGCATCGAGATTAGACATGAGAAACCTTTAATGGTGGAGTCAACAATAATCGCATTTTTAATTTAGCATGCCCTGTCCGGTCATCGATAACTGCCGCAGGGCTTCTTCAAATAACGCCATCTTGCAACAGCTTTTCTAATTCATCGTTTGATAATCCGAGCAAGCCACCCAGCACTTCCTGATTATGGCTGCCAAGTTGCGGGCCAGGCCATTGGGTCGAGCCGGGGGTTCTTTCGAATTTTGGCATAATCGCCGGGATCTTCAGTGGCCTGCCATTAATTTCAACAGTTTCAAATAAACCGCGCGCCTTAAAATGTGCGTCATTAACCATGTCTTCGACATTGTAAATCGGGCCGGCCGGCACTTTATTTCGATCGAGAATTTCCAACAGATGCGCCGAGTCATTTTGCAGGCACCAGTTCGACAGGACCCCGTCAATTTCCGCTTCGTGTTTCACGCGCCCTGGATTAGAGGCTAAACGAGGGTCCTGCGCCATTTCCGGTTGCCCGGCAGCAACCATCAGTCGCTGAAATATCGAATCACCATTGCCTCCGATTACCACATATTTACCATCCCGGCAGCGATAGGTGTTAGTCGGCACGATGCCGGTTACCGTACTGCCAGAGGGCTCGCGAATGGTACCGGCCCCATCGTATTCGGGAACCACCGCTTCCATCAGGTTAAACATCGATTCGTATAACGCAACGTCGACAACCTGCCCGCTACCACTTTGCTTTTGCTCGAGTAGCGCCATGCTGATCCCTAGCGCGGCATGAATTCCGGATATTGTGTCACCAATGCTCAAATTCGGGCGTACCGGGGCGTCTCCAGGATGACCATTGACATAGCGAAATCCACTCATACCCTCGCATACCGAAGCAAATCCAGCCTTTTCCGAGTAAGGTCCGTTTTGACCATAACCGGAAATTCGCGCATACACGAGTCGTGGATTGCTTTGCTTGAACTCATCGGGTCCGAGGCCCCAACGTTCGACCACACCCGGCCTGAAATTCTCTATCACCACATCGGCGCTATTGATCAATTGCTTCACCAGGGCGATGCCCTTATCTGACTTGAGATCGATCGTCACGGATTTTTTATTCCTCGCCAAAGAGTACCACCACAACGAGGTTCCGTCCTGAACCTCGCGCCACTGCCGTATCGGATCACCAACGCCCGGTGGTTCGATCTTGATCACCTCGGCGCCAAAATAACCCAGCATGCATCCAGCAAATGGACCAGCGAGCAATTGTCCTAACTCGATAACTCGATAGCCTGACAGTGGTCCGCCGTTATTCATCTTTAGCCTCAATCGTTTGCTGACATTTCTACGCTTTAACAGATCCGATTGTCCGGTAATCTCACCCACGAAACAATAGACAGCCGTTCAAAAAAAGATTACTTACAACTGTTTTATATTAGCCTTACAGCCAATAATATATACTTTCGTCTTTTTCGAACCGCCAGGATTTATCAGATATGAATTCGATTTCCATGCCCGATGAACCGGATGTACTGCTTTCAGTACGAGAGCTTTTCGGTATTGATACAACCATGCAGGTTAAGGGTTTTGCACAACGTGCCGATTATGTACCGGACATCGATGAAGCCTATCATTTTAACTCCGAGGTAACGCTGGCGATTCTGGCGGGATTCACACATAACCGCCGAGTCATGTTGCAGGGCTTACATGGTACCGGGAAATCCACCCACATCGAACAAATTGCAGCACGCCTCAACTGGCCCTGTATGCGCGTCAACCTCGACGGTCACATCAGTCGCCTTGACCTCGTCGGTAAGGATACCATCGTCATACGCGACGACCGCCAAATTACCGAATTTCAGGAAGGCATTGTTCCCTGGTCGTTACAGCGTCCGATTGCCCTGGTATTCGACGAATACGATGCCGGGCGCGCCGATGTCATGTTCATCATTCAACGCCTGCTGGAACGTGACGGAAAATTCACCCTGCTTGACCAGAACCGGGTATTAACACCTCACCCCTACTTTCGATTATTTGCCACGGCAAATACCGTCGGCCTGGGAAATTCGAGTGGTCTCTACCACGGCACGCAGTTACTCAACCACGGTCAAATAGACCGCTGGAACATTGTCGCAACATTGAACTATCTTTCTACAGAGGAAGAAATGGCTATCGTGCAAAGTCGTGCCCCCGAATTTTGTAATGGTAAAAATGCCAAATTACTGAAATCGATGGTCGCCCTCGCAACACTCACCCGCGAGGGTTTCGTGGTCGGCGATTTATCGACCTTAATGTCACCGCGCACGGTTATTTCCTGGGCCGAAAATAGCCTTATTTTCGATGATCACGTACTGGCATTCAGACTCTCGTTTCTGAATAAATGCGAAGAAGACGAGCACCCGATCATTGCCGAGTATTTCCAACGCTGTTTCGATGAAGAACTGGATGCTTCTTACCTACAACTGCACCAGCATGACGATCAATAATTAGGCCGAGCCATGCAGGTTAGTCAAAAACAGCAACAACAAATAGAAGAACTTTGTGGCGCCACGATTCGCGCCCTGACCGGACTTACCGATCTGCGGCATCGCGGGAAAACACTTTTCCTGCGCGGCAAACATATCGGACCCGGTGCACCACATTTACAAATCGATCCACAGCTAGATGACTTCCGATCGCATCGCGGTGCCTCCGACGGCATTGCATTGCAACTGCAATATAGCGACGAGTCCCTGCACCTCTCTCTATGCCCCGATTCGCCCGTGCCGCGACTTATCTTTGACCTGCTGGAACAACTACGCGTCGAATCACTGGTGAACGATCGGTTTCCGGGTATCAAAACCAATCTGTTTTACCGTTTTCGACAATGGTCGCTTGCTTATCACCAGGCAAATCACACCGAAACCCAGCTCGGACTTTTGATATATACCATCGCCCAGGTAGCCTGGTCGCGTTTAACCGGTTATCCGACTCTGGAACAAACCGACGATGTCATAGAAGCCACGCGGGCTACCATTTCGCCGGTAATCGGCGCCGAACTCGCCGGACTACGCCGCGACCGGCATGACCAAAAGTCCTACGCCGAGCATGCGCTTTCAATCGCGCAAATTGTCGACAATACAATGCAAACCTCGTCACCGGAAAATAGTGCAGGTAATGCGAAACTGGATAATACCGATAATATTTTAAGCCGCATCACCCTCGCGCTCGATTTTTCCGACGACGCCGAAGATGCCAATATAGCTACCCTAATCACCGGTACCAGTAAAATCTTAAGCGATGAAGCCGGGACTTATCGAGTATTCGCACGTCAATACGATAGCGAAATCAGAGCATCAACTCGAATCCGGCAAGCTGAATTAATCGAGTTTCGCGACCAACTCGACCGTCTGATTCATGCTCAGGGTATTAACGTCCCGAGATTGGCACGTCAAATCGCCGATATCCTGGCAGTGCCCGGGCGTGACGGCTGGCTCTTCGGAGAAGAAGAAGGTCTGATCGACGGGCGTCGGTTAACCCAGGTAATATCGGCGCCAGCCGAACGACGAATATTTTGCAAGCAGCAATATCGTTATAAAAACGACTGCCTGGTTTCATTTCTGATCGACTGCTCGGGGTCGATGAAAAAATATATCGAATACATTGCGATGTTGGTCGATATTTTTGGTCGTGCGCTCGACCAGGCCGAAATCTCATCCGAGATTCTGGGTTTTACCACTGGCAACTGGAACGGTGGACGCGCCTATCAGGACTGGTTGTCGCAGGGTCGGCCTGAGAATCCCGGCCGTCTCAATGAGCGGTGCCATTTTATTTTTAAAAATGCCGATACCGGCTGGCGCAAAGCGCGGCGGGATATTGCGGCTTTATTGAAAACGCCTAATTTTCGCGAAGGATTAGACGGCGAGGCGGTTGACTGGGCCTGCCAACGCATGCATAAACACGGTGAGCAACGCAAAATCCTCATCGTCGTATCGGACGGTAGCCCGATGGATTCCGCAACCAGTCTGGCCAACGATGAATATTATCTCGACAATCATCTCAAGCAGGTGGTCGAGCGCTACGATACCGAATCGGACATAGAAATATACGGTATTGGGGTTGGTCTCGACTTGACGCCCTATTATTCACACAGCCTTGCAATCGATCTTGACGAGTCTTTAAGCAATTCCGTGTTTCAACAAATTTTGCAAATGATTGCGCATGCGCAGCGACGTTAATACATAGTGAAAAATTCAACCTGATTTCACCGCATAGCAAGTGCAAAACTGATTCACTTGAATTAGAATTCTCGTCGTAAATCATCGGAAATTCGCACCTGGCTTTTGATCAATTGAACCCATTTGAATTTAAGCTGGCTCTGCCCGGTAGTGAAGAAGAAAAAATGATGCCGTGGATGGGTGCCTTGATGGACAATATGTAAAGTATTGACGGTAGCGATCAACAATACTCCTGGGGACATGCGGCGACTAACGACCTGCTGCCTAATCGTATCAAGATCAGGTCACTGAGGCCTTTCAATCGGCCATCGACAGACCATTAGTGTTAGGTGGCGGCGGGTCGGGCTGTTTTTTACCTGAGCCAATATCGCTGCCAACCGGTGCAACCTCCAAATCCGAAACATCAATTGCTGGTGCAGCAACCTGTTTGATTTCGTCCTGCAGCTCACTGCCAACCGGCGCCACGGTAGCCGATAAATCTTCAATTTGATCGCCAGTAATACCGAGTGGATCAACTAGTGGCGGGGGCGACACGTCACCGTGATCAGCAGATTCGAAAGTTACCGCTTGAACGGAAGCCGCGGCAGGAGGTGGCGATGCTGGTTCAACTGCTGGCTCGGAGAGGGTTGATGGTGGAGGAGAGCTCGCTGCTCCAGGTTCCGGACTCGGACTGGGAGCGACATCGTCACTAACAGAGAGTGATTTCACTTCACATTTCGCACCGACCCGCCCTAATGCAGTTTGATATTTGCTTGCAGTCTGCGCATCGATATTCTTCTTGATGACGATTCGCTTTCCGGAAAATAAATGCGCCAAT
>Ga0255049_10001244_pt1 | contig 14243 bp, 10 predicted proteins | sample JV7_2_3_MG_FD_183615 | JGI IMG/M metagenome (GOLD analysis project Ga0255049, IMG submission 183615) | Seawater microbial communities from Jervis Inlet, British Columbia, Canada - JV7_2_3 | ecosystem: Environmental > Aquatic > Marine > Inlet | place: Canada: British Columbia | collected 2016-10-06
GTTCCTGACCTCTTGCTGTCAGGTCGGCCAGTTCATCCTGGGCCTGCAGACAGGTGGAAGCCATCAAGCCGGCGAGCACCAGATATCGGTGCGAACGGCTCGCGTTGGCCGGTCTCATAGGTTACCGGGGAGCGGTAGCTTGCAATCCACCTCGACGAAGTCCAGTCCTTCCGGGGCGAAAATTTTCAGCCACTTGATATTCCAAGTCTCGGTGAGATGGCCCGGGTCGCTGATTGCCATGCTCATCTCGAACATGGGCCCGACCTCCGGGTCGTCCACACGCCGGTATGTTTCTATCGTCGTAGTCTGATCGCTCAGGGCGTTGCCCCCACCGCTCGCGAGGTTACCCAGGAGCTGAGTCGATTCGATGATGAGTTCGTCTCCTTCGTATCGGGCTACGTGATGTCCGAAGCGGCTGTGTTCGGCGGTCTCCGGTCCGCGCCCGTCCAGGAAGATCTCTCGCCGCCCTCCATGTTCCTCATATTCGAACACGACCCGATCGTCATACTGCATGACCCGCATCGGGTGGGGTGTAAACGCAACCTGCCGAACAAGGCCGGGGTCCGAGCAGGTTGCAAACGCAGGGTCGTTCAGGGCATCGAAGTCGGCCTGCAGCGCCGCGCCGACTTCGTTTAATGGAGCCGGCGGCCGCCCTCCGCGAGGGCCGCCGAGCCAGGTGCCCGTGAGATTCACACGGCCATCGCTGAGCGTCAGGGGCAACGAAGCCACCACGGCCGGCGCCTGACTCTCGTTCACTGTTCCCACAACCCTGCGGATGATCGATCCATCGGCAGGGTCGAGCTCGAGGAATTTGCCACTCTGAATGTCGTCCCCAACCATCACGATCATGGGCGCGCCTGTGCGGCTTTTTCTGCCCGTGAGCTGTAGATACTGTCCGACCCCGACCGTGTCTTCCGTCCAGCCCCAACGCCGAAACGGAGGTGCGGCCGGACCCGTCGCCATCCACTCCGTCTCGACTCCGTCTTCGTCGGTGACGGAGAGCATGATATTGACGTGGGGGTTCCTGAAGTTGTACTCGGTCACATACCCCTCGATCTCCATGGTCTCTAGGGTAAACACGCCCGCCCACGCATGATGCGCCTGGACGGACGGTGCTGTGAGCATGGCACTGAAACAGACGGCTAGAGCACACCGATAAGTCATGACGTTCTCCTAATTCTTTGTTAATCGACTGCGAAGCAATTGAACGACTCGGTTCAGCTACGGATTGACCCAGCGGCTCGTTGCGAGCGGATCGCAGTCGCCGTGCAACATCGTCAAATGCGGCGTGTGAATCAGCTGCCGGCTATGCACCATCGGCTCCGCCAGAAACTCGGGGTCCTCCAGCGTGAATTGGAGTTCGATGTGGGTGCCGTCTTCGGTCAAGCGATAGGTTTCGATCACATGTTTCTGTCCGCCGGACGGTACGCCGATCTGATAAGGCGAGCGGTGATTCTCGAAGTTCGCCGTATCAACGACGAGCGTGTCGCCTTCCCAACGCCCAATCGAGTGACCCGTGACGAATCGCTCGCTGGGGCCGGGATGTCCGCGGCCGTCCATATAGATCGTTCGCACCTCGTCGAACCATTCGCTTCGGAACACGATCGCCGTGTCCTGCTGACTCATGTCGATCTCCATCAGATACAGTCCCGTGGAGACCAGCGCCGCGGGCGTCGGCCGCCCGACACAGGTCGATTCGGGGTTCTCATCGGACAGAGGATCGAACGCCGCCTGGGCCGCCTTGCCCTTATCGTTCAACGACATCAAGGCGTGGAAAAAACCGTCGAACCCTCCGGGATAGCGCTCGACCGTCGAGCGGTCGGTCTGCCATTTGCCGGCCAGGCTCGAGGCGGGTGGGGTGACTTCCGGCGCTGGCGCCCCCGCAGCCAGGGAGAGTCCCTCTTTCTCGATCGAGCGCAGCAGGCCGTAGGGCCGTCCATTCGTCATCGGAATCGCCCGGACCGTGACCTCGTCGCCAGGCACTAAAGAGTCGCTCGACCAGCCGCGTCTCGCTATGACATTGACCGGACCCATCTGCAGTTCCCAGTCGACCGGCTCGCCGCTCTGCTCGGTCTCAACGACCACGTAGACATGAGGGTTTCGCCAGGCAAATTCCTTGACCGTCCCCTCGAAGGCGAGCACCGTCTCCATGTCCATGCCGGCGTCGCTGTGATGTGCAGCGAGGGGCGGGACGACGATCAGTGCGGCAGCGATGGCTGCGGTCTGTCTAATGATGTTCATGCTGGTTGCATACTCCCTGTTGAAAATAGTGTGCGGATTTTGGACGCGCGCGTTACCTGTCGTCTCTTGCGTTACGGCCGGCGTTGCCCCCGGGTCTATCGACGGCACGGAGATAGTCGGTCAGTTTTTCATCCAGTTCGCGGACCTTGTCCGGCATTCGCTCCGCGAGGTTATTCTGTTCTGCGCTGTCATCAACGAGGTTGAAGAGCCGGCGCTCGCCGGTCTCGTAGAGCCTGCGAAGTTTGTAGTCGCCTAGATAGATAGCCGAAGAAGGCCCGGCCGGATCGTTATCGTAATGGGGGTAATGGACTACGAGCTCGGGCCGATCGCGTACGACGGTGGCGGAGTCTCCATCCTTCAATGCGCCCACCAGGCTGCCGCCATCGAGGCCGGTCGGCAGGCCCCTGACGTCGGCGAGTTCGGCGATCGTCGGAAAAATATCGACACCGCTCGTGCGTTGGCGCACGAAGGTCCCTGCGGCGACGTCTGGACCCCTGATCAGCAGTGGTACCCGCAGCCCACCTTCCGTGAGCATGCCTTTGCCGCCCGAGAGCGGCGAATTGCGCCCACCGGCGCCATGGTCCGTCGTATAGATGACATAGGTATCGTCCGCGACGCCGAGCGCGTCGAGCTTCGCGAGCAGCATGCCGTAGGTGTTATCCGCATCCTCCGCTGCGGCCGCTCCGGCGTTACTCGCGCCCAACCGACTCTCCACGGCCACCAGGGTCGCCGGCAAGACGCTTTCGATGTTGTTGCCGCCATAGTGGGCGATCTGCAGGTAGAAGGGCTTACCCTCGGCGACGCTACGTTCCATGAACGCCATGCCGCGTTCCGCCATACCGTAGGCTTGCCCAGGGTTGGGATAACGTGCGTTGTCCGGGCCGCGATTCATCGTCGGACCGTCGCTCTCATCGTATCCATACCGGGACGGATGCTCACGGCTGATATGCCACTTGCCGAAGTGGGCGGTGGAGTAGCCGGAGTCCTGCAACAGCTCGGCGAGGGTGGTCTCGGAGAGCGGCAGATCCGACGCGAAGACCGTCGCTGTGAGATGGAGCTGAGCGGGGTTCTTGCCGGTGTACAGAGCGACCCGCGACGGCGTGCAGCGCGGTCCGGCCGCATAGAAATTCGAAAATCGGACCCCCTCCGATGCGATGCGATCGAGGTTGGGCGTCTGGAACAGGGCGCTCGCGGATTCCGGCACGCGATCGTCCATCGGCGCCGACAGGCTGCTCCAGCCCTGTCCTTCGCCAATGATGAGGAGAAAGTTCGGCTGGGCGGTGACCAGCGCCGGCGATAATGCGGCTGCTACTATTGAGGCCAGGATAAAGGGTTTCATGGGTACTCCTTGCGTGCTGTAGCTGCCGCGCGGCTGCAGCACCGCAGCTTCTCCGGCAGCTTCGGATACGCCTGTTCTGTATACCATTATCCGCCGATCAGGCCTACTCGCTATGTGTTTTGAGCATGGTGAATTCAGGAAAAATGATAGCCGCCCGGACTGTGCGGGCGCTCAATAGCCGACGGTGATGCGTCTGCCGATAGCCTGCGGCCGTTCGATCTCATCGACGAGTGCCACGGCGAAATCCCGATGAGAGATTCTCCCGGGGCGGCCGTCCGCGTTCACGAGGACCTCGTCCGTACCGGTCCGGTACGTCCCGGTACGCTCACCGTCGGGGATATAGCCCCCCGACGGCGTGATCACCGTCCAGTTGACGTCGTCGGTCGCACGATAGTTCTGTAACGTGAACCAGTGGCCCCAGGCCAGCCCGTGCTGCTCGGTGCCTTCCACCGCACTCCGGGTTTCCAGGAGCAGCTGCCCGTTACTGTTGAGCGTGGAGCCGCCGCCGAGATGGATGCCCCGGGGAGAGGCTTCACCGAGTTGCCGAGCCGCTTGAATGAAGGTCAGCGAGGAGCGGTTGTTGGTGGTCTCCTCCGGCAGATTATTCGGGCCGTAGCCGCGTACGGAGAGGACGACGACGTCCGTACCGTTGATGACCTGGAGCATGGAGTCGAGGTCGTTGACGTCACCCTCCACGGCCGTGAAATTCGGGTGATCCACGCTGAGCCGTGAGCGATCGCGGGAGACACCGATGACGTCGTGGCCGCGATCCAGCGCCTCAGCGACGATCTTGCCGCCAATGTTACCGGTAGCACCATAAACTACGACGGTGTCGGCAAGGACGGTGAGCGCGGGCAGGGCGGTCAGTGCGACCAACGCCGTCAAGAACGCGGCTAGCCGACGGTACCCGACGGTCGTCAGGAAATTTATTCCTCGGGTGTGCAATACGGTTCTCCTCTTTCTTGCGTGTCTCAGTCAATACCGAAGGCGAGCAGTACATTGCCCGGCATGACGCCGGCATGGTGCGAGTAGCCTGAATTGGTGAACAACATGCCGGTGACGATGGCCGACCCGCCGTTGCTGATGGACCCGCCGTTGGCCCTGATGCCATTCGCGGTCTCGAACTCCCGCACGGTGTCGTACTCCCAGACGATCTCGCCGGTCTCCGTCGAGTAGCCCCGTATGTGGCCGTCCGCGGACCCAGAAAATACGACGCCGGGAATAACGCTGACGGCCGCCGCCTGCGCCTTGCTGCAGGGCGACCGGTCGCCGCACGATGGGGCGGGCGTGCTCCAGACCACTTCACCTGTTCTCAGATCGAGTGCGAACAGCCCGCCGCCGGTGGTCGGGTCGCCGCGCGTCGTATCGTCGATGGCCGCGTAGACATAGTCGTCGTCTGCCGCCGTTCCCCACTCGATGCCGCCGTCGATTCCGCCTTTGCCGATACGCGTCTGCCAGACGATCTCGCCTTCGTTATCGGGATCGAAGCCGTAGACGATGCCGGACTTCTGGCCGACCGTGAGCAGGCGTTGCCCATCCCCGAGACTCACGAGATTCGGCGAGGCGCCGAAGTCGTAATCGGGGCCGCTGTCTTCCGGGCAATTGGCGTGACTGGCGGCCCGCGGCTGGCAGCTGCCGTTCCAGACGTCGCCGCCAGTGACCTGCCGAATCCAGCGGATGTCGCCCGTTTCGAGATCCAGCGCGACGACGGCGTCGGATGTTTCGGCGACGGGCAGGGAGTAGGAGTTGCCGGTTGCCACGTACAGGGCACCGAGTTCGGTATCCACGGTGGGCGCGGACCAGATGCCGACACCGGACGGTCCCCACTGTTGGGTACCGGCCTCGTTTAGGTCTGTGGGTTGCGGTTCGTCGGTCATGTAGGTCCGCCAGACTTCTTCTCCGCTGATAGCGTCCAGCGCCACGATGCCCCCGCGAGCGCGGCAACATTCGTAGTCGGGTTTCGCGGGTTGCGACTCTTCGCGAGAAGCGAGCGGCATGAACACCCGCCCGTCGTGAACGGCGGGCGCGCCGGTGATGCGACTCAGCGGATAGGTTTCGAGCCGAACCTTCCACTCGAGTTCACCGGTCCCGGCATCGACTCCGTAGGCATAGGTCTGCAGATCGCCGAATACGGCGATGACGCGCTCGTCCTCTGTCTCCACGAAGTTGATCGCGGTTCTGACGCCCGACTCGGCTTCGAATCGCCAGTGAATACAGCCCGTCTCGGCGTCCAGCGAATAAACTCCGCCGCCCCAGCTACCGACGTAGACGCGGCCACCGAGTACGACCGGCTGGGCACTGGCCGAACTGTCGCTTGGAAAGCCGAATGCCCATTTCAGCTTAAGCGCAGGGACTTCTTCCGCTGGTAGCTGGGCGCCTCTGGCGCGGTGAAAACGGAGGTTGGCGCCGGGAAACCTCCCGCCGCCCCAGCCGATCCAGCTCGGTCCGTCGATGGACGCCTGGTAGGCGTCGCCTGCCGGAGCCCCGGGCGCGCCGCAGTAGGCCGACGCGGGAATAGGCGCGTCGAGTTCGCCGGAGAACGGTTTGCCGGCGAGATATTCGGCCAGCATCAGTCGTTCCGTACGGCTCATCTGGTTCGACTGGCGAGTCATTGCGCCGGAATCCAGGGCGGTGAAGATCTGCTCGGGCGTCATCTGGCGCATGACATCCGGTTCTGGCGGAATACCGGCCGAGTGGCAGTTCACGCAATAGATCTCGTAGGCCTCCGGGCCATCCATCGCACTCAGCGACGTGGGCAAGGCCGCCACGCAGGCGAAGATGACCAGAGCAGAATGCATCCGAGTACTCATCCGGGCACCGAAAGAGTTTGTATTCGTCCGTCTCAACACGAGAGGTCTCCCATCATTCGTTTTTTTCGTTCTTCTGTTTAAGCTAGAGCCCGAGCAACTCGATCAGGTTGCCGCCGACGATCGCTTCTTTCTCAGCGTCGCTGAGCGACGGCGAGTCGACGATCAGGTCGAGCGTGTCGGGCCAGGCGGCCGGGATGTCCGTCCCGTAGACGACCTGACTGGCGCCCATCACGGCGACGAGGTGGCGTAGCCCCTCCTCGTTGAACACCATCGTGTCGGCCAGTATCTGGCTCCTGAAATACTCGCTCGGATTCTTTGTGTTGACGCAGTTGGAATTATTGCGCGCGCAAGCGACCTCGGATCGCCCGAGATACGACGGCAGATAACCGCCACCGTGAGCGGCACAGATCTTAAGGCCGGGGAACCGGTCCAACGTCCCGTCGAAGATCATTCGGGACAGGAAGAGCGTGGTCTCCAGCGGATTGCCGATGACATTGTTCAATCCGCCGGGGCCGTCCAGAACATTAGGTTGCACGATATTGGCGGAGTTGGTCGGGTGCATGAACACCGGAACGTCGAGCTCTTCGACCTTCGCCCAGAACGGGTCGTACTCGGCAGAAGAGGGAACCTTGCCCGCGATGTTGCCTCCCACCGACACGCCGTGATGACCGAGTTCCGTCACGGCGTATTCGATCTGCTCGATCGCGAGGTCAGGGTGTTGCAGTGCGGGTGAAGAGAGAGCAACCAGGCGCTCCGGGTAGCGCTCACACCACTCCTTGAGTTTTTCATCGTGAATACTGACGATTTGGCGTGCCTGCTCTCGGTCGGCCTCGTACCACCAGAACCGGTTCGCGCTCAGCGCCGCGATGTCGATTCCCCGTTCGTCCATGTCCACGAGGCGTTGCGGACTCAAGATGCGATTGAGATTGGCACCGGCCATGCTCGTGCCTTCGATAATCGGCGCGACCTCGAGGAAATCGCAGTGGGCATGAATATCGACCACAGTGACGCGACGGCCGGCCAGAAATACTTCCTTACGGGATTGGGCCAGTGCCTCCAACGCAGGGTAAGAGAGCACGGCGCCGGTCGCGATGCGAGCTGTCGATGATAAGAACTCTCTTCGTCTCATGAGGTCCTGCTTCTCGGTTTTCCGGACGCTAGTTCTTCAAGGCCGCCAGCACGCGCTCCGGCGTGAAGGGCATATGGCGCAGGCGCTTGCCGGTGAGTCTTGCGAAGGCATTGGCGACCGCTCCGCCGGTGGCCGGTAACCCGGCTTCCCCCACACCGGTCGGCCGGTACTCGTTCTGCATCAGCTTTACGGTAATCGGAAATGAATCGGCCATCGTCAACAGATGATAGTCGTGAAAGTTCGACTGCTCTACCTGCCCGTCTTTGATACTGATGCGCTCATTCAGCAGGCTGCTGACTCCCTGTGTCACGGCGCCTTCGATTTGTGCGAGGACGATATCGGGCTGCACCACGATGCCGGCATCGACCGCTACCCAGAAGTGGTGGACGCGGATTTTGCCGCTGACTTCGTCGACAGAGATCTCGGCGACGCCGGCAGAAGTCGAGTTGCTGCGCTCCGCAAAAGCGAAGCCCCGAGCGCGCCCTGCGGCGACGGCTGATCCCCAGTCGGCCATTTCGGCGATCGTATCGAGTAGTGCAAGCTCCCTGGGCGAGCCACGCATCAGTTCTCGGCGGAACGCTATCGGATCGGCGCCCTGATCCGCGGAGATCTCGTCGAGGAACGACTCGATAGCAAACTTGTTGTAGCCGTGGCCGACGGCCCGCCAGTGTCGTAAGCGGATCCCCGTCGACGTTGCGACCGGTCGAATGTCCTTGTTCTCGATCTCGTAGAACGGGATATCGACACCTGTTGTCTGTAACTGGGCTTCATCGCCCACCACGTGGTGCCGCCACGCGACTGGATAGCCCCTCTCATCGACCCCGGCCTCGAGTCGTTGCAGGCTCATCGGACGAAATGCGCCGTTTCGTAAGTCGTCTTCGCGGCTCCAGATCAGTTTGACCGGCTTCTTCGCCGCCTGTGAAAGCAGCGCGGCTTCCACGGCCTCGTCGTTGATCGTGCGTCGCCCGAATCCACCGCCCAGGTAGTGCTGATTGACGGTAACCTGCTGCTTCGATATACCCAGAACTGCCGCAACCGAGTCCCCGGCGTCATCGGGGGACTGAGAGCCGATCCAGATCTCTGCGCTGTCGCCCGCGACGCTGACCGAGGCGACGGCATTCAAGGGCTCCATCTGCGCGTGATAGAGGTGATCGCTCAGGTACTCTCTGTGATAAGTCTTTGCAGCTGCAGTCAGCGCGCTCGGCACGTTGCCAACCTGCACGTTGCCACGGCCCTGGGCGGGTGGAAGGCTTCCGGGGTTCTCGGCAGCCTCCCTCGCGATCTCGGCGAACGCTGAGAACGCCTGGTCGCTGTCGAATCCTTCGGCCGGTGCACCGCTGCTCCAGTTAACCTCCAGAAGTTTTCTCGTCGTTAAGACCGCGTTAATGCTTTCGCCGACGATTCCGACACCATGGTCGAGAAAGACGATGTCTGTTATTCCTGCCTGAGCCAGGATGAGTTCGTCATTCGCCGACTCCGGCTTGCTGCCGTTGACGGGTGCCCTCGCGATCATGCCGTACAGCATCTCGGGTACCTGCACATCCATCGCGAACTGTGCGCTGCCATCGACTTTTTCCGGTATGTCCCGCCGCGGTTGGGAGTGCCCGATTAAGCGAAAGTCGCGAACGGCCTTGAGGTCGTCGTCTGTGATCTCCGGCAGCTCCTGGGGCATCCGCGCAAAATCTGCGATCTCGCCATAAGTGAGCCGCCTGTCCGTGGGTCCGTGGATGACGACACTCGGTTCCGTGCGTAACTCTGAGACAGGGACTCCCCAATGCCGTGCCGCGTTATCCATCAGTATGTGGCGAGCCTGGGCCCCCAAACGCCGCAATGGCAGGAAGAAGCTGGACACCGAGTTACTGCCCGTCGTGCTCATGCTCTGACCGCCCTGACGGCGTCGCCCGTAGATCTCTCGGATAATCGGCGAGTACTCGACGTCGACGAGGGGCCAGTCCGCGTCCAACTCTTCGGCGAGGATCAGCGGCATCGCAGTCATCGCGCCCTGTCCCATCTCGGCGGACGGGCTGTAGATGATCATGGAGCTGTCGCTGTTGAGTCGAATCCAGGCTGTCAATGAGAGCGGACTCTGTCGCGCAGTTTGAGCGGCGAGCGGATGGATCGTCAGGGCGAAGACGAGCCCTCCGGCGCCGGCGATAACCTCCCGGCGAGTCATTGTCAGTTGCGTGGCAGGCTCTTGAGTGAGCGGGCGGGCGGTCATTGCATCGATCTCCGGTTAACCGCGCAGTTTTTCTGCGGCGCTGTGAATCGCTCGGCGGATACGGGTGTAGGTTCCGCAGCGGCAAATGTTGGTGATGGCCTGGTCGATGTCGTCATCGCTGGGATCGGAGTTGCTCTCCAGTAAAGCTGACGCCGCCATCAGCATGCCGGATTGGCAATATCCACATTGAGGAACCTGCTCCTCGATCCAGGCCGCCTGGAGCGGATGATCCCGGCCCTCGGAGAGTCCTTCGACGGTGGTAACGGAACGTCCCGCGGCGGATCCGACCGGCGCGACGCAGGATCGAATCGCCTGACCGTCAATATGAACGGTGCACGCTCCACAGACGCTGATGCCGCAGCCAAACTTCGTTCCTGTCAGCGCCAGGTCTTCGCGAAGTACCCAAAGCAATGGCGTGTTCTCATCGACGTCGATACTGCGGCGTTCGCCGTTAACCGTTAGCTCAATCATAGTCACCCCGTGCTGTCAGGCTCTTTGGCATCGTCTGAGCGTGAATATTAGGGCCGATATTAACTCCTGACCCGTATGATCCCGGGTAAAACATGGCGGTATTCGCGCACTGCATTGCCTGGTGCGCGAAAAGCATGGCGCTACAGACAGATCGAGGCTCGTGAAGGACGTAGAATGATCGCTTCATAGGAGGAGTGTCGTATGAGAGTAAACCTTGTGCCTGCATTGCTGGCAAGCGTCGTCACGGTGCTGAGTGTCCCCGAAGCAACCGCTCATCATTCATTCGTGATGGAGTTCGACCCGAACACCGAAGGCGAGGTCGAGGGACGGATCAGCAAGGTATGGTTTACGAATCCGCACATACGCTACAGCGTGACTGTGGAATCTGCCGACGGATCCTCGGAGGAATGGCTCCTGCAACCGCCAGGAAATATCCCGAATCTGCGCACGGCCGGCTGGACGAAGGACACGCTGCAGGTCGGCGACTACATTACTGCAAGCGGTAACTTGGGCCGCGGCGGTGCGGCTAAGATCTATCTACTCTGCGCGGAGAAAGACGACGGCACGCTCGTCGGTCGTTGCGCGCCATCCGACGGCCGCCAGGCCGTCGCCAACGATCCGGACAAAGACTACGGGTTCTCTGCCAACGCGTACGAGGTCGATATCACTGGTAACTGGAGCAGTCGCTATCGCTTCTCGGTAACCGTCGACGACTTCGAGCCCAAGCCCATGCCGCTCACGGCCCAGGGTAGAGCGATCTATGAAGGCAGGCAGTTCGGTGACGATGACGCATTGAAGTGCATGGCTGTCGGTCTGCCACGAATCTTCGGTTCTCCCTATCCGACGCAGATAGTCGATGCGGGAGCTCACTACCTGATGTTATCGCTACACGACAACACGCCGCGCTGGGTGTACATGGACGGCCGTCGTGCGCCAGGCGATTATCCGCTCTCGCGCATGGGATTTTCCGTGGGTCATTGGGAGGACCGTACGCTGGTCATCGAGTCGACGCATTTATTGCCGGTCTGGGCCGACACCTCCGGGTATCCGCTCTCCGGTGGCGACGATACTCGCATTGTCGAACGTTGGACGGTGGCTGAGGATGGCCTGACCATAGACCGGACGATGACCATTCATGATTCGTTGTATTCCGCGCCTATCGTCAGGACGCGGGGATCACAGCGCGACGATACGCTAAGCGCGGTGATCGAGAGTCCGGCCTGCGATCCCGACAGCCACTATCGAGATCTGGTTGATAGAGACCTGCTCGATGAGAAACTTTTCAACTGATCAGGAACCTGAGGGGGTACGACGATGCAAGCAATCCGACCGGCCAATAAAGTCTCCTTGACGCCGAAGATCTGTCTGGCGCTCGCGGCGCTGATCGGCTCCTCCAGTCTGTGGGCCCAGGCGGACATCGCCGAGATCACGGCCAGAGGGCAGGAGCTGTTCTTCGAGCGCGTCTCGTGCTGGATCTGTCACGGCGAGAATGCCGAGGGCCTGATAGGGCCGTCGCTGCAGCACGGGCCCACCCCCATGGACATTCAAGTGCAGCTCGACTCCAACCCGCAGATGGCCGTGATCGTGTCGGAGCTGAACCCCAACGCGGAAGACCTCGTGGCGCTCGCTACGTTCATCCGCAGCCTGAACGACAATCCCGTGAGCCCCGCGGAGATGGCTGATTGGCACGGTGAGTTAGCGGAGATGGCTGCGGCCCGCGGACCGGAGACGGAGTTCCTGCTCACGGAACGCGACAAGCTCGTGATGCAGATCCAGTCATTCGATACGGTGCTGGCCGACTGGCCGCAACGCGCGAAGACCGGCAGCCTCAAGCGAGATTACGACGTTCAGGTTCTGGAAACTTTTGACGCGGGCGAACAGGTTTTTCATCCCGAGCCGGGCAAGCAGTACTTTTACCAAAACACGGCGACCACCGTGCGCATGATCGACCACGACGAGACGCCGACGAATACCTCCCAGGTCGTCGTCGGCGACGCGTCCACCAAGGAAGTCATCACCTATTCGCAGATGCCGGACCGGTTACGCGGCGGCGTACACACGACGGTGTTGTCACCGGATGCACGTTACGTGTACATCATCGGCGGCGGCAATGGTTTAGGTGGCGGGCCCGGCGGTGCCAGGACGCCCTCGACGCTGTTGAAGGTAGACGCGCTGACCCTGCAGCCGGTCAAACACATGAATATCGGTGGCCGCTTGCACCACGGACAGATCTTTCAGGACCGATACCTGCTGATCGACATGTTCACGAGCGACCCGGACGCGCTCGATGTCTTTTTATTCGACCCGGAGACCGATGAGGTCGTCGGCGGAATTCGCGGTGAGGACCTCGGTGGCCAGAACTACACGTCTTATACAGACGATGAGTTCATCTATGTGCTGATGCAGCCGGCCGGCGCGAACGCGCGTGGATTTGCGGCCGGGAGTGTAACGGCAATGAGACCTTACTGGGTGACGAAGCTCGATCCGGAAACCTGGGAGGTAGTAGCCGAGTATCCCTACACCGGTTATCGCGGTGACTGGGTGATCATCGACTCCAGGAGCGAGTACATGTACGTCCCGGCGGCGGTCTCGAACAATGTCACGAAGGTGAATCTTGGAACCGGCGCTATCGAGTGGGCGACCTCGACGGGAATCGGGCCCTACGGCGGCACGTTGAATGCCGATGAGACCGAGATCTGGATCTCCAATAAAGGCGAGACCAGCGGCCAGTTCGGCAGAACGATCACCGTCATCGAGACGGCGACCGGCCGGTTGTTGGACACGGTATTTTCGGGCTACAAAGCCGATCATGTTCTGCTCTCGCCGGATGGCAAGGAGATGTGGGCTACCAGTAACGGCGAAGGCAGCATCTATGTGTTCGACGCCGAGACTCGCGAGCAGCTAAAGGTCATCATGATGCCGCATCGTGGTGAACCTCACGGGCTGGTCTGGGTGGCATACGACGAGAACGGCGAGGGTGCCGTGGTCCGCGATCAGGGCGGCTTCCACAACGGCGTTCATCCGGCGCGAGGAAATCCGCTGACCGTGGCGGCTAACTCGCGTTAGGGCCACACCGGATAAAGTGGCGCGGAAGTCTGGGGACATCGCAGAGGTGACAGAATGATAAGAAAAACGCTGCCGTGGACTGTAGTCCTGAGTCTGGCTTTTACCGCGCTCGCCGGCGTTCGATTGCTCTACGCACAGAGCGCCGACACCGAAAATATCATTCTCGGGCGCCCAACCGCTGAGTCCGTCGTCGTGCAGGTCGCGGCGGCCGAAGGGTCGCAAGCGTTCGCGGAGTACGGACACACATCTGGCGACTACACGAATCGCTCGGCGGTCGTCGAGATGTCGGTCGATGGACTCGCCGACATCGTGATCGACGGTCTCGAGCCGGATTCGAGATATTTCTACCGTGTGAGTTACCGCGCAGATAGTGCGTCTGACTACCGGATGGGCGAGGAATTTTCATTCCATACGCAACGGCCGAAAGGCAGCGCATTTACGTTCGGCGTGCAGGGCGATTCGCATCCGGAACGCACCAACAACATGTACCACCCGGATCTATATCTGCGAACGCTGGAACAGGTTGCCAGTGCACAACCCGATCTGTACTTCATGCTCGGCGATGACTTCAGTATCTCCAACCAGATGCCGGACTTCTATCAGGGCAACAAGGATGCGTTGAATCAAAGGGTCGTCGATGCCGTCTATCTGAACCAGAGAAACTTTCTTAGCACGATGGCCAACTCGACAGCGTTGTTCATGGTCAACGGTAACCATGAAGAGGCGCGCCGTCATTTTCTGGGGACGCCGCTGCACGACGTCTCCATCTTCGCGGGCAGTGCGCGCACCCGCTTTTTCCCGTTACCGGCGCCGGACGATTTTTATTCGGGAAATCCGGAGCCTGTGCCGGGCATCGGCCTGCTCAAGGATTATTACGCGTTCGAGTGGGGTGATGCACTGTTCGTCATGATCGACCCCTACTGGAGTTCTCCCGTGCCGGTGGGTAACTCCGGTGGCGGCGGAATGGGT